>ENA-OPSJ01001317-OPSJ01001317.1-human-gut-metagenome-genome-assembly--contig:-NODE-1317-length-18981-cov-2.895171_pt1 | contig 18981 bp, 27 predicted proteins | sample MGYA00241801_ERZ501893 | MGnify/ENA primary metagenome ERZ501893 (study PRJEB25962, sample SAMEA2042219) | human gut metagenome | biome: human gut; feature: human-associated habitat; material: faeces...
ATATGGCGTACAGAAGGAACGACCACGACAGGAGTTGCGGCTACACATTATAATCTGAAGGCTGATAAGGTTCTTACCTTTACCATGCCGTCAGACCTTACGGAAGCATCTAAGATACGTGTTGTACTTCAGACGCGCGGCAGCGTAAAGCTTGACTGGGCAAAGTTGGAGCTTGGTAGCGCCGCTACTCCGTTTGTTCCGCCCGACCCGGCGACGGAACTGCTCAGGTGTCAGAGGTACTTTACTATCTACAAGCACCAGAATGCAACGTCAAGCACTGATAAATGCACGATAGGCGTCGGATATGCGCTTACTAGCTCAATTGTATACGCAGTATTACCGATTGCCGCAATGCGCAGCGGCGTTGCGGCAACGGTAAGTTACAACGGATTGTCGCTTATCAGCGGTGCAGATACCGTTGTAGATTATACAAGCGTTACAGCACTAGAGCAGACAGACAGCACGGTGCAACTGGCTTTCACGGTAAGCGGTCAGACCCCCGGAGCTGTTTACAGGCTGAGGCTTATGGACAGCAACGCTTATCTGGCGGTATCTAAGGAATTATGAGGAGGAGTGACATGGATGAATACAAAGTTTACGTCAGAACAGATTCTGGCGGGATAATCACTGACATCAATTCCAGCGCGTTTATCAGCGGTGACGGATGGACGGAGGTTGACTGTGGAGAGGGCGACCGCTTCCATCACGCTCAGGGGAATTATCTTGAGCGTGGACTTACTGGCGATGATGGAATTTACAACTACAAGCTGGTTGACAGCATTCCGGTGTTGCGCTCCGATGATGAGAAAGCACCGGAGCGTGCGAGGGTTTCTGCGGCAATCGAGATTTCCGACCTCAAGGAGAAACTTGCTGAAACAGACTACATCTCCGCCAAAATAGCGGAGGGGGCTGCGACGCGGACAAGCTCGTGGAGCGTGCGGGTTGGCGCGTCAGGATCAACGAGCTGGAGGTAATGTAATGGACAAGCTTGAAAAATCGGATTCACGATGCTGCTTTGGGAATAATATATTTTATATAAATTAAACTGTTAAAATATAGTTAAGAATTATTTGTTATTGTTTTATATACTTGACATCGGAAAGAATAAAATGTATAATTAAATTATTAATCTTTAATAAGGAATGATGATTTTATGTATACATATTCTATAGTTGCACATAACGGTAAAAGGTATTTATTTTGTGGAAATAATATTCATGATATGATATCTAAAAATAAAAAATATTTTGATATTATATTTAAAGGGCGATTAATATATAATTTTCAAATAATAGAAAAAAGTAATGAAACCGTCTATTTAAAAATAGGATATTTTGCAACAAAAGAAAATAAGTATTCAACTACAGATAAAATTAAAGACCAATTAGACAAATTACAGTATGTAGTTTGGGAAATAAGACAGCAAGAAAATTTTGATTAAAAATAGGGATACTAGATTTTACTCTAGTATCCCTATTTTTTACGATTTTTATTCTATTATACAAAATAAACTTGACATAATTTTTATTTTGATGTATAATATTTTACTATCCAATAAGGGTATTATAAGTTATAGGAGGATTTATATGTCAAAAGTAATGTATCGTAAAAGAAATGGCGGTTGGGAATACCGTTTCGAGATTGCCAAAGTAAATGGTAAACGACAGCATCTTTCTAAAAGTGGATTTAAAACTAAAAAAGAAGCTGAATTAGCGGGAAATAAAGCTTATTTAGACTATAATACAACTGGATTGAATTTCATTCCGACTGAAATGAGTGTGTCTGATTATTTTGATTTTTGGCTTAAAGAGTACTGTAAGGTAAATTTAAAACCTGATACTGTAATAGGATACACTAAAAAGATAAATAATCATATTAAACCTAACGTTGGGTATTATGCCTTGAAAGCAATTAATTCGGCAACACTTCAAAAACTTATTAATAATCTATTTAATTTGGGCTATAGCAGAAACACGTTGCTTTCTATTAAAGGAATATTAACTTCAGCTTTCAATTATGCTGTTGAACCATTAGGTTTTATTGCTAATAATCCTGCATTAGCAATAAAACTCCCACTAAAAAACGCTCAACCTGATACCCCCACTAGGATAGGAGAAAGGCACATAATTTCAAAAGAGGATATGGCAAAAATTTTAGAACGGTTTCCAGAGGGAAGTACTGCATATATCCCGTTGCTTTTTGGATATAGATGTGGCATGAGAATGGGCGAAGCCTTTGCTGTCACATGGGATTGTGTTGATTTTGAAAAAAAGACAATTATAATCAATAAACAAGTGCAATGGCAAGAAAAAGACAAAAATAACACTTTGTCAGAAAGCTATTGGTATATTACTGCTCCAAAATATGAGTCTGTAAGGATTATCGATGTTGATATTGAAACTATAAATGTTTTGAAACGAGAGAAGGAACGACAAATAATAGACAAACAAAAGTGTGGTAATTTATATATCCATAACTATTGTACGAATGATAACATAAAAAGAATCAATACTGAATCGGGCGAATTAATTGATTTTGTCACAGTAAGAGAGAATGGTGAATTTATTCAGCCTAGAATTATGCAACATACAACTGCCATAATTACAAAGAAATTAGGTATTAAATTTAATTTTCATTCATTAAGACATACTCATTGTACAATGCTTGCTGAGAATAACGCGCCTATTAAATATGTTCAACAAAGGCTTGGGCATAAGAACGTAACAGTAACATTACAAATCTATCAGCACGTTTCTGAAAAAATGTCTGAAGAAGGCAGAATTGCTTTAAATAATATATATGACATTAACGAGAATGTTAAGGGCAGTAAAATCACCTAATATTTCAAAACGCGTCCACATTACGTCCACCTTTTTTAAGTTTTTGTGAGCGATTAGAAATGATAACAAATGAAAATAGATGACGTACCATCAGGGTTTATTGTTTACAAATGGCTTTATTAAGGGAAATATAGAGATTACAAAATATGATAAATGATGGTGTGGTTTTTGCTGATGCGTTGGGCAACAACCCCATGGTTGGCGCTACCGTTGCTTGCGCAGTACTCGTTGAAGAGGCTCTCAAGGCTTGATTTAAAGCTAAATACAGAGATTTTGATTAGTTGAATAGCTTTACAGAATAACATTCAATAAAAGAAAAATCTCTTAGCCGTCCACATCCCGTCCACATTTGAAAAAGTTGTGGACGGGATTTTTATTGCTTGTGGACGTATAAGAGATAAAATTATATTGCTTAATTATATCTTTTTATATCTGAAGTTATAAAGGTTTTATATTGTAGGGATCGGTCAAATCATTGTCCTCATTAATTGTAAGAAACTCTACTAACGCAGAATGCCTAATTTTATATGAACCTAATTTTAAGGCGGGTAATTTTTTCGCTTTGATTAATTCGTACACATAAGTTGTGTTTGTTTGAAGAATTTTCGATACTTCTTTTACGGTGTATAAACGTATATCTTCTGAATTATTTTCCACTACTTCCTAATGCTCCATTTCCTCTTTGTGATGGGATTGCTTTCAGTTCATCATATGTATATTCTTCTATTTCAACATACGGTACAGGCATTACTATTGCTTGTGCTATTGCCTTTCCGTAAGGATATACAAAACTATCTTTATTATTAACATTTATATTAGAAGTATTCTTTGCAATGTATAAAGTTTTATCCGTTGTATTTGTAATAGGAATAAACCACTCATTCCTATACCCAGAATCTATCACTCCGCATCTCTGAGCAATGCCTTTACTGCCAGTTGACCCTCTCTCCTTAAGAATAAAACAATAATCTACATCGCAAGCCGAAGCTATGCCTGTTGGTATCATTTTTGTTCCGTGAGGAGGAATAACCATATAATCTTCCTTAAAATCAGCATAGATATCATACCCTGCATCTTCAACTCTCTTTGTGGGTATTTCTGCTGTGGGTCTTACTTTTGCAAATTTAACTGTTGTAACCATATCATATATAACCTCTAACTTTCTTTACATTATTCATAATTCTTTCAATTGTATAATCTACATCTTCATCAGTAAGTGTATCGTCCCAACTTAATCTGATACTGTTGTAGATATATTCTTCTGGGCAGTTGATAGCTTTTAATACATGACTAGGTTCTAATGAGCCACTATTGCAAGCTGAACCTGCTGATACACAGATACCGTCCATATCAAGTAGTAACATGAGAGCTTCAGACTCAACGCCCTTAAACCCAACATTTAGAGTTGATGATATGGAGTGTTCTATATCTGTGTTAAAATGTACATCTGTCATTTGTGAGAAAGCATTATAGAATTTATTTTGGATTTCTCTACAACGCTTATCTTTTTCAGGAGAGTAGTTGTAAAGTTCTGAAGCTTTACCCATTCCAACTATGAAAACACAGCTTTTGAATTACCTGTCCAATCTTTATTGTTGCTCAAATTTTAACATCTCCTTTATCAAATAAAATTTTTGATTTATGGTAAGATTTAACATATAGTGTAAGTCAAAACGAGTTATAATGGCATACACTATATGTTATTTGCCTTACTTTACTTTGAAATTGGTGTGATTATTCACAATAAAGAACTATTTTGCCTTGGTTCAGACTTTCTTGAATGCTGATAACCCTTTGATTTGATGACCCTCGCCAAGCAAGGGAAATATCTCGTTTGCCATTTTCATATCTACCGTCAATAAGAACGTCACAATACTTAATAACATCTAATGGGGAAGCCCCATTCACTTCATGGTCTTCATATTCTTTATCCTTGTCAAGAATTTCTTCCCATGTATATCCGGTATAAAGCCAGATTGTTTTGCTAGGAAATTTTTCTTTGGCTGTTTTAACAATCTTATAGACGGTTTCAAGATTTTGTGGTTCAAGGGGATGCCCACCAGAAAGAGTTAAACCTGATATATAAGGTTGGGACAAGTCATCTAAAAGTTCTTGTATGGTTTCATCTGTAAATGGAATACCACTGTTGAAACTATGTGTTTGAGGGTTTTGGCAATTAAAGCAGCGAATAGAGCAACCACTTACCCAAAGTACAACTCTCAATCCGTCACCATTTAGCATATCATCTATGGTTATATCATGATAATTCACATACTCACCCTATCCTTTATCTCTGCTACCTTTGCTTCATTGTATCTGCTTTTACCGTGTATTCTGGTATAGCCTAAATACCCGTTCATACGATCTATTTGGGTTATATTTTCTGAACCACACTTAGGGCATTTATCCATATCAAGTTGTTCATATCCACAGTCTTCACAATAAGATAAAGCAAGGTTTATGCCCTCGTAAAATCCCATGTCCATCGCTCGTCTTACAAGTGTTTTTATGGCTTCTTTATTATATGAAACAGGATATCGGCAATATTGAATTTTGCCACCATTAAACAAATTCCAAAAACGGCTTTCAATATTTTGCTTTTGAATTGGTGTTATCTTTTCCCAAACGCCACAATGGAATGAATTAGAAACATACGGTCTATCAGATACACCCTCAACTACACCATATTTTTTACGGAATTGAGTTACCTGTAATCCACAAAGGGATTCTGCTGGAGTGCCATAGATAGCATACAGAATATGGTCTTGTTCCTTAAATTCATTTACTCTCTTATTAATATATTCCATTACTTCATAAGCGAAATCACTGTCTTCAACAAGAGATTTACCATTGTACAAATGCTGTAATTCGTTTAAAGCCGTGATACCAAAACTCATAGTCATAGCTGAAAGTATTGGTTTTATCTTGTCATCAGGTTTGAGATTGCCACCATAAAACCCGCCTTGCGTAAATCCCATAGGATTTGTTGATGCTTTCTTTTCTCCTAAAAACTCATAAGTTCTTTTGTGAAGATTCCTAATAAGTTCAAGGTAATAATCAAGGACTTCATAAAAATCTTTATTTTCTTGTCTTGCTTTTGCAAGTATCATAGGCAAATGTAATGATATCGCACCCATGTTGAAACGCCCTTCAAAAACAGGTTCATCATTATCATCTGCTGGTTTCATACCACCATGAATATACCACGGCGATAGTGAAGCTCTGCACACATTTTGCTGACTATATGTTCACTCAGAGTAGCCTACACTCTTCAACGTGCCTACTGCTTGGAACAGGTGCTTATCTCCTGCCCTACTCGGTTACATTCATCACCGATAGTCGATACACACTTCTATCTTTTAGATAGGTTGGCACGGTCTCATCTTATTTCAAGACCTAACCGTTAGCACGATTTCTCGCACACCCTTTAAGCAAGGTTCAATAGGTTTTACATGGGCTACATATTTCCACTTACCCATAAGGCTTATTACTTTTCCATATTTCTTATAAATAGATGGTATATATCCTTCTCCAGTGAGAGAAAGATAATCAGGATACATACATTTGCTACTACAATCAATAGAAATATCAAAAAGCCATTCTAATGGTTTCCCCACACCATGCAAATTTTCATCATATAAAAAAGTGAGTTTTGGGAAGAGAACAGGCTTTTTATATCCCTTTTTACCTTGACCGTTCATTCTTACTTTTAATGCAACTTCACTAGCCATTGTACCCCACTTGCTAGTATCGATACCGAAGCTAATTGCTATAAAAGGATAATCACCACGAGATGAGCCAACTGAATTAAAACACATTTCCCAAGACTGAAAACCCTGTTCAAAATCTCGATATACTTTTTTAGTTGCATAGTTGTCAGCATTTTTATCAAAGTCTACATCGCTCATGCAGTCTAATACGACCCCATCTGTAGTTTCAATATCATTCATAATATCGTAATATTCTTGATAATATTTTTGATAACTCTTTTCGGCATAAGGTGCAAGGATAGTATCCACTCTAGGAATAGTAAAACCCAATGCAGATGTATATTTCTATACTGGATACTGCATTGCAACATATCTTCACAATTGCTAATTGTGCCTACTGTTTCGATTATGTGCTAATCTCATAATCTACTCTACTTGATTATTCCCATGATAAAAGCTATCATATCATAGTATTCTTTCGATGTCCTCTACACTCTCTAAATTCCATTTATATCAAATCCCATTGATATCCTTGAAGTAATAATTGCTTTTTATTATTTGTGTCTTGATAAAAATCATTATATTTTAATCCAATACTATTTTCTAACTCTTTTCTATCAAATGTTCCAACATAAATATTATTTTTATACAATTGATACATAAATCTTTTTGGCGATTTTTTATTTTTTAATGCTTTCCTCGTATTATCTTCTCTAGTTAATATTTGTAAGTTTTCTATTGAATTATTTTGAGGATTTGCATCTATGTGGTCTATTGTTAATTCTTGTGGAATGTCGTCTATTAGTGTTTCATATATCAATTTATGTACTCGATAATATTTCCTTATATGTTGATTATTTTCTACAAAGGAAAGACACACTTCTAAATATCCATCTTTATCTATTTTGTAGCAATGTTCTCTTGGGTGGGTTTTATCTATTTTCCCTTGCCCACCCTTAACTTTAGTAGTTATTACTTTGCCACTTTTAGTGACATAATAACCATCATATTTAGTTTTATAAGCAATTTCATTTTCAAAAATTATTTCTTCCATAATCAAACCTCACATTAGTTTTCTTACGGAATTTAGATAGCACGGTATTACCATATCGTTATAACTTAGGCTTCACCGTTAGCAACTTTCGTCACACCCTTTAGCAAGGTTAAGTAGGTTTTATTACGGCAATATTACTTACCGTATTGTTGGCTAGCTGCTGACATAGTTACGTCACTTATAACATCAAAAGCAACATCAAGAGTCTTAGGCTCATTATAATGAATATTGCCCATTTCAAATCCACCCTTTAACACGTCTTTCATGTTAAATAAGCAACAGTTTCCAGTAGGAATACCATGTTCCAAAAGAAAACTATGGTCTACCTCTACATCTAAACACCACACCTCTGAACGAGAATTAAGTTTTTCAGGTTGTATGTCAGCAACGTGCCAAGCACTTATCCCTTTTTGACTTGAAGCTGTTTGATAACTGATTGTTTCAACGTTACGCACTCCATAATTTGTTTCTGTTCCGGTTAAATCACGAGTTGAAGATACAAAATAACCCGATATATTGAGCAAATCATATATATATCTATTTAAATCTCCTGTAACTTGAACACCTCTAAATTCAGAATTTGCTCCTATTGTTAAGTTTTTATTACCATCTGCACACATAAAGCCATTTATGTAATATAAAACATTGTTATAGTTTAAAGACAGAAATGGTATTTCTTTAGTATTTGTGTCCAACATACTAACTTTCAAATCGTTTGTATTGCCACTAAAAGGAGTAACAGTATATCCGCAATCTCTAAATCTATTCGCATATTTGATTTTTTCCCCACATAATCTAATTATGATATATGTCGGTCTATTAGCTTGTGGAGAACCAATTAAACTCCCATCGCCTTTAGCAAATCCTCTGCACCATAGCTTTTTATTTTCTAAAGATAATGTTTCCCAGTCAAATTTGGTAATATCGGGAACTTGATATAAAACATCACCGACCGACAATTCAACGGTTTCTGTTGAATCTTTTAGAATCCATCTATGGTTCTTTGTACAATAAACATCTACTGGTTTACTTGTGTGTGTTCCTTTTTTAAACGTTACCTTTTGGATTGGTTGCCAACCATATTTGTGAACAATAGCCTTGCGCCAAATGCCTCTATGAGATAGCACCATTGTTTCATCACCATCTGCGAAATCGTAAAACGATTTTACACCATCTTTGGTAATAAATCTTGTGTCTCTTCTAAAACAATTTATTGAGTCAAGCCTGTCTTTCTTATCATGTATGTAAATATAGCCATCTCTGATAGCCTGCCGTTCCTCTACGTTAAGGAAGAATTTATCATAAAGATTTTTATTTAGTTCACCATAAATTAGGCTGCGTTGTGTACTTATCATTGTAGAATCAGTATTTGCATTTGATACATCTCCAATATACCTAATGCCTTGTGACTTAATATACACATCGTCCATCATATGAACAAAATCTTTTTTATAATTTCGATACTGTTGATATGCTTCACCGGACTTTGGATATAATTCAAGCAAAGTATGTTCTACAATGGCGTGAATAGTTTCTACTGGGATACCATCTGTAAATTCATCTTCATCGATATAATCCATAACAGCATTGCAGATTTTTATGTAATCATCGTTAGACAATTCATCTAAAGCTCTGCTAGAAGCCTTTTTACAAGCGTTAATTATTTTTTGACAATCAAAATCTTCTAATGTGTTATCTTTTTTAATAACTTTTATCATATCATATCACTTATTCCTTTCTCTTTTTATTCTTGTTTTATTTTCATTCTCTTTGGTTTGACTATCCAACATATCAATTTCATCAGTGTGTTTAGACATAAACATCGTTGAAGCAGTCAGATAACCAAGTCCGAAGAGGATGAAACCTATTGTTATACCTAAGATAATTGTTACTATCATCATTGTTTTATCTATGTACGAATCGGGGGAACTTGTTCTGTAAAGTAGGATTAGACATATAATCATATGTGATTTGTAATTGTCTGTCTATGTCTTCCCAATTATAGGCTCTATGGCTAAGAAATCTGTAATTGAAAGGAGAATCAGGAACACGGTATTCATCTTGATTCCACGGATAATCAAATACTATAGAATGATATTTACCATTATCTAAATTATCAATACAATCATCAATTAATACATCAATATTCCCACTAAGCATTTGCTTCTTCTGCATACAGATGAGGTTCTTTTTAACGTCCATAAAAGGGAACGTGCGTTGTAACCATTCTGTTTTCTTGTGCATATTTTCTGTATTTGTAGCAGTTACAAAATATATCTCATGACCGTTATCATGCCACTTCTTTAAGACTTCGACACAACTGAGCATTACTGATATACCTTTCCAAACTCTCTTGTCAAGAAACAGGGAAGGGAAGTCTTTCTTAAATTCAGGCTTAACATACTCTTCAATGCCATAAGATTTAATATCTTCTATTTTGAGATTATCATTATGGTCTGCATTGTAAACCTTTAACACGCTTTCAGTCAGATTATTTAAGACGTTATCCACATCACACGCTATAATCATGTATCGACCTCTATCTCACTTTCACACTTAACAATATATTCATGTATCTTCTTGGCTATATCGTTAAGTTTTGTATTGTCTCCATTGTCGATATTAAAATCTCCGAGGAAATTTCTAAAATCAATATCAATAAGAAGTCTTTCCATTATCTTACTAAACTCATCTCCACGCTGTTCCATACGGCTAATACGAGTGTGAACAGGGGAGGTGATTGTAATGACCTTAACTGGCTTACTAGTATAATGGCTCTTTAAGAACCCAACGCTGCTCGGGTCTATTACATAAAGGTCAGAATTGTCAGCTTGTTCTGCGGTCGCCCCATAGCGATAATCTCCGTATAGAGCATAACCTATAAACTCAGCTAGTTGATCAAAGAAAGCATCGTTTACAAAAGTATGCCCTGTTTCATTTTCGGTACGCATTGGTCTTGTTGTGTAAGACTGCAACTGCTTATAACCATACTTTTCTTCAAGAATATTTGCTATGGTTGTCTTGCCAGAGCCTGAAGCTCCAACAATAAGGTATAGATTTTTACACATATGTCCTCCTTTTAATTCTGAATATCAAGCATTAACTGTCTATCCATCATATCAAATACATTGTTGATAAGATTAAGGCACTGTTCAGCACATTCCTTAACCTCTGGATTGGCAGTGCCACTAGAATTACGTTCCTTATACACATGAGCAAATTCTGTAAGATTTACTTTAAAAATATAATTTGATGGAATGGAAAGCATATATAATCCACGCTTAACGTCTTTATTGTCAATGTATTCCTTTAAAATATAACCATTTATAGTTTTTACATAAATTTTCCCATTATATTCAATCTCATTAGGTGATTTGATTTCAAGAATGGATAATGCTTCATCGGTGGTAAGAATCTTGTCTTTATAATAATCGGACTTTTCATTTCCAAAATCAGCGAGTCTTGTGCTGTTGCGAATTATTCGATTTTCATAACGCTTTGTGTGCGCGTCCCAATCGTCTTGCCCACCTCTGTGCAACCCAACAACGGTAAATGAAAAATCTATAAAACGACCTATTGTGATATGTCGTTTAGTCATTTTACAAACAGATGTAATCAGCTTGGTCATTCTTTCCCGGTCTGCTGAGCCTACGTCTTTTCTCCATATACCATGATTGCCAAAACACTTATTATAAAGATTTGACAAGTCATTATGCAATTCTTCTGTCCATGTTCTCTTAGTAAAGTACATTGCTTCAATAGCATCTTGAACACTAGAAATATTATTTAATATAACGTGCAATTATCTTTTTCTCCTTTTATTCTTCTTAATATACCCACTCCAAAAATATCGTGGGTCATCAATCGTTAAATATTCATTTCTAAAAAGTCTATGGAATTCCTCATCAGTCAGAGGAACGTATGTATTTTTATCTTCCTTTTGCTCTATACTTTGTTCAACCTTATTATTTATCTGATTATCTAAAACTTTATTTTCAATTTCTGCCATAATGTTACCTCATGTAGCAATGCCTCTCGTTACACAGAAGTTGAAAAGTGTGTTGTAATCATCTTCGTTTGCAGTAGTAATCTTGGCAGGTTGAGATAAGTCAAGCCCGAATACTCCCATTAAAGACTTAGCGTCACAGATGTAATTATTATGGCTGATAATAGCTATCTTGCTGGACAACTTCTCAGCTTGTATTACAAAATCCTTAACATCTGTAATCTTTTCAAAATGTACTGTAAATTCCTTTGTCGTATTATTGTTCTTAATTATATTGTAATTATTATCCCAATCACGACATTGACTTCCTACTATACCCATGCAACCCATATTGCTTTTATTCCTTTCTTAAAATTAATTAATTTCCCAAATCTCAACAACTTCATAACCCACCGTGAGTTCGTCTGTGTCATCTTCATCAATAATATCATCCCATTCTTGATTGAGGGCTTTACACTTTGCTTCTTCTGGTGTATCAGCATCCACATATCCTTTCATAATCTTATATCCGTGTGCTAAGAGAAATCCGTAACTCTTCATATTGTTTATTCCTTTCTAAATTTTATCTTTTTCATATTCACATTAACTTATACAAAAAATCTTGTTGTGTAAGTAGTACCCCAGTTGGTTTCACTATATTCAAAAACGTATTCTACGTCTCCAGAATATTCAAACCATACAAGGCTATCATATTCACTTAACTCTGGATTGTAGTAATATGTTGCTGAATGTGAAGTTCCTTCGGCACTAAATACTTCCTTAACTACCTCTTTGGTTTCTTCATCAGGAGTTATCCCCGAATATAGCCAGTTTGATATTCCTTGAAACTGACTTTTTTGGAATAAGACTTCTGTAACTGTATTGGGGAAATCCTCTGAAATAAGTCTGTTTCTTATTAGCTCTGCTACATAGGTTTTGTATTCTTTTGAGAAATTACCAACTTCATGCTGAATAGTAATTTCAATCATTGCTATTTCATTTTCAGATAAGGTGTCATAAAGTGTGACGGGTTCTGTTGTTGTATCATTTTTGTTGTCAGAGGCAGTCTGTACGATTATTGAATTTATCGGTTCTGATAATTTAGCCAATTCATTAAGATATATACTTCTAGTAGCAGGTATGTTCTCGACATTAATGTCGGAGACATCTAAATCAAATGAGCTTCTGATTTGAGTGTAATCATTATTAAAAGCATTACTTATTTGTGTTTGCTGTTGTTCTTGCTTTTCTTCAGTACATTTCTTATAAATCATTGCTCCATCAGCTATGCTCAAAAGAATTATCAATACTGTACGAAAAATAATATCTTTGTTATCTCTAAATCGAATAAAATCACCTACTTTCTGCGAGAGTGCATTTACGTTTGTCATTTTTATGTCCTTCCTGAAATAAATAAGTTTAATCCTCTGTGTATGTGTCTAATTTGTCAATAAAGTCATTTATGAAATTATCGTCATTTTCTACTTCATTCGGGTAATCTCTCTTTATTTGGTCATAAACACAATCGTAACAGAGTTCCTCATTGTTGTATATGTATAGGCAATCATCACTATTGTTTTCACATCTATCGCAGACGTGAATAGGTATCGGCTTACTGTATGGGCAATAACCTCGACCACATACATCTGGAGGACAACCTACACACATATCTTCATACACAATCATCTTGCATCACCTCGTTCCTTAATATTATTGTTGCTATATAAAATTTGATACACCAAACAGAATTTAATATCGTGTGTAGTGATATTGTCTAACGAATTTGGTGTATCTATATTATATATCATATATTTGATTTTGTCAAGTGGTTTAGATAGGTAAAATCAAGGGTTAATAAAAATGATGAAAATAATAAACGAATAAAGAAAAATTCCTAAAAAATAAATAAATATTAATGTTGAATATTCTACTTTTTGTTTTTTATTCATCATCTATAATTTCATCATTTTTATTGTCTTTATTTTCTGCATTATTTTCTTGACTTTCTATATTATCTGGCACTGAAATTGATTTATCACAAAGCTCCCATCGGTCTTTCGGTAAAATAATATATAAACCATTGGGCAGTCCCACTTGGTAACTGCCCTTGATTTCTCTTAGTATTTTACCGACACATTTACGACCTTTCTCTGGAACAATAAGTTGCACTGTGTCGCCACGATTCATTAAGTTATATCCTTTCTTTCATTTTCGTTATTTTCAATATTAAAAGTATCGTATAGTTCCTGTTTTGCTTCAGCAAGGACTTCATCTATATAACACTTTCTTCTGTCTGATACTGTATCAGGGGCAAACCACTTTTTCTTGAAATTTCTTTTTGCTTCAAGGTAATCATCTCTACCATTATCACCAGACTTATACCAGTCGTATTCATGGAGCAGTATTAGTACGTCCCAAACTAATTCAGAAATTTCTCTATCCTCAAGAATATTCTTGTATTTGTCAGTCCAACCAAAAAGAGAATATTTCAATTCCTCATCTTTATATTCAAAATAACCACCACTCATTAATTATCACTTCCTTTACAATCCCATACATACTCAACAAACTTATCCCAATTCAGCATAACCTGTGAATAAATATCTATCTTGATAGATTCTTTATCTCCTCCACCATACCACGGAGCGATAACTATTTCATATTCTGCTTTGAAACCAAAATAGTAAAATAAATCAGATTTTAGTCTTTCAATAAATTCATCTTTTGTTTTACACTTCTTAAAAGCCTTTTTGAATGTCCTCTCTGAACCTACTATGATTAAAAATATTGAAAGGAACTATTTTATGAGAGTTCATATTATAATAGTAAACGTTCCATTCCATTATGTACCACCTCGTACATTTGTATCTTTTAATTCGGCGTTCAGAATGTCGCAGACTTGCCGAGCGTGTTCTTCTGTATCAAAATAAATCGTACCCATCTCTTTAGCAATACGATTCCAAGAAGCAATATACTTCATCTCCACTAATGAATAAAGCACATAATAGTTACATTTATCCTGCTTAAACTGATATCCCTCACACAGCACATCGTGAAATTGCCTTATTCTATTACAAATTTTTAATTCATTCATATCTCGAATGGCGTTGCTCTTTGAACAATAATAATTGCCATATTGATATCTAAGTGTATCAGGTATATGATAATCATCAAAATTGTCATAGATAATTCCGTCAGAATTGATATAGTAATAAGCAAATCCTTCATTAACCCTATGAAGCTTTAATTCTTTCTTTTCATTCACTTCTTTCAGCTTCCTGATTTCCTCTTGCAGACTTGCTATCTGCTTTTCAAGTTCTTCTATTTTCCCAAGTTCTTCTACAGTCATAATTTCTCCTTATCAAAATCAAATTTGTGTTTTATCGTAAAAGTTAATTCTTATTCCATTGTTCTAATAAATCTTCGTAATATGAAATCTTGTCTTCTAAATAAGATTCATACTTATATTCAAATTCTTCTTTTGCTTCTTTGACAGAATCAAAATATTCATAATCGCCTTCGGTTACATTAAGGTCATTCGATACATACCAAAAACAAGTATCATCGTCCTCAGCTTGAACAAATTTTAATATCACTTCGTCTGTGCCGAATTTTTCAAAATGAAGTTCATATACGCCATCGGTTTCTGCCCAATATCGATTAATCATTTATATTTCTCCTTTTATAGATATGTTATTTTTCTTTCTTCTATCATTCCAATTATTTACTAATATACTCAATGATTGCAGTCGTGCTTCTGCAACGTTGTCAGACTGCAAATAATAGCCATTACCTTTCATTGACAATTTGCAATAATCACATTTTATTATAGAGTATGCGTGTTTTTCATCTTCGTCTACAAAAGATATTCTTACATTTCCTTCACATATGGGGCAGGGGAGAGGGGTTGGTATATTATCTGTATTATTTAACTTCTCTAATGAAAATACAATAGCTTGGCAATAACTATATATTGTATCATTCATTTCGTTAATATCAAAACAAGCATGAGGAATATCTGTTTCATATGTCCATGAATATTTACTATAATCATTGTGCCAAATTATCTTTATTGGCTTACCATATACTGTAATTTTGCCACCATCATAACAATCGTGTTCTTCGACAATAGCTCCACGAAGTTCACAAAGGTCATCTGAATAACCATATACAATGACAAGGTTATTTTTATCAGCATCATTTACTATTATTTCAGGCAATTCACCAAATGGCATTTCGTTGCTATTAATTACAATATTATTTAGATTATGCTTTTTTATAAATTCTTCTGGGGTTAAGCTCATACCTTTATCCTCGTTTTCTTAACTTTACCACACTTTTCACAACAAAAACACCTGTATCGTGTCACTCCGTGTTCTCCTTTACAGAGCTGTTGAGCCAATTTATAAACGTTGCTGTGCAATTTGTTTCACAGCTACGCCCCTGGCTATCGCTTATCGGGCAAGAACAGCATTCCAAATTTTCTTCCACCCAATTTGCAATCTCCTCCGCACTCATGGCGCGTATGCGGTCAAGGTTCGTGCGCGTCTCTGAAGCGGGTTGATTCTGCTGTTCGGGACGAGTAAACGATACCGCTGCAAGCGCGTCATTTACGCCCAATAAGTACCCTCGCGCGTGGGCGTCAACCTCTTTTATCGCCGCGTCTCTGTGCCCGTTGCTTTTTTCAAGCAGGCGCTCTTGAATTTCTTTTAATTTTTCGTTAGTCATTTTGTATCCTCCTTTATGCCTATTTACGTCTCCTTAAGATAAAATTTCTCCGTATGACTTCCTACGTCAACAGCAGTAGTTTTATCATCAGTTTTCCATGTCCTCACGTAATAAGACTTATAATTGTGCTCATCGAGGAACTTATTTATTACTTCGTAGGCTTCTTTTTGCGTAATTACTTCGCCGATAATTCTTGTTTTGCCATTTGAATTTTTAAATAATACTTGAATCATTTTAATCACCTCTTTATAAGCCTAATATCTTTATCAGAAATTTATACTGACGTTCAGAACAATAATCATTCACATAAAATCGTCTTAATTTAGCAAAATAATATCTTTTAATGTCTTTGGATTTATATATGAATGTTACCTTGAATAAGAAATATGGGACGAAAATTAATCTTTCAATTTTACGTCTAAATTTATTCATTTTATTTTACTCCTTCCAACTATAAGTTACAGACTTGAGTTGCTCTGGTTTCTTATCAAGACGAATCTTTATTAATCTGAGGAGTTCTTTATCAGCCTTATCATCATATGTTTCGGTGTAATAATATGTATCATCATGCAAACCGACTTCAACCTTTTCTGTCTTGGAATAACCTAAAGCATTTTGAATAAGTTTATATAATTCAGAATTATCAAGGCTTATCTTTTCAGGTTTGGTTGTTATTGTTGCTTTAACATCTCCATTTGAAATAAATATTTCCATAATTTATTCTCCTTTTTAATCATCTTCATTCATTTTAGCACCACAATTAGGGCAGAACGGCGAATAAAACAGGTCATCAATGGCGCTGTCGTAAGCAGGAATGTACCCACATTTCGAACATCTTGAAATGTCATCAATGGTTATCCACTCGCCATGCACCATCGGCGCACCATCGGTATCCACCCTCCTGTTCCATTTGTCTGTGGCTTCCTGCACAGTCTTGCCTTCGCCGCCCGTTGCGCCACAGCCGTTCACGTATGTAGAACAGCACGCAAGAAAATACGGATGCTCGTTGTAATTACTATTAAAATCGTCCAGCCCATTAATCTCGTTGTCGGTTAAGATTTCTATTTTCCCATTCCCACAGAACGGGCAGGGCTTCAGCTTGATTTCAGACATTTTTACTTCTCCTTTCATCATAAAATGAAACTTTCATTGTACTACTATATGCGGTATGTATAAATTACCGCATATAGAAATGTACTTTATACCTTTAGATATAAAACTTTTAAACCAATCTTTTCAGTCCGAATTGTAGGGCAATAATCAGTATAATATCTAATAGGTCTATTTTTATAAAAATCTTCAATTATTACTGACTTGATTATCAACTAAATACAAATAACTATATCCTCCTACATTTCCAAGAGGTTGTGCTGTTAAGCACATAGCTATATGGTCTGCCGAATAAACCCTATTACCTTGTCTAAATTGTTTACCAAAATTTATTTCTCCTATTCCACCAACAAGAATTGGTTTATTATTTATCTCGTTGATGGTTATATAAAATTTTCATCAGTACACTTATATATATTATCGTATTGTGCTTTATACAGATGTTCTGCAAGCAACTCTATACAGTTAGTAACTATTCCGTTTCCGGACTGCTTGTAAAGCTGACTATCAGCAACACCAATATTTTTAGCGTTGGCATAATCTTCTTCTGTAAGACCCATCAGTTTCCAACACTCATTTGGTGTTAGCTTACGGACACGAAAGTTTTCTACAACACCTGTATCATTTGCTTCTGAACGCAAGCATTTTGAGTATCCTTTCATTGGAGGTCTATATCCAAACGTTTGCGATTGATTTGTAATCACTCCACTTGGTTCTCCGTTAGCATCTTTTATAAATCGTTCATACATTTGTTCTTTCCATTCAGAATGAGTAAGTTTATCATTCTGTTCAAGAACTCTCGGCTGTCTATCTCCACCCTGCATTGTTCTCAATGTGGGACAACAGCCCTCCTTGGAATAAACTCTATTCATTTCATCGTAATTATAATGATTTAAGTCACCTACTTGAATACAACTATTGGTTTCAATTATTTGCTTTGGCTGTTTATAATCTGTTGCAACCAAAGCACCCATTATTGAGTCTTGCTGATAAACTAAATTACGCTGTCCAATAGTCCTAAAGTCTGGCTTTGTAGTGCCAATTATATTCTTAGTAAATGTAGTATCGGTAATATGAAAACGTTCTTGAATATCTTTGCTTAAATAATATTTTTCATCAACATTTTTATCAAGAACATCTTTAAGTCTGATACCTGTATCAAAAGGCTTTGGAAAATCGTATATGCCATTATCAATGTCCTTACGAATGCTGATTACAAACACACGCTCTCTATTTTGAGGTATTCCACAATCCTTTGCATTGAGAACTTTCCAATAGGAATTAAAACCGAGTTCATCAAGAACTTCAAGTAGATTATTAAAGTCATCAATAAATTTCTTACTTACAAGGTTTTTAACATTTTCAAACATAAGATACTTTGGCAGTGTTCCATCATCTTTTGCTCTTTTGAGAAGCCTTATATTCTCCCAAAGAAGAGAACTTCTTGTACCACTATCTGGCTTTAAACCTCTCATTTTGCCCGCCACACTGATGTCCTGACAACAAAACGAGATTGTCCATAAATCAGCATATGATAAAAACTCAATTTTATTT
>ENA-OPSJ01001321-OPSJ01001321.1-human-gut-metagenome-genome-assembly--contig:-NODE-1321-length-18908-cov-13.063969_pt1 | contig 18908 bp, 16 predicted proteins | sample MGYA00241801_ERZ501893 | MGnify/ENA primary metagenome ERZ501893 (study PRJEB25962, sample SAMEA2042219) | human gut metagenome | biome: human gut; feature: human-associated habitat; material: faeces...
GAGGACGTGTACACGCAATAAGCACGTTGAAGGGCTTAGTTGCGGATTTGAGGTTGTACTCTTTCCGAATGCACCTTCCATTTGAGATCTTTGGGTGCTGGCGCATGATGCCATACCAATGATGATGGTCGCTAACGCCAAAGTTTTTATTGTATTCATATTCTTTATGATTTTATATTTCTTAATTGTTACTTACCTATAGTGTATCTTACACCTACATTGAGATTGAAGTTCAGCGGTTTCTCCTTGTAGATAGTCTGGAGCGAAGAATGGTCGTCTAAATGATAGCTTACGCCCGGCTCTGCATAAATACCGACATTGTCAAGCACGTCAAACTGCACGCCGAAAGCCGCATTTACAGACATTTGCAAAGGCTTGCTGTCAATGTTGACAGTCTCTTTCTTCTTTGTCGCATTATTGATGACATATTCTTTCGTGACATTTCCCGATACGCATTTTTCTGCAAGTACACCTGCCGAGCCATATAGACTGAACCTTTTGTATGACCATGCATTATATTTCATGTTGACAGGAATTCCTACATAGTTCAGCCTTTGCTCGCCCGTAAAGTAGTTCTCTTTTGTTCCGTCTTTCATGTCGGAGGAGAGGCGAGTGTATGTAAGTCCGCTTTCGATGCTCCAATGCTCGTTAAATGTGTATGCCACTTTCACACCAATGCGTACAGGCAAGCGGTGCTTGTATTCTGTCTTCACTTCCTTTCCCTGATTGAATATGTTGATGCCGAGCATAGGGCTGTCCTCCCAGTCAGAATCATCAGGACCAGTTGCAACAACAGGGTCGCCAATAGATGTAATGCTTCTTGATGACCCCATCGATCCCATTGCACTTGTACTTACAGTCCAACGTGGCGATGTGGACGAAGAGGCGTGACGCCTGGCGTCAGAGTTGTAAGCCACAAGACTGCCGTAATTGCTGTTGTGATGATAATTGTTTGCTTTCTTGCTCTCATTCTCACGTTTCGGCAAATTTTCTTTGTCGAAAGTTGTATTCGTTTCTTTTGAGCTGTTGGCATCATCCCCCTCATGGTTGTCAGACGCTGTTTCCAAAGATTTCTCATCATTAGCATAAGATGACAATGTATCAATGTCACCAACAGATTTGTGTACTATGGTCGTATTGATGCGTGGCATAGGTGAGTTGCAGGCAATAGGATTATTGCCATCGTCAGCAACGATATTGCCTTTAGGGGATGGCTCTGCTGGTGTATGTGCTATTTGTAGATTTGTCATTTCTGCTGGCGTTTGCCCATCGTTTGTGTATTCAGAATATATTGAATATCCTATCAACAAAGCCACGCTTGCAGCGGCAGCAGTATACGCTGTGCGCCGTAGCCAGTAGGTTTTGAAAGGTCTACCGCCGTGCATATAGCCACCATTCTCATCAGTCGTTCCTTTGCGAATGTCCTCCCAAAGTCCTTTTGGTGCATCTTTCTCATAGTTGCCCAAACGGTCGTGTATGTCTTTTTGCCAATTATTTTTCATACGTTAAATGGAATTGATGGTTCTATAATGTTTTATCTTCCGCGCCAGCATTGATTTGGCCTTGTGCAGCTGCGAAGCTGAAGTATTCTCTTTTATGCCGAGCAATTGGGCTATTTCCTTGTGACTCTTGTCGTCAATGACATAGAGATTGAATACAGTTCGGTATCCATCGGGCAACTCACGTATAAGCTGATGAAGTACATCGGTAGGTATGTCCTCAGTCTCCATACTGTCGCCATCTGCAATGTTCATATCTTTATCATCGATACTATCAATGGGCAAACGGCTGTTATTGCGTACAAACTTCAGGGTCTCATTGAGAGTAATTTTTGCCATCCATGCTTTCAAAGACCCCTCTCCACGATACTTGAAACTATCCAGAAAAGTAAATATCTTGATGAACGATTCTTGTAGCACGTCCTTAATGTCTTCGTCTTCTGTGATGTAGCGTGAGCAGAGTGCAGACAGGTATCGCACATGCCTGCGATAAATCCACTCGGTGGCAGTATTGTCGCCATCGAGTGCCTTTCGCAACCATCGTTCCTCTTCCGTTTCTTTCCTGAATGTTATGCCGAACATGAGGTTTATAGGGTTAAAAGCTTTGGAAACAGCGAAGTGCAAATGCCTTTACCATACAGCAAAAAGCATTTGCACTATCTCGTAACAACGAGTTCCTTATTTTGTTACTGTAACAACTACCGTAGCAGTTTTTTTGTTTTTGTCTGTGATGGTGATAGTTGTGCTTCCAACCTTCACTCCCTTTATGGTAAGTTTGGCGTCCTTGACGGTAGTAGTGGCGATCTTATCATCTTTGCTTGCAGCCGTATAAGGTGTTGTACCTCCACTAATGTTTACTACATCTTCCTTACCAACCGCAATACTTGTCTTGGCTTTGTCCACGACAACACCATCAACCACGGTAATGCTCAAGCTGCCAGTCACCTTCTTGGAGTCAGTAACAAGAACTGTAGCCTTGCCAGCCTTAACTCCTTTTACCGTAATTGTAGCCTTGTCAACAGTTACGGTGGCGGTCTTGACATCGCTTGATTTAGCGGTGTAAGTACCATCTCCACCTGCTACCTTTACATTCTGTGTACCGCCAACGGCAACAGAAACGGTTGAAGGATTGAACTTGATGGCGGGAGTGTTGTCATCATCGTCAGAGCATGAAGCAAATGCCATTGCAAATACGGCACAAACGATTAATGTTGCAAACTTAAAGAAATTCATTGATTTCATTTTATTCTATAATTTTGTCGTTTAACTTATGCGCCACGGCATGAGTATGCGTCCATCTACAGCCTTGGCACGATTGTTTTTTCGAGTACTCTCATTCCCTTAAATGAAGAGCAATGTAAAATCTTGCCTGGGAAAATATTTTTTTCGATTTTTATTCTATACGATGCAAAAATGAGGGTGTTTCGGCATTGTACACCGATGTGACCGTATGCATTTTGAGCGACAGTTTGGCAGACTTTTTGCCACTGAACGACAGCCAATTGAGTTTTATCTTCAGTTCTTTAGGATGTTCCTTCCATAGTGAGTTGAGGTCAAATGCTATTAGTGCATCCCCCATTCTTCCGTTGGTGTCACCTTGGGCATTGTGGCGCAAGTCGAACTCATATACATTATCTTTGTTCACACCGCTCACAAGATTAATGACATGCTTGGTAGTTCCTCCCCACAATGTGCGTATACGGAGCGTAACATATCCGTCCTCGGCAACAGAAACCCAGTCACGGACAATTTCAATAGGGTCATTTCCAAATGCTTTCGCATTTTTTTCTTCTGATCCTTGCGTCATTACTGGCTGTTTGGTACGGATGCTGTCAATCCAATTTACATACACACTCTGTTGGTTGCCTCCGTAGCTTCGCTCTTCTATTGTATAGTTCACCAAAGCCCTCACTTTCTTGTCTCCAAACGGTGAGGCTTTCATATTGGTAGGTACAAGCGACGTTGATTCATCAAGTTGCATGAAGAAGCCGTCAGGCGCAGAAGGATACACCGTTACAAGGGCAGTTGGGCGCTGTGACACCTCATTGTTATCATTGTCATCGCATGAGTTCAGCGTGAGCGAACTGGCTATCAGACCTATTGCCAGAATTGTTTTCTTTGTTATTCTCATATTTCTTGCTTTTTACTTCTACTTATTAAATCATCAAAAAGCAAGAATCTTGCCTGTAAAAAATAGTTTTTTATGAGATTTATCCTTGCTCCAACAAGTTCTTCCAAGTATTTCTTACGTTCAAATATCATATTAGGGTGCCATTTTTGATACTAGTATCATATTTTACACCGCAAAGATAACGTTTTTTATCTCGAAATACAGCATAAACAATGGAAAACTGCGTTTATCAAGTAAAAACAGCTAAACGTAGCATCGTAAACTACACAAAAATGCTTTTTAGAACAAAAGGGTATGACATGTAATCACACCCTACGTTCAAGGGAGTCGTTTCAACCGTACCCCTTTATGGATTTCGTCCTATAACTTCCATTCACCACATTATGGGGTCGGTCAAAAGCGTCCCTTCCAACCCTTATTTCGTGATTCCTGATGTGGTCGGAAGTTAAATGCGTTAAATATTCACCTTTTCGTATCTAATCAGAATCCATATAGTCAGTTTTCTACCGTTTAGAGTGTATAACACTGATAATCAACTGATAATAGATATGTTAATGATAGGCATGGGGCGAGTGTCCCGTCTCCCTGGTCACATACTAACAAACTAACGTTTAACGTTTTTGTTTTCGTATGCGGCAGGGGAGAGGGAAGGGGAGAAGCCGGTCTTTGCGGCTAACTCTTTCCGAACTATTAATCTTCTCGGATTATCCAGTCGCTGATCGTGCGCTGGGTACTATCGTAGTTTACACCTATCTTGAACAGGCGCTTGCCATCGGCGGAATAGGGAATCAAATAGCCCTTTTCGTCTATCTGCCGGATCGCTTCCTCTGCAGAGCCATCATACTTGAGCTCAAAAACAAAGACGGCATCGGGCATATACACCACGGCGTCGGCTCTACCTACCGCACTATCCTCCTCGACCCGCATGTGGGCGCCCATCAGGTTGAAGACGAGATAGAACACGGTCTGGAAATCGCGCTCGCTCTTGTTGCTCAGACGATTGGAGATGCTGGCAAGGTAGGCCTTCAGGCGAACCATCGCCCCCTCAACGTCTGCGTCATAAAGCTTTTCCAGGAAATCACCCACCAGACTGTTGTTGTCCAGGGATATGGGCGAAAGGTAGTTGGGCGCAAGGCTCTTGAGCATGCCTATCTTTACCTCTCGGTTAGGATATTCCAACGTATAGCGATGCAGTATTGGGTTGTACTTTTTGATGGTGAGGTAGCCGCTCTGATAGAGCAGCGGGAGCGCCGAGGTCATCATTTCGGGCGAAACATCAAAGTCGTCCACGTCACATGACTTCTTCTCAATATCCATCACGTTGACATGATATTTCTGCAACGTCTTGATAAGATAAGTTGGCGTACCCGAGCCAAACCAGTAAGGAGCAATCTTGCGTGCATTCAGCGCCTTCACCAGGCTGAAGGGATTGAAGACGTCCTCTGATTTCTCGCTGAAATGGTAGCCGTCATAGAATCGCGTCAACTCTGCCAGGCACTCCTCATACGTCATGCCAAGGGCTTCGCCCAATGCCTCAACATCCGGTTTCATCTGCGTAGTAAGTTCCGTCTTGCTAATGCCGCAGATGGCCGAATACTGGTCGAACATGCTGATATTGTCGAGGTTGTTGAGCTCGCTGAAGATGCTTAGTTGCGAAAACTTGGTGATACCCGTGATGAAACAGAACTCCAGGTATGGGTCGAGCATCTTCAAAGGACTGTAGAAGTTCTGCATGATGCGGCGAAGCAGTTGCAGGTTCTCTTTTTCATGCACCACGTCCAGCAAAGGGGCGTCGTATTCATCGATGATGACAACTACTTTCTCGCCCGTCTGCTCGTAAGCTTTCTTCACCAGGTCTTTCAGGCGAAGGTTTGCGTCAACCTGATGAGTCTTGTATCCCCAAAGCGCCTCCTGCTCCTCAAGCATGTCAGCCAAATATCTTTCCAGCTGCTCCACACCCATGTGCTTGGCACCGCTGAGGTCGAAATGAAGCACGGGATGCTTCACCCATTCCTTCTCGTAGTCGGCAATGGCCAATCCCTCAAAAAGCTCCTTTCTTCCCTCGAAGTAGGCTTGAAGGGTAGAGGCAAAGAGCGACTTTCCGAATCGTCTTGGACGACTCAGAAAGACATACGACATCTGCTTTTCCCGGAAATCCACGATGAATTGGGTCTTGTCTATATAGAAATAACCGTTCTCGCGAATCTTCGAGAAAGTCTGAATTCCTACGGGATATTTATTTACTATCTTAGCCATTTTTCTGCATGCTCTACATTTCAAGCTACTAAGTTACGAACAAAATCTGAATTGGCCAAGCGTTTTTTTAAAAAACAGATAAAGAACTGCCTGCGTGGTGGATACTTATCGTTGAAAACAAAGAAAGGCACCCGAAAAGTGGCGCAGGGGGAATTCTCAGTGGATAACACCCTGCACCCATTTTTTTGATTTACATCTTTGTCACTTCTCCACAATACAAGTCATCTGCCATGTGGAGGATAACGTCGTGGAGTTCTAAATCATCTTTGAAAAACTGCGGAATAGCATCATAGCCTATGGCAGCACCTAATATATTGCCTGTTACAGCTCCAGTACTGTCGCTATCACCACCATGATTTACAGCCGCAATCATTGCTTCCTCAAAGTTGTCGAAATGGCGGATTGCACAGTATAGCGCAATGGCGAGTGCTTCTTCACCGACCCATCCGCCTCCTAACGCACCAATATTCTGAAGGTCAGAATGGTCGTTTGCCGAGAGATCTATTGCAACTCTTGCAATCCCCATCATCTCCAAAACTTCCCGATGATGCTGCGGAAACAGATCGTCAAGTTTCCCAATTCCCTCATATATATACTCTATCAGGCCTTTTCTTGTCGGATTCTCATCCAAGACCAAACGATAGATGACATGCGACATCAAGGATGCAGGTATATACCCAAGCGGATGCTGATGGGTGATTTCTGCGGCATCACCAGCCAACTTGTCCGCCTCCATGATGTCCATACGGTTGTCAACGGCAGCATAAAGCGGAATGGGGGCAATACGCATGACACCACCACAGCCTTTGCTGTTGTTAATAGTTTCTTTCCCTCTGAAGATGTCATTCAGCGACATCATACATCCCTTTTCGTAAATTCATCAGCAAACGGCTTCAAATTGCCTTTAGGATTGTGGCTCTGATGGGCATTATGGTCATCAAGTATAGCAAACACTATCTTGCGATACTTGTTTTTAAACTCCAGCTCTTCCATCACCTCATGAAACAGTTGTGCTACATGACGTGGTGGATTACGGAATGCGCCGCACCCCAAGGCTCCAAGTACTAGTGAGTCGTGACGATGAATCAAACCAATACGGAAGATAGTTCGTATCTTGTTCTTGATAGGTTCCACATGATGGTTGGCAATCATTCCACTTGTCGTTAAGTCTGGTCGATTCATACCAGCCACTGTGATAAACGAGAGGCTGACAGGATTATCCAGCAAGGCATAGCCCTTCTGTTCACTTTCCCTAAAATAGATGGCATCGGGCGTATAAACTCCTCCAAAATTCCTGTCAAGGGGATACTGGTAGTGAGAACGCTTGATACGATACATCCCCGCAAAGGGAGCAAACTGATAGAGGGAACGGAACAAATTCGTCCTGCGGAACAGTGTTTCTTCCTGTGCTCCAGCACCTGTTGCTACACCGCCACCAGGATTACGCCTGCTGGCCATGTTCAATACGGCAGGATTATAACCTTGCTCTTTCAACTGCACCCCTGCATACAAACAGTCAATGTTTTGTACTTCAACGACAGTTTGATAGCTGCTTTGCACCGCCAAACATATTTCGCGCTCATAGAATACTGTCTTGCTCATCATATCCGAATCATCAGGGAATGAATAACACGTTCCGTTCTCTGTTACATATCCACCTTGGTTGACGATATCGACAGTATTGCGAAACTCTTTTGTACGCAACTCTTTTACCTGATAATATGCCGAATGGTCACCATGCTTTACTCTTTCCATTAAAGCACGATACTTTTCAAGAAAATCCTTCTGAGGATTCCATCTGTATGTATATTCCTTGCTGCTCATTTGCTTATTTCATTAAAACTCCCACCCATAACTACTATTCTTTTACCTTCTTTCATTATATCTTGTGTAAATTTTACGTAAAAATACGACCTTTATTTCAAGCTACCAAATATTTCTGTGTAAAATTTACGCAAGAACGTCATTTTTTTATCTTATAGTCTTATTAGGCCGAAAATCTTATGTAGATTTCTTCCTAACTTTCTCTTCTACTATCTTCCGCATTGTATCAAGTTCTCCGTAATCCTTGATGTTCCTGTGCTTAACCAGAACCGTGGCTTTCTGGTCGATAAAACCATAGATTCAATTTTTATTTCTGCATTTTCACGCTCTTGAATTGCACTTTCAAGCCAGATAAAATAGGAATATATAGGTTTGCTTACAATGCTCAATATCGTTATATTCCAACAAAAATCAAATCGATAGACCAGGTTTGGCAAAATCAAGGTTGTTTCTTTGATCGGAGGGGAGTGATGTGCTGGATTTCGAAAACGTTAAAACGTTAAACGTTAATAGGGTGGAATCGGGGAGCAGCACATCCGTTCCATCAACCGTATTTCCCCCGCGGATCGGTCCTAACTTATGATCATGAGTGATCCTAAGTTACGGCCATGTGCGGTCGTAAGCAAGCCTCGGCAAGGTGCTTTGTCGTTTAGTGAAGATTGTGTTTCGGGCTGTGTCATGATTGGGTGTACATGACGGCTTGCACAACTCAAATAATTGGCCCGAAAAAGTAAGTTAACTTCGTTGGCCTACGAAGTTAACTTCATCAGCCTACGAAGTTAACTTCATCGGCCTATGAACTTAACTTCATAAAAAGGGGTGAAAAAATGCGTGCTTACCGCCACGGTAGACTCGGGGGGCAAGGTAGGGCAAGGGTAGGGGCTTTAGGGGCGCATCCCAATATGATAAGCCTGCTATTTATAGTCCTTCTGTCAGAAACTTGCGAAGATGTATGTGCGTGATGCCGTCGTCATCATTCTTGGTGAGCAGAGGGGTCATGGAGATAACGTACTTCGGATAGTTGTCCTTGATGGCATGAAGATTGCCAAACTCTCGCTCTCTCGTTGCCTTGTCGTAGATGATATAGGACGCTTGTACATAGATGCGTTCACCTCCCGGCTTGGTACATACAAAGTCGATTTCTCCAGCTTGCAATTGTCCCACATATACTTGATAGCCCAAACGTATGAGATGCTGATAGATGATATTCTCTATCACTTTCTCAATGTCTCCTTCGCGCGTTCCTCCAGCAATGGCATTTCGAATGCCGTTGTCTTCGAAGTAAAACTTGTCGTTGGTTTCAAAGATTCGTTTGCCGTGGATGTCATAGCGGTTCACCTTGTGCAGGATGTAGGCTTCGCAAAGGAAGGAAATGTAGTTGATGATGGCCGTGGAGGTTATTGATTCACCTTGCGATTTCATGTATTTGGCGATACTGTTGGCAGAGATGAGCTTGCCTGTATTATCTGCAAGAAAACGCACCAGATTCTCTAAGAATGGTACGTTTCTTATCTGGTTGCGCATGATGACATCCTTGAGCAAGACGGTGTGGTAGATATCTATCTGATACTCACGGGCGTCGTCTTCTTCCAAACCTATTTTGGCTAAGCCAGGCAGGCCACCATACTGAATGTACAGAGCAAGCGCTTCGTCATTATCCGATAGATGATGGAATTGCAAAAACTCGTTGTAGCTTAGCGACTGGATATAGATTTCCTTATATCTCCCGCCTATGATGGTGCTTAGTTCGTTGCTCAGCATACGAGCATTGCTACCTGTGATGATAATATCTGTGTTGGGTTCTGTACGATAGCTTCGGATGGAGCGTTCGAATTCCTTGATGTCTTGTATCTCATCAATAAGGATATAATTATGTTTGTCGGAATGAAAATGCTGTCCGATATACTCGTTGAGATCTTGGTAGGTCTGAATGTGGTCAAACTCTCTTTTCTCCTTATCTATATAGATGATATTGTTGCTGCTATCTGATATTTTACGGTCACGAATCATCTTCATCATGCAGCTTTTGCCCACACGACGTTGGCCTACTAAGACGATGATGGTCTCCTTGCCAAGAAACCTTTCTATTTTGTCGATATATGATTGACGAATAATAGTTGCCATGATTTTGTCTTTTATAGAAGAAACTTTTTGCAAATATACGACTTTTATCTTTTATAGAAGATAAAATGTGGGACAATTTTGCTTTTGTCTTCTATAAAAGATAAAAATCTTCCTCGATTTGCAATAAGATAAGCTGCACTCGGCAATAAAAAAGAATGTGATTCTTTTTGTATTACCCTCGATTTGCATTATCTTTTGATAAGATAAGCTGCACTCGGCAATAAAAAAGAATGTGATTCTTTTTGTATTGCTCTCGATTTGCATTATCTTTGTACCATGATATTCTATTTCTCAGGCACAGGAAACACGCTATGGGCAGCACAGACGCTTGCCGAGCGGTTGGGAGATCGGCTTGTCAATATGGCCGACGCGATAGGGGGAGAGGGACGTTATACCCTCGGAGAACATGAGGCCATCGGCTTCGTCTTTCCCGTTCATGGCTGGCGTACGCCCCGCCTTGTCCGGCAGTTTATCGACCAGCTTTCGATAGATGCTGGTGGAAAGCCCACTACGCCTACCTCATCCTCACGGCAGGCGACTCCATCGGTCGCACCGTGGAGCGTCTGCTGCCCCATCTGCGCGCCAAGGGTATTGATCCACAGCTCTTTGCCTCGATCATCATGCCCGAGTCCTATGTCGGACTGCCCTTCATGGATGTCGATACGCCCGCCAAGGAGCAGAAGAAGAAGGACGAGGCTGCCAGCCAGCTCGACGCCCTCGTTGAGACCATTGCCCGATGGGACTGCAGACGGCGTGATGACTCTTTTCGCTCGCTCACACGCGGTCCGATCCCAGGGTTCTTCTCTGGTCCCGTGGGGAGCTTCTTTGAGCGTTTCCTCATCACCGACAAGCCCTTTCATGTCGTTGCCGATCGCTGCATCAAGTGCGGACGTTGCGCCAGCGTCTGTCCCGTAGGCGATATCGAGGGCGGCAAGGGCCGTCAGCCCCAGTGGCTTCACCACGATGACTGCCTCACCTGCTTCTCCTGCTACCACCATTGTCCCACCCACGCCATCGAGTTTGGCGGACGGACGAAGCACAAAGGACAGTATTTCTATACGCGCAGGAAGTAGGGCGGGGGAGGGTTTGTCCTCCCGCCTTCGGGATGGTCTCGGGACGCCTTCGGGAGAAGACCTATCGCTCCTTCTGCTGGATGTACTGATATGAATCCTAACTTTTCAAGCCCACAGGAGGAATAGGCGTTGTCGAATCGTTGGTCTGAATCCTGTATTCCCAATCCTCGATGGTTCTGGTTGTGGTACTGAAGTTGATACCTATTTTAACGAGCTTTCTGCCATCTGCCTCAAAAGGAACCATGTAGCCTTTGTCGTCTATTTGGGCTAAGGCTTCCTGGGCGGACTTGTTGATTTTTATCTCGAAGACGAAGACGGTGCTGGGAGAGAACATCACGGCGTCGGCTCTTCCCCTACAACTCTTTACCTGTGTGAGAACAGCTATGTTCATCATCGAAAGCATGATGTAGAAAACGGTCTCATAATAATACTCGTTTTTCTGCATATCTGCCAGTACATCCTTTCCGCCTTCTAGATAAGGTATAGAGGCAAAGTAGGACCTCATCAGCGTCATCGCCTTGTCGATATCTCCATACACCAACGCCTGATAGAATTTTGCCGCAAAGCCAAGCGAAGTGCCATCGCTCAGATTCGTGTAAAGCGGCAGCAGGTTCTCCATCAATCCTCCCTTTACTTCCTTGTTTGGAATACCCAGATAGTATCCATTGGTCAAAGGATCATATCTTTTGATAGTAAGATAACCGCTCTGGTAAAGCAGCGGGAGGGCATCCGTCATTCTTTCCGTAGGACGGTCGAATGAGGACGGAAAGGCGAAAACCTCATCCAGATTCATAACGTCTGTGTTGAATCTTTGCATCTGATGAATCAGATAAGTAGGAGTGGCTGTGGCAAACCAGTAGCTGCTGATGTAGCCGGCGGCAAAGCAACGCATCAAACTGAAGGGATTGAAGATATCCGGACAGTTGCGGCTGAAATGATAGCCATCATAGTTTTCGGTCAACTCTTGCTCCATTCTTTCAAAAGTCAATCCGTTGGTTGCTGCCAACTGCTCAATGTCCTGTTTCAGAGTCGTGGTGAGTTCTTCCTTGGTAATGCCGCAGATGGCAGCGAACTCTGGGTCCATGCTGATATTGGCCAGATTGTTGATGGTACTGAAGATGCTGAGCTGTGAGAATTTCGTGATTCCCGTGATGAAGGCGAACCTAATGTGGGCGTCATTGGCCTTGATTGGGGCATAAAACTCCTGCATGACGGTCCTGATCGCTGCGAGTTTGTCCTCGTCGTGGAGCACATCAAGAAGCGGAGCGTCATATTCGTCTATTATAATGACAACAGGTTTGCCTGTGTGCTCTTTTGTCGAGACAATCAGGCTCTTGAGTCTGTCTCCGGGAGTTTTGCTTTCTGGACTCTTTCCCCAAATGCTTTCATATTGGGAAAGCAAGACGTTGAATTTAGATTGTAAATCTTTGAGATCGCAATTCTTGAATGTTGACATGTCGAAGTGAAGGACTGGGTATTCCGTCCACTCCTTTTCCAAGCCCTCGATGGCAAGCCCCTTGAACAGATCTTTCTCACCTGCAAAATAGGAATGAAGCGTACTGCTGAGAAGGGATTTTCCGAAGCGACGGGGACGGCTGAGAAATACATATTTGTACTTCTTGGTCATCCGATAGACGAGTGCTGTTTTGTCTACGTAAACGCATTGTCTTGCGATGAGGTCGCTGAAAGTCTGTATTCCCACAGGATAAATTCTTTCCACCATGGTCTTTGCTTTTTTTTCTTTGTGGCAAAGTTACGAAAAGTTTTTGAGTATAGAGCGAATAAAAAGAAAAAGGTTTTTACGAGAAATAGGGTGACAAGGTCGTTCGTGTGGTTTCAATACAACTTTTGGCGTATAAGAAAACCTGTCGGATACTAATTAAAACAGTCGGATACTACTAAGAAACCCCAACCAGCCTGAGGCTGATTGGGGTTGATATGATAGTCTTCTGTCTATTCGGTTGGGCTTTCGGCTATATGACTTGTCTTTCAGACTACTCCATAAGTTTTCAGACTACTTCATAAGTCTTCAGACTACTCCATAGGTCCATGAGCCTTTCTGACTACTTCATAAGCCTTTTGACAACCTATTCTTCCGTCGTTCTGCTGTCGGCCAGCACCCGCCATAGCTTTTCGTCGGGCAGGGGCGAGACGACATCGATCGGCTGTTTGCTCACAGGATGGACAAAGGCCACGCGGTGGCTCAGCAGGCTGATGCCTCCATCGGGGTTGGATCGCGGCGCGCCATACTTCAAGTCGCCCTTGATGGGGCAGCCGATATGAGCCAGCTGCGTGCGGATCTGATGGTGGCGTCCCGTGAGCAGGTGGATTTCGAGCAGCACGTAGCGGTCGCTACGCCCGATGACCTTGTAGCGCAGCATAGCCTTCTTGCTGCCCGCCACCTCGTGGTCGTAGGCATAGGTCTTGTTCTGTCGCTCGTTGCGCACCAGCCAGTTGGTCAGCAGTCCCTCCGCTTCGGCCGGCTCATGCTGGACGATGGCCCAGTAGGTCTTGTGGACCTCACCCTTGCGAAACAAATCGTTGAGGCGGCTCAGCGCCTTCGAGGTCTTGGCAAAGACGACCAGTCCGGCCACGGGGCGGTCCAGACGGTGGACCACACCGAGAAAGACGTTGCCCGGCTTCTGATATTTCTCCTTCAACCATTCCTTGACGGTATAGGAGAGCGGAAGGTCGCCCGTCTTGTCGCCCTGTACGATTTCGCCCACTTCCTTATAGACGACGATGACGTGGTTGTCCTCGTAGAGTGGCTGCATCGTGCCTTACATGTTCATGCCGCCATCGACCTGGATGACCTGGCCGCTGACATAGCTTGAGAGGTCGGAGGCGAGGAAGAGGCAGACGTTGGCGATATCCTCGGTCTGTCCGCCACGGCGAAGAGGAATCTTGGCCATCCAGCCCTTGCGGATCTCCTCGGAGAGCTGGGCCGTCATCGGAGTCTCGATGAAGCCCGGGGCGACACAGTTGGCGCGCACGCCCTTGGGGCCGAGCTCCTGGGCGATAGACTTGGCCAGACCGATCATGCCTGCCTTGGAGGCCGAGTAGTTGCACTGGCCAGCGTTGCCGTGGACACCCACCACGCTCGACATGTTGATGATGGATCCGCCACGCTGGCGAAGCATGATGGGAGCGCAAGCGTGGATGAAGTTGAAGGCCGACTTCAGGTTGACGTTGAGGACGGCATCCCATTGTGCCTCCGACATGCGGAGCATCAGGCCGTCCTTGGTGATTCCGGCATTGTTGACGAGGATGTCGATGCTGCCGAAGTCGGCGTGGATCTGCTTCACGACGGTCTCGGTCTCGGCAAAGTCGGCGGCATTGCCCGCATAGGCGCGGCAGGTGACGCCCAGGGCCTCGATCTCCTGGCGTGTGGCCTCAAGGCCGGCAGCCATGTCGTCGTTGAGGACAAGGTCGGTGAATGCGATGTTAGCGCCCTCGCTGGCGAACTTCATCGCCACGGCCTTGCCAATACCACGGGCTGCACCCGTAATCAATGCTGTTTTTCCTGTTAAAAGTCCCATAAATCTTTTATTTTGTTGTTGTTACTGTCCTTGTTTCAAAGTCGTCTTGCCCAATGCGCCATAGACCACCTTCGCCACCATCGGCCGCGAGGTCTCCTCGGTCAGCCCGTGGCCCAGCCGCCCGTAGATGAACGGCACCTCCAGGCCCTTGATGCAGTAGTGGGTGATGTCGGCGACCAGATAGACGTCGTCGATGTCAAACTCGCCGTCGGCCTTGGCTTCGGAATAGACCTTGCGGAAGAGTTCGATCTCGTCCTCGTCAAAGTTCTTGCGCACCTGCTCCACCTTCCAGATGTTGCGGAAGAACTCCGCGCGCAGGTTGCCGTTGCGGATGACGGTCTCCTTGATCATGCTCAGATGGGTGTAGATGAGCTCGATGATCTTGTCCTGGGGACTGATCTTCTTGTTGGCCACTTCGTCCAGCTTGTCCGACAATCGCTCCAGCTCCGACTCGATGACGGCGGAATAGACGTCGTCCTTGCTTTTGAAATAGGTATATAGCGTGCGGCGACCTTTGCCCGAAGCTTTGGCAATGTCGTTCATCGTAGTGTTGGCTATGCCGTTCTTGGCAAACAACTGCCGCGCTACGTCAACTAGTTTTTGTCTCGTTTTCGATATGGACATAATCAAATATACCTAAATACTAAAATAACAGGTTGCACAAGAACCCTTTTCGTGTGCAAAAGTACCAATATTATTTGACAGCACCAAAACTTTCCCCTACAAATTGCACACTTTAACACGCTGTGCATGATACGGGTAGGTCTTGGCCCGTTGGCTCCTTGCGGGCGAGGGAGGATAGGCGCGTGGGGCAAGAATTATCTTCGTCGTGGTGGTCCATGACGTCGCGAGGGAGAAATCCTTTGTGATATTTACCGCCTTAAATTTGCCGTTTTGAAGAAATAATTGTATTTTTGCACAAACTTTGAATATGGCAGAGGAAACAAAAAATTATTGCGCTATGTTTCAGTCCTTTAGCTTCCGACGCGATCAGGACGCGTTCGGAGGAAGGTGGCGTGTTGGCCCTATTCAATCACTCATTAGAAAACACTTTTAAGCTTAAAAAATTATGTGCGGTATTGTAGGATACGTTGGAACGAAAAGACAGGCTTACCCCATACTGATCAAGGGGTTGAAGCGATTGGAATATCGTGGTTACGATAGTGCCGGAGTGGCCTTGATCAATCCCGACGGCGTGCTGAGCGTCGATAAGGAGAAGGGCAAGGTGGCCGATCTGGAGCGCTATTGCGCGGACAAGGACACACGAGGCACGATCGGTATCGCCCACACGCGTTGGGCCACCCATGGCGAGCCCTCGGCGCGCAACGCCCACCCCCACTACTCGCAGTCGCGCAACCTGGCCATCATCCACAACGGCATCAACGAAAACTATGCCGAGATCAAGGCACGCCTGGAGGAGAAGGGCGTCCGTTTCCGTTCCGATACCGATACGGAGGTGCTCGTGCAGCTCATCGAGTACATCCAGGAGCGCAAGCAGATCGAACTGCTGCCTGCCGTCCAGCTGGCCCTCCATCAGGTTGTAGGCGCCTATGCCATCGCCCTGCTCGACAGTCGCCATCCCGACACCATCATCGCAGCGCGCAAGCAGAGCCCGCTGGTGGTGGGCATAGGCGAGGGGGAGTTTTTCCTCGGATCGGACGCCAGCCCCATCATCGAGTTTACCGACAAGGTCGTCTATCTCGAGGACGGCAACATCGCCGTGATGAAAGCCGGCGAGGAGTTGCAGATCGTCAATATATATAATGAGAAACTGCTGCCCGAGGTCAAGACCGTCGATATCGACCTCGGACAGATCGAGAAAGGGGGCTTCCCCCACTTCATGCTCAAGGAGATCTTTGAGCAACCCGAATGTCTGGAGAACTGCATGCGCGGGCGCATCAACGTGGACCACAACCACGTGGCCCTCTCGGCCGTCATTGACTACCGCAAGGAGCTGCTCGCGGCCAAGCGCATCATCATCGTGGCCTGTGGCACGAGCTGGCACGCCGGCCTCATCGGCAAGCAGCTCATCGAGTCGTTCTGTCGTGTGCCCGTCGATGTGGAGTACGCCTCGGAGTTTCGCTACCGCAACCCCGTGGTAGGACCAGGCGACGTGGTCATCGCCATCTCGCAGAGTGGCGAGACGGCCGACACGCTGGCAGCCGTGGAACTGGCCCGCGAGCGTGGCGCCTTCATCTATGGCGTTTGCAACGCCGTGGGAGCCAGCATCCCGCGCGCCACCCATACGGGATCCTACATCCACGTAGGCCCCGAGATTGGCGTGGCCTCGACCAAGGCCTTCACGGGCCAGGTCACGGTGCTCACCCTCTTCGCCCTCGCCCTCGGTGCCGCCAAGGGCACGGTGGCGCGCGAGGAGTATGTGCGCACCATCGAGGAACTGGCCAACATCCCAGACAAGATCCGCGAGGTGCTGAAGCTCAGCGACCAGCTGGCCGAGCTCGCCCGTACCTTCACCTATGCACACAACTTCCTCTACCTCGGCCGTGGATACAACTATCCCGTCGCGCTGGAGGGAGCCCTGAAGCTGAAGGAAATCTCCTACATCCATGCCGAGGGCTATTCGGCAGCCGAGATGAAGCACGGCCCCATCGCGCTCATCGACTCCGACATGCCCGTCGTGGTCGTGGCTACCCACGACGCGATGTACGAGAAGGTGCGTTCCAACGTCCAGGAGATCAAGGCACGCGAGGGACGCGTCATCGCCTTTGTCTCGAAGGGCGAGCAGGACATCACCCGGATGGCCGACGCGACGATCGAGCTGCCCGACACGCTGGAGTGTCTGGAGCCGCTCATGGCCACCGTTCCCCTGCAGTTGCTGGCCTACTACATCGCTGTCTGCAAAGGCAAGGATGTGGACCAGCCGCGCAACCTGGCCAAGAGCGTGACGGTGGAATAACAAAAAAGCAATAATGTCTAAATAAGCCCGTCGCCGACGTGGCGGGCGTGAACAAGATATATGGAGAATAACATACACGAGGATTGTGGCGTGGCCATGATTCGCTTGCTGAAACCGCTGGAGTACTACCAGCAGAAGTATGGTACATGGATGTACGGCCTCAACAAGCTCTATCTGATGATGGAGAAGCAGCACAACCGTGGCCAGGAGGGCGCCGGCATGGCGGCCGTGAAGCTCCAGTCGGAGCCGGGTAATGAGTATATGTTCCGCGAGCGGGCGGAGGGCAAGAACGCCGTGACCGATATCTTCGGTATCGTGCACGAGAAGCTGAGCCACTACACGCCCGAGCAGCTTTCCGACGCCAGTTTCGCGAGCGACCATCTGCCCTTTGCGGGCAACCTGTACATGGGCCACCTGCGCTATTCCACCACGGGCAAGAGCGGCCTCACCTATGTGCACCCGTTCCTGCGCCGCAACAACTGGAAGGCCAAGAACCTCTGCATGTGTGGCAACTTCAACATGACCAACATCGAGGAGATCTTCCAGAAGCTCACTCGCCAGGGCCAGTGTCCGCGCATCTATAGCGACACCTATATCCTGCTGGAGCTGATGGGCCATCGCCTCGACCGCGAGGTGGAGCGCAACTTTGTCATTGCCCGCGACAACGGACTGAAGGACCAGGACATCACGCGCTACATCGAGGACCATGTCGAGATGGCCAATGTGCTCAAGACGACCATGACCGACTTCGACGGAGGCTATGTCGTCTGTGGCATCACCGGCAGCGGCGACTTCTTCTCCATGCGCGACCCCTGGGGCATCCGTCCGGGCTTCTACTACAAGAACGACGAGATCGTCGTCGTCGCCTCGGAGCGCCCTGTGCTGCAGACCACCTTCGACCTCGAGTGTGAGGACATCCAGGAGTTGCAGCCCGGCGAGGCCATCATCGTCAATAAGGCCGGCGAGTGCTCCATGCACCAGATCGTGCCGCAGCGTGGCGACGCCGCCTGCTCCTTCGAGCGCATCTACTTCTCCCGCGGAAGCGACCGCGATATCTACAACGAGCGCAAGAAGCTCGGAGAGCAGCTCACGGATCCCGTCCTCAAGGCGGTCGATTACGATATCAACCACACCGTGCTCTCCTTCATCCCCAACACCGCCGAGGTGGCTTTCTACGGCCTCGTGCAGGGTTGCGAGCGCTGGCTCACGGAGCGCAAGATAGAGCAGGTGCGCCAGTTGGAGAGCGTCGAGGAGGTGGACGACGAGGCCCTCATCAGTGTCCTGCGCCAGCATGTGCGCTCTGAGAAGGTGGCCTGGAAGGACATCAAGCTGCGCACCTTCATCACCGAGGGCAACTCGCGCAACGACCTCGCAAGTCACGTCTATGACATCACCTACGAGAGCATCGAGGGTGGGGTGGACAACCTGGTCATCATCGACGACTCCATCGTTCGCGGCACCCAACTGCGGGAAACCACGGAGTTTTTGTACGCCAGCGGCGCAAAAGAAGTGCATATCCGGCCGGCGTGCCCGCCGTTACTGTTT
>ENA-OPSJ01001324-OPSJ01001324.1-human-gut-metagenome-genome-assembly--contig:-NODE-1324-length-18886-cov-2.866603_pt1 | contig 18886 bp, 16 predicted proteins | sample MGYA00241801_ERZ501893 | MGnify/ENA primary metagenome ERZ501893 (study PRJEB25962, sample SAMEA2042219) | human gut metagenome | biome: human gut; feature: human-associated habitat; material: faeces...
TTAATGAGTGCATGTGTTCATTAAAATACTCTTTTTTTGTAATATATCCTTGATTTAAAATAGAACGAATGATTTCTTCTTGATTCAAGTTATTTTCATAATCAATACAAGCAATTTTTCCATCAAAAGTTACTTTTTTTATGTTTTTAAAATCTAGTAAGCACATTTTTATTGTTTCTTCACAATGGCTACAATGCATTCCATCTATTTTTAAGTAAATCTTTTTCATTTTATTTTTCCAAACAAATTAATAATATCATCAATTACTTCTAGATTTCCTTTATGAATATCTTCTACCATACAAGATTTCATGTGACTCTTTAATATTTCATTTCCTAGGCTTTTTAAAGCATTTGTCGTAGAAGCAATTTGTAATAATACATCATCACAGTAGCGATCATCTTCAATCATCTGTTGTAATCCGTTTACTTGTCCTGCAATAATTTTTAATCGTCTTGTTAAGTCTTTTTTTTCTTCTTCTGTTCGATGTTTCGAACGAGTACAATTTTCACAAACTTTTTTCATTCTCCTCTTGACCATGACGCAACGTCACCCATTATAGTGAGAGTACAACAAGTTGAATTGACATAAAACTGAGAAGATAAACACACCAAAAAGGAGAAAAAGCATGAAAGTATTAGTAACAGGCGGAGCCGGATTTATCGGCGGAAACTTCGTACATCACATGGTAAACAAATACCCGGATTATCAGATCGTAAACCTGGACCTGCTGACCTATGCGGGAAACCTGGAGACTCTGAAACCGGTTGAGGACAAACCAAACTACAAATTTGTAAAAGGTGATATCGCAGACGAAGCTTTCATCATGGATCTGTTTGAAAAAGAGAAATTTGACGTTGTTGTCAACTTCGCAGCAGAGAGCCATGTAGACCGTTCCATCGAGGATCCTGGCATCTTTGTTCAGACCAACGTAATGGGAACCCGTGTACTGCTGGATGCTTCCAGAAAATTCGGCGTAAAGAGATATCATCAGGTATCTACCGATGAAGTTTACGGAGACCTTCCGCTGGATCGCCCGGACCTGTTCTTTACAGAGAATACCCCGATCCACACCTCCAGCCCGTACTCTGCATCCAAAGCAAGCGCAGACCTGTTTGTACTGGCTTACCACAGAACCTTCGGTACCCCGGTTACCGTTTCCAGATGCTCTAACAACTACGGCCCGTATCACTTCCCGGAAAAGCTGATTCCTCTGATGATCGCCAACGCTCTCAATGACAAACCGCTCCCGGTTTACGGAAAAGGCGAAAACGTCCGCGACTGGCTCTATGTTGAGGATCACTGCCGTGCCATTGACCTGATCATCCACAAAGGACGTGTAGGCGAGGTTTACAATGTAGGCGGACATAACGAGATGAAAAACATCGATATCGTAAAACTGATCTGCAAGGAGCTTGGCAAACCGGAAAGCCTGATCACACACGTGGCAGACCGTAAAGGCCATGACATGCGCTACGCTATCGACCCGACCAAGATCCATAACGAACTTGGCTGGCTTCCGGAGACAAAATTTGCAGACGGAATCAAAAAGACCATCAAATGGTACCTTGACAACAAGGAATGGTGGGAAACCATCATCTCCGGTGAGTACCAGAATTACTACGAAAAAATGTATGGAAACCGCGAGGAGGTTAAGGCATGAAATTTTTCGTAACAGGCGTTGGCGGCCAGCTTGGCCATGACGTGATGAATGAACTGTCCAGCCGTGGACATGAAGGCGTAGGAAGCGACATTGCACCTTCCTACAGCGGCATTGCAGATGGTACTCCGGTTACCACCATGCCTTATGTCCAGCTGGATATCACAGATAAAGAAGCAGTAGCAAAAGCCATCCGCGAGGTAAATCCTGACGCAGTGGTTCACTGTGCCGCATGGACAGCCGTAGATGCTGCCGAAGATGAGGAAAACCGTGAAAAAGTGCGGCTTGTCAATGTAGTGGGAACCCAGAATATTGCGGACATCTGCAAAGAGCTTGGCATCAAAATGATGTACATTTCCACAGACTATGTTTTTGACGGTCAGGGAACCACTCCATGGGATCCGGACTGCAAAGACTACGCTCCACAGAATGTATACGGCCAGACCAAACTTGACGGTGAACTGGCAGTATCCGGTACTGTTGATAAGTTCTTTATCGTACGTATTGCCTGGGTATTCGGCAAAAACGGAAAGAACTTTATCCGTACTATGGTAAATCTTGGAAAAACTCACGACAAACTTACCGTTGTCAGTGATCAGATCGGAACTCCGACTTATACTTACGATCTTGCCCGCCTTCTGGTTGACATGATCGAGACCGATAAATATGGTTACTATCATGCAACCAACGAGGGCGGCTACATCAGCTGGTACGATTTTACAAAAGAAATCTTCCGTCAGGCCGCTGCCCTCGGACATAAAGAATACGAAAATGTGCAGGTTTCCCCTGTTACAACTGCGGAATATGGTGTTTCCAAAGCGGTCCGTCCTTTCAACAGCCGCCTGGATAAATCCAAACTTGTAAAGAACGGCTTCCAGCCTCTTCCAACATGGCAGGATGCTCTGGAGCGTTATCTGAAAGAAATTCTGTAAATTTCTGTAAATAGCACAAAAACGCCTGCATTACATGCCGGTCCAGAATTCATAACTTCTGGCCGACGACTGTGGTGCAGGCGTTTTTTTATTATTATGAAAAAAATTATTCTACGGTAACACTTTTGGCAAGATTTCTTGGTTTATCCACATCCAGGCCTTTGTTTACACTTACATAGTAACCCAGAAGCTGTAACGGGATCACCGCCAGGGATGTTGCAAAATGCGGATCTGTCTTTGGAATATATACCGTGAAATCTGCAGTATCTTCAGTATTATAATTTCCAAATGTTGTAAGTCCCATCAGATATGCACCACGGCTCTTGCACTCAACCATGTTACTGATGGTTTTTTCGTAAAGTTTCGGCTGTGTCAGAACACCGATCACAAGAGTTCCATCCTCGATCAGTGAAATCGTTCCATGTTTCAGCTCACCGGCTGCATATGCCTCAGAATGAATATAACTGATCTCCTTCATCTTAAGACTTCCCTCAAGACTGATGGCATAATCAATTCCTCTTCCGATAAAGAAAATATCCTTGGCATTGGCCTGTTTGGAAGCAAACCACTGCAGTCTTTCCTTATCCTCAAGAATTCTCTTGATTTTCTCCGGGAGTGTCTTCAGTTCTTTTACATAGGCATCACACTGTTCTTCTGTGATCTCACTTCTGATCTTCGCAAACTGGAGTGCCAGCACATAGGCTGCGATCAGCTGTGTACTGTAAGCCTTCGTGGTCGCAACAGAAATCTCCGGACCTGCAAGTGTATAAAATACATTGTCTGCCTCTCTTGCAATAGAAGAACCGATAACATTCACAATAGCAAGTGTACGGATCCCTCTGGCTTTACATTCGCGGAGTGCCGCAAGGCTGTCTGCTGTCTCACCGGACTGACTGACAATGATCGCAAGGCCGTTTTTGTCCAGGATCGGATTACGATATCGAAATTCTGATGCCAGCTCTACACGTACCGGGATACGTGCCAGATCTTCAAACACATACTGTGCTGCCATACCGACATGATATGCGGAGCCGCAGGCAACGATATAGATCTGGCTGACATTCCTGATCGTATCCTCATCCAGTCCAACCTCGGAAAGATCAATTTTTCCATCTTTTACAACCGAATTGATTGTATCAGAAACTGCCTTCGGCTGCTCATGGATCTCTTTCATCATGAAATGTTCAAATCCGGCCTTCTCTGCTGCTTCCGCATCCCACTCGATCGTCTTGAGTTCCTTCTCGATCTCTTCTCCATCCAGATTGTAAAAGGTGATCTCTCCCTTTTTCACATGAGCCATCTCCTGATTTCCAATATAATAAACATTTCTTGTATATTTCAGGATTGCCGGAACATCTGACGCAATATAAGATTCCCCATCGCCTACTCCGAGGATCATCGGGCTGTCTTTTCTTGCCACAAAAATCTCTCCTGGATAGTCACGGAACATCATTGCAAGTGCATAAGAACCACGGATACGTACCATTGCATGGCCGACTGCCTCAACCGGTGATTCTCCATATTTCTTATAATAATAATCCACAAGGTTTACCGCAACTTCTGTATCCGTAGCAGAATAAAAAGTATATCCTTTGCGGAGAAGTTTGGCCTTCAGCTCCTGGTAGTTCTCAATGATGCCGTTGTGTACGGCAACAACATTTCCATTTTCACTGACATGCGGGTGTGCATTCGTCTCGGATGGCTCTCCATGTGTTGCCCATCTCGTATGGCCAATGCCACAGGTTCCCGGAACCGATTCTCCTCCATTAGTCTTCTCGATCAGAACTTTAAGGCGACCTTTTGCCTTAATGACTTCTGTTTCTTTATCACCGTCACGCACTGCGATACCGGCGGAATCATATCCTCTGTATTCAAGTTTCGAAAGGCCATCCAGCAAAATCGGTGCTGCCTGATGCTTACCTGTAAAACCTACTATTCCACACATATTCTAGTCTCCTTTATAATATGTATAACATTTTTTCTGTGAAAGTATATCACATATTTCTTTTTTTTGCGATAAATACTTTTTCCCTAACGTTCTGTGATCTTTCCCGGATTATCGATCAGTATTTTTTTTACATATTCTTTTCCCATTATTTTTTCCATTTTTGCAGCGCATTTACCAATCTGGGGGATTCTTTCATTCTGCCGGTGCCCGTCTGAGCCTACAAAATCCAGGATTCCCTGTTTCATCAGTTTTTTCGCGAATAATTTCGCTCCAAATCCACTTTCTCCGCTGATCGTATCCGCATTGATCTGGATATAAGCCCCTGCTTCTCTTAACTCTTCAAGAAACCTGATATCGCTTCTGGTCGCCTTATAACGTTCTGCATGGGCAATGATCGGAATAAATCCGTTCATCAGAAGACTTCGTACCCTTTCTTCTATATAACTCTTTTCATCACTGTTACTGAATTCTACAAGTACATATCTGGAACCGGCCAATGTAAGTCTCCGGCCTTTTTTCAGGCATTCTACCATATCCATACTGGAATGCAGTTCACAGCCCAGATAAAGCTGCAGGTCACCCTGTCCGATCTTGATGGCTTCTCTTCTCAGCTGCATAAACTGTCTTGTTACAATATTCATATGTGGCTCAAACATTTCATATCGAAAATGGGGTGTCAGTATTACATGTCGCACGCCTTCTTTATATTCTTTACTCAGCATCCACAGGGATTCTTCCATATTCCTTGCGCCATCATCTACCCCTGGCAGAATATGGCAATGAATATCATAAAGTCCTTTCATCAAAACAATCCTTTCATTTCTCTTAGCAGTATCTCTGTGTTTTCTCTCGTGGCTATTATACAATCCTGTCATTTATTACGCAAGGTCTTTATTATTCTTCTCTCCTATGTTAAAATAGACCCACGGCAATGAGTGCAGCAGTTACAGGAGGAGCCTTATTTTTTTGCCAACCGTGATTGGCTGCCATAAGGAGGATATAAACATATGACAAAACAGGAATTTCAGAAACTGACTGAGAACCATGTCCTGCTGCTGGATGGTGCTACCGGTTCCAACCTGATGAAAGCAGGAATGCCAAGAGGTGTCTGCACAGAGAGCTGGGTGCTTGAGCACAAAGATGTGATCCAGTCCCTTCAGAAAGCTTATATTGAAGCAGGAAGCCATATTATTTATGCACCTACATTCGGTGGAAACCGCATTAATCTCACCATGCACGGTCTGGAAGATCAGATTGAGCAGATCAACCATACCCTGGCCGGCTACACCAAAGAGATCACACCGGAGGGCGTTTATGTTGCGGGAGATATCACCACAACCGGTAAGATGATGGCCCCGGCCGGTGATATGACCTACGAAAAAGCCTTCGAAATGTATCAGGAGCAGATTGGAATTCTGAAGGATTCCGGCGTGGATCTGATCGTTGCTGAGACCATGATCAATATTGAAGAGACACTGGCTGCTGTAGATGCCTGCCAGAGTGTCTGCGATCTCCCGATCATCTGTACTGTGACTGTAGAAGCAGACGGAAGTATCTTCAGCGGCGGCAATGCCGTAGAGGCTGCTATGTCCCTCGAAGCTGCCGGTGCCAGTGCAGTCGGCATCAACTGCTCTGTTGGTCCGGATCAGCTGGTATCTGTTGTCCGTAATATCAAAGAGAATGTTTCCATTCCGGTTATCGCCAAACCGAACGCGGGAATGCCGCAGATCGATGATCTTGGTAATGCCGTTTACAGCATGACACCTGCTGATTTTGCAGGCTATATGAAGGTGCTTGTTGAGAACGGAGCTTCTGTGATTGGCGGATGCTGCGGTACTACACCGGAATTTATTTCAGAAACCGCACGTGTTCTCGGACTTCGATAACTTAACAAAGCGGATTTGAAATATCCACCTGGAATTTCCAGCATGGTAATCATACAAAAAATCCTGAGAATCCTATGCGAAATATAACATAGAAATTCTCAGGATTTTTATTTGTTTCTGTTTTTCAGAAAAAGGATCTCCTATAATCTCAGATACTATTTAACAGCAGAAACTTTCTCTCCGCCAAGATCTGTCTCACGAATTGCTTTTCGTACCGGAAGTACACATGCCGGAACCACAGAAAGTCCATCCACTCCCATCTGGATAAATTTCTCTGTAAGATTGGAATCTGCCGCCAGCTCCCCACATATGTAAACATTACATCCGGATTTATGTCCTGCTTCTGTCACCATACGGATCATCTTTACAAGTGCGGGATGATGGTCGTTGTATTTATTCTTAAGAAGAAGATTCTGCCTGTCCATAGCCAGGGTATACTGGGTCAGGTCATTGGTTCCGAGACTCAGAAAATCCACACGTTTTCCCAGTTCTTCACTGATCATAACCGCAGCCGGTGTCTCGATCATGATCCCGGTACGGATATCTTTGTAGGGAATGTTCTTCTCATCCAGGCCTTTTTTGACCTCCTGGATCAGCTTCTCGATCTCATCCAGTTCTTCCTCCGACGTGATCATCGGATACATCAGACTGATATTTCCATAGGCACTTGCACGGTAAATGGCGCGAAGCTGGGCCTTGAACATTTTTTTCCGGTCAAGGCAGAGACGGATCCCCCGGTTTCCCATCATAGGATTGACCTCATCAGGGATTGCCATATATTCTGCCTGCCGGTCCGCCCCCAGATCTACGGTACGGATCACAACCGGACGGCCTTCCATTTCTTCCGCCACTTTCTTATAAGCCCGGAACAGCTCGTTCTCTCTCGGATAATTTTCTCTTCCAAGATACTGAAATTCACTTCGGAGAAGTCCGATACCTGTGGCTCCATAATAAAGAACCGTATTCAGATCATCCAGATTTCCGATATTGGCCAGAAGTTTGATCTCTTTTCCATCGGCCGTGATATCCTCCTGATTACGAAGTCTTAAGAGTTCTTCCCGTTCTTCCATATCTGCCGTATGGCGGATCTCATATTCCTTCAGAAGTTCCGGTTCCGGATCAATATACAACGTTCCTGTATATCCATCCACAATAGCCATGTGACCGTCCCATTCTTTCTGTATTTCCACTTCCACCAGTGTGGGAACTGCCATGGATTTCGCCATGATCGATACGTGGGAAATGATCGATCCCTGATGCATGACTATCGCCAGAAGGCTGGATTTGTTCATCTCCAGGAGTTCATTTGGGGAAAGCTGCTCTGCCGCAAGGATCACCGGCTCATCTCCCAGGTTGATCCGCGCATGGGAACCACCCATGGCGCCGATCAGAAGCTCAGAAATCTCCCGGATATTTTCGATCTGCTCTTTGACAGCCTCATCCTCCAGCTTGCGAAATACATTAGCCAGCTCGTCTCTCGTTGTCTGCACTGCATAGGCCGCACTGACCTTTTCTGTTGTGATCATGCTTTCCACTGCCCGCTGGAAACTGCCTCCACTTAAGAGCTTCAGCTGACGCTTCAATGTCAGCTCCTGCTCTTTTGGGAGGGGTGCTCCGTTTTTATACATATGCTGGATCTGGGTCTTTACTGCTGTCCTTGCATGGTCCAGACGATCCAGCTCTTTTTTTACATTGTCTACCATAGACTGACGGATCTGGTATTCGCCCCTGTGGTAATACAGTATTTTTCCAATGGCTATTCCGGAAAAAGCGGATGTGCCTTTGTATATTTCCACCTGAAAAACCCCCTTACTGGTCTGTCCGCCTTAATCGCAGGCAGCTTTAAATTCTGTCCAGATCTTATTGTATTCCTGCTCTGCTTCCTGGCTTACGTTCTGCACGATCTCGCCTTTGGTCACATCATCCGGCACAACCAGGTTCTCATCTACCAGATCATCTGCTGCCTTGTTTGTGTTGTAGTAACCTACAGAATTGATGCATTTTGCAGTTACTTCCGGCTGCAGGATATAGTTGATAAATTCATTGGCAGCCTCCGCATTCGGTGCCTCACTTGGGATAAAGGTTCCAAGAATACCAAATCCAAGACCTTCCTCCGGATAAACCACCTTCAGGTCCGGGTTATCCTTCAGCGCCTGTGTTACCTGGGATGTGTAGAGGAATGCCACACTTGCCTCTCCATTGAGAAGTGCATTCTGTGTATTATCATCCTGGATCATACGGATATTCGGTGCAAGCTCCTTCAGTTTCTCACCGGTCTTGGCAATCACATCCACATCCTCTTCATTCATGCTCTCACCCATGGAAAGCTGTGTGATTCCGGCAATTACACGGTAATTTCCGATGATCGCCACGCTGTCTTTCAGGGATTCATCCCAGAGATCTTTGTATCCTTTGATGTCGATATCTACCTGATCCGGATCATAAACGATCAGCGGAATTCCTGCACCGTATGGTACGGTGTACTCGTCATCCGGATCATAAAACTGTCCCTGGAAAAGCGGATTGATGTTTCCGAAATTGGTAACAGTATCCTTGTCGATCTTCTGGACAAGTCCTTCTTTTACCGCACTGTCGATAATGTAATCATCTGCAATTACCACATCGTAATCGCCGCCTTTTGCCTGGGAAAGTTTCTCAAGCATGGTCTCATCGGTATCAAAGTTAGAGTAAACAACCTTGGTTCCTGTTTCTTTTTCAAAATCATCCAGCACTTCCTGCGGAACCATTCCGTCCCATGTGTAAAGTACCAGTTCATCTTTATCCTTTGCACTGACGCTGACACCTGTTACCATAGATGCTCCAAGTGCCGCACATAACATGATCGCTGCCGCTTTTTTTGCTTTCATAGAACCTCCTTCATGTCTCTCTCTGACGTCTTGTTATTTTGCTTTTACCTTGGTCCAAAGCTCTGCGAATTTCTGCTTGATCTTTGGCTTCTGGTATCCGAAGATTTCATTCTTTGGATTATCGATCTGCGGAATATAGGAATCAATTCCCTCATAAGTTCCGTTTTTCATCTCCTCGAACGCACTCTTTACAGTAGAAGTATATCCTACTTCTTCGGTATTGGAAAGAGCATTTTCATCATCCAGCATAAAATTGATGAACTCATGAGCCAGATCTACCTCATTACAGTCCTTGGTGATGACCATCGCATCATACCAGGTATTGGTTCCCTGCTTTGGAGTGTAATAATCAAGATCCGGATTCTCACTGATGATATAAGAAGCGTCACCGGAATAAACCACTGCCATTGCTTTGTTTCCGGAGATCATATTATCGATCACATCATCTCCTGCATAGATCGGATCCATGGTATCACGCTGGTTGATCAGCCATTCATAAGCTTCCTGAATCTCACCCAGATCTGTGGTATTCATGGAGTATCCAAGTGCTTTCAGGGCGATCATAAAGGAATCTCGTTCGGAATCGTACATGTAAAGATTTCCTTTATATTTCTCATCGGTAAGAACATTCCAGCCCTCTCTATCCAGATCTTCCTGTGATACTACATTCTTATTGTAAAGGATTCCCACGGTTCCCCAGAAATACGGACAGGAATAGCGGTTTCCCGGATCATAGTCCTTGTTCTGTACTTCAGGGAGAAGATTCTTCTTATTTGGAATCTTTTTCCAGTCAATAGACTGAAGGTATTCTTCCTTGATCAGCCTCTCGATCATATAATCGGACGGTACCAGAACATCGTAGGTCTCACCGCTGGCAAGTTTTGTATACATCATCTCGTTGGACTCAAACGTCTCATAGACAATGGTACAGTTGTACTGTTTTTCAAATTTGTCGATCAGGTTCAGATCCATATATTCACCGGCATTATATACACGAAGTACATGGCTTCCCTGGCTTACAAGCGTCCATTTTCCAAAAACGACCACCAGGATCACAGCCGTAACTGCTGCCACGATCTTTCTTGTTCTCGGATTCATCTTCTTTACTGTAGAATCCTGAAGCTTCGGCAGTATCAGATTTGCAAACAGCAATACCAGTACGATCACCACGATCACGAGCGTTGACAGTGCGTTGATGGTCGGATTGATACGCTTCGTCATATTATATACAACGATGGAGATATTTTTTACTCCATTTCCGGAAACAAAATAGGAAATTACGAAATCGTCAAAAGACATGGTAAATGCCAGAAGCGCTCCCGCAAAAATTCCCTCTTTGATCATAGGCACGATAACTTTTGTAAGGGCCTGATATGGCGTTGCACCAAGATCCATCGCCGCATTGGCCAGGTTAGGGTCCAGGTTTCGCACCTTCGGATATACACTTGTAATTACATAAGGCGTACAGAACGCGATATGTGCCAGCAGCATGGTCAGATAACCTTTCGTCATTCCCAGAGAAGAAAACAGAAGCATCAGACCGATAGCTGTTACGATCTCCGGGTTCAGGATCGGAAAGTTATTGATGGTAAGTACCAGTTCCTTCAGTACTTTTCTGGATTTGGAAAGGCCGATGGCTGTAATAGTTCCCAGCACTGTGGAAATAATTGTTGCCAGGATTGCCACTGTGACAGAAACATAAACTGCCTTGCTGATCTCCATGTTGTTGATCAGCTCTCCGTACCAGCGCAGGGAAAATCCTGTGAATCTGGTCAGAGACTTGGATGAGTTAAAGGAAAAAATCATAGTCACAAGGATCGGCAGGTAAAAAAATGCCAGACACAGCACTACATATAATTTTGAAAATATGGTATTTTTTCTTTTCATCTCCTGCCTCCTTTAATCGTCCTGGGTGTCCATCTTCTTCATCAGGCTCATAAAGATCAGGATGATCACTGCCAGGATCAGAGAGATGGCACTTCCAAAGTTCCAGTCACCTACGGAAATAAACTGTGACTCGATCAGGTTACCGATCAGCATGTACTGACCGCCGCCAAGAAGCTTCGGAATAACGAAAGTTGAGATGGACAGAAGGAATACCATCATAACACCATTGACCACACCTGGCATGGAAAGCTTCCAGGTGACTTTCCAGAAGGTCTGGAATGGATTGGCCCCAAGGTCATTGGCCGCCTCGATCAGTGATTTATCCATTTTACTTAAAGAAGTATGGATCGGAATGATCATAAACGGCATGAAGTTACAGACAAGGCCCACAATAACCGAAAAATCTGTATACATCATGGTGATCGGTGAAATTCCCAGCATTTTCAGAAGGTTGTTCACCAGACCATTGTCTGAAAGAATATTCATCCATGCATAAGTACGAAGGAGCATGTTGATCCACATGGGGATCGTAACCATAAGGATGAGAAAACTCTGCACCTTCTCGGAGTATTTGGAAATAATATATGCCAGCGGATATCCGCACACAAGACAGATCAATGTGGTCAGGATACCCAGGCGAAAAGATTTCAAAATAACACTTAAATAAGTAGTTTCCAGGAATTTTGCAAAATTCGCCCATGTAAAATGTAAAGTCAGAACTTCATTTCCATCTGAGGTAAACGCATAAAGTACGATCAGGATCAGTGGTACCACGATCAGGATCGAAGCCCAGATGATGTACGGCTTGATCAGATGTTTGAACTGTTTCATTAGTATCCTCCCATTCTGCACATAACATGGATATCCTCAGGACCAAACTTCAGTCCTACTTCTCGTCCCACTTCCGCATAATCGGTAGTGTGCACCATGTATGTGCGAAGCTCCGTCTCGATCAGGATCTCATAATGAACACCTTTGAACGTAATGTTCCGTACAGTTCCTCTGATCTTGGCCTGATCCGGTTCCACAATATCCAGATCCTCCGGACGGAGAACCACCTCAATGGCTTCGTTGTCCTCAAATCCCTTATCCACACATTCAAACTGGAAACCATCAAACTCTACCAGGAAATCTTTGATCATCGTTCCTTCTATAATATTGGATTCTCCGATAAAACCTGCCACAAAACGGTTTTCCGGCTCATTGTAGATGTCTGTCGGGCTTCCGATCTGCTGGATCTCACCGTTGTTCATAACAACTACGGTATCGGACATGGAGAGAGCCTCTTCCTGGTCATGGGTAACATAGATGAAAGTGATTCCTACTTCTCTCTGGATCTTTTTCAGCTCGATCTGCATCTGTTTACGGATCTTGGCATCCAGAGCTCCAAGAGGCTCATCCAGAAGAAGGACTTTCGGCTCATTGACAAGAGCTCTGGCAATGGCAACTCGCTGCTGCTGACCGCCGGAAAGAAGGGTGACGTCTCTTTTTTCGAAACCTTCCAGACCTACCATCTTCAGCATTCTTTTGACTTTCTGCTCAATGACAGTTTTATCTACTTTTTTCAGATTCAGGCCGAAACCGATATTATCCATAACATTAAGATGTGGAAACAGCGCATATTTCTGGAATACCGTATTGATCTCCCTTTTATATGGAGGAAGCTTGGAGATCTCAATGCCGTTAAACAGCACCTCTCCACCGCTTGGTTCCTCAAATCCTGCGATGATCCTCAAGGTTGTTGTTTTTCCACAGCCGCTGGGTCCCAGAAGCGTAAGGAATTCGTTTTCGTGGATATCCAGGTTGATTCCCCGGAGCACCTGCTGGTCATCAAAATTTTTTGTGAGATTTTTTAACTCGATCAGTTTATTGCTCATCTCTCTTATTCCCCTTCCCGCGTTTTCCCATGATCAGATACACGGCCAGCACAAGGAGGATCACTCCCAGCATCATAGTACAAAGTGCATTGATCTCCGGCGTAACGCCTGTTTTCATCTGTGTGTAAACTTTTATCGGCAGCGTGGATACACGCGGACCGGTCACAAAAATGCTGATTACCACATCATCCATGGACATGGCAAAAGCCAGCAGAGAGCCGGATATGACAGCCGGCATGATCAGAGGCAGGGTAATGTCCCAGAATGCCCGGAAAGAACCGGCGCCAAGATCTCTGGCTGCCTCTTCCAGGGACGGGTCCATTCCCACAAGCCGTGCTTTTACTTCCATTAAAATATAGGGCACGCAGAAAACCGTGTGTCCGATCAGAAGTGTCAGCATTCCAAATGGCAGGTTCAGCATATAGAAAAATGCCATCAGTACCATTCCCAGAATGATCTCCGGGATCATCAGAGGCAGAATGGAAATGTACTCCATCACCCCTTTTGTTTTCCAGTGGATCCTGGAAAGTCCTACAGCCCCCAGTGTTCCGATCACTGCAGATACCCCGCAACTGGATATAGCCAGAATCAGGCTGTTTTTCAATGCCTGGATCAGATCTCTGTCATGAAACAGTTCCTGATACCATTTCAGGGAAAATCCGGTAAAACGCACCGGAAGTCTTGCTTCATTAAACGAAAATACCACTACCACGCCAATGGGCAGATACATAAGGAAAAACAGGATTCCCAGGTACAGTCCTGAAAGTTTTGAATTCTTTTTCATCCGATTCCCTCCAGTTCCTTCACATTGGTGATCTTCCTGTACAGTACGATCATCAGAGTGGTCAGTATCATCAGTACCACCGCCAGTGCCGCGGCAAAAGGCCAGTTATTCCCTCTTGTCATCTGCTCCTGGATCAGGCTTCCTACCAGTACGATCTTATTTCCGCCCAGGATATCCGCAATAAAAAACAAGCCCATAGATGGAATAAAGGTAAGGATCACTCCGGAAAGAAGTCCCGGCAAAGTCAGCTTAAAGGTAACACTCCAGAAAGCTTTCCATCTGCTGGCTCCCAGATCTCTGGCTGCCTCCACCAGTGACCAGTTCAGTTTTTCCGCACTGGAATACACGGACAAAGCCATAAACGGCAGCAACACATAGATCATACCGATCACAATGGCAGGATAGCTGTACAGGATTTTTAAAGGCTCCTGAATGATGCCAAGTTTCATCAGCAGATAGTTCAAAAGACCCTTTTTCTGGAGAATGATGATCCAGCCGTACAGACGGATCAGGGAATTCACCCAGAAAGGCAGCATCAGAAACAGCATGGCAAGCTTCTTTTTCCCCTCGGAAAGCTTTGCCATAAAATACCCAAATGGGTAACCTACCAGGCAGATGATCAGGGTACTGGTGATGGCAAGGCGAAAAGATCCCGTAAAAGTCTGTAGATATACCGGTTCCAGGATCTGTTTATAGTTATCCAGTGTAAATTTCCAGTTCACACCATAGCCGCCGTCTGCCGTGAAAAAGCTCAGTGCGATCACATACAGAAGGGGCAGCGCAACGAAGATCAGTGTGAAAAGATACAGCGGCAGGATCATCCATACGGAGCCTGCACCACGCTTACGCATTGGTGCCTCCCTGGTCCACCAGTACGGCATCTGTGGGAAGAAAACAGCAGCGCACCTTTTCTCCTACGCTGACGTTTGTATCAATGCCATAACGACTTGCCACGATTTCCTGGCCTTCCGAGGTTTTCAAAACAACACGGAGCTGGCCGCCGGCGAAAGTTTTTTCCACAACTTCGGCGATTAAGCCATAGCAGCTATTGTCTGTGTTCTTTTCTGCAGATTCGTGTGCACTCTTTTGTGTGTTTTCTAGTGTGTAATTCTGCGTGCTTTCTTGTGCATTTTCTTTATTTTCCTCAAATCGGATATTTTCACTTCTTACTGCGATGGTGACCTTTTCTCCTTTTTGGGGCAGATATCCTTTATCCGGTTCGGCAGTAATATTAACGTTGTTCATCGATACTTTGACTTTTCCGGCATCCGTTCTTACTGTGATCTGATCAGAAGCACCATCTGTTCTCTCTGGATCAACGCTTTCCACAACACCGGTAAGGATATTTGCATTTCCCACAAACATTGCCACATAGCTGGTCTTCGGATGATTGTAGATCTCATCCGGCGTTCCGATCTGCTCAAAGCGGCCGTGGTTCATCACTGCGATCGTGTCGGACATATTGATAGCTTCTTCCTGGTCGTGAGTGATATAGATAAACGTGATCCCCAGTTTCTTCTGCAGGCGTTTCAGCTCATGCTGCATGGCACGCCTCAGCTGCAGATCCAATGCCCCAAGAGGTTCATCCAGAAGAAGGACTTCCGGATTGTTCACAAGTGCTCTGGCAATGGCTACACGCTGACGCTGACCGCCGGAAAGTTCTGAAGGCTTTCGCTTCTCAAATCCGGAAAGCTGAACCAGTTCCAGCATTTCTTTTACCCTTCTGCTGATTTCCGCTTTCGATGTTTTTTTCAGTTTCAGTCCGTAACCAATATTATCTGCAACATTCATATGGGGAAAAAGTGCATAGTTCTGGAAAACCGTGTTCACATTACGCTGGTTCGGTTCCAGGGATGTCACATCTTTTCCATTCAGAAAAACCTGTCCGGAATCTGGCTGTTCCAGGCCTGCGATGATCCGCAGTGTGGTAGTTTTTCCACAGCCGGAAGACCCCAGCAAGGTAACAAATTCTCCTTTTTTGGCTGTAAGACAGATGCTTTCCAGGACGTCCTCCCCTTCCTGGAAGCTCTTTTTTATATTTTTGAGTTCTAATGAAATTTCGGACATTTAACTCTCCTTCTATTTACTATTACACAGATATTTCTATCTCTTTTTCAAATATGAACCTCACTTGTCTCAACACTTATCGCTCTGTGCGTTTACAAATATCTGAGTTATGAGGCATGCGGATATCCATCCCCCGCAGGGAAATTTCTTGATGCAAGATTGCTTATTGCACCCACTCAGGGGACTTCTTTGATGCAAGATTACTTATTGCACCCACTCAGGAACTTCCTCGATTCGGTTAACTACTCATTCTCATGGAAATTATCCCTTATATACTGACAATAAGTTTCTTTATTAAATACCGGTTTAAATTCCCGACAGATTTTTTTTGCTTCTTTTGCCTGATCGCAGAGAAGGTGATACGTAGTCAGTGCCAGAAGTTTGGCTGGTTTGATATAAGCCAGTTCTTCATCTACGATCCGAAAATCTGCCCCGTGAAGTTTTCCCTCAAATCCTCCAAATGTGAAATTCAGCACAGGAAACAGATGGGTCAGATCTCCCACATCGGTACAGGCATTGTTAAAATCTGCCGGCTTTGAGCACCGGTATGTCGCATCCAGAAGCTTTACGGATTCCTCCATCACTTTGTCTGCACCTCTGTGCAGGATCGGCATATATCCCTGAAGCGGTTCTCTTTCAATCTTTCCACCAAATGCATAGGCAGCTCCGTCATAAGCGCGGTCCATTTTTTCCTGAGTTGCGCGTATCGCATCAAGGGATGCCGCACGGACTTTTGTCTCGATCACCGCTTCGTCCGGAACCGCATTGATCACATCTCCGGCTTTTCGGATCACGTTATGAAGGCGCACATGGTCTTCCTCCCGGAAAGTTTCCCGCATCAGTCCCATCATCTGAATCGCACTGGAAGTAATGCTCAAAGCATTTACTCCATCCCAGGGATCAATGGCTGCGTGCGCCGCTTTTCCTCTTACTGTGACACGCTCTGCGGAAAATCCATTGCAGGCTGCATTCCCCAGATAAAAGTCTTCTTCTACCGGCATCATGTGTACATGTGTGGTCATAATAATATCCGAATGATCAAATTCTCCAAGCCGGATCAGCTCGCTTTTTCCGGATGCCGGAAAACCGATTCCCTCTTTCCGGAGCCGTGCACGTTTATCTGCATCAATGTATTCTTCCGCCGGAACGGCAAAAAAAGATACGGACCCAGACAGAGAGGCTTGAACCTCCTCATTGGTCAGTGCCAATGCTGCGCCGATCATGGCTGCAATCTGTGCGTGGTGTCCGCATGCATGTGCTGTCCCGTTAACGGGATCAGCCATCGGATGCGACTTACATCCGATGGCATCAAGTTCTCCAATAATAGTAACATTCGGTCCGTCCTGTTCCATCCACTCTGCGCGGACCCCTGTGCGTGCAAGTCCTCCATGTACACGAAGTCCCAGACCACGCAAAAAAGCCGCTACGTGTGCGGCTGTTCTCTCCTCATAAAACCCCGGCTCCGGATGACTCTGGATATCCTTCGCAAAGGCTATAATCTCGTCTCTGTGTTCATCTATTGTCTGAATGATTTTTTCTTCAATATAATTCATGTTGCATAACCTCCATTTTCCGCAGGTTAAGCTATATGATATCATAAAATAGTGGGTTTGGAAATAGGTATTTTGTGGAGATATTTCGCCACCCCGTCATTTTCATTAGATTCGATGATTCCGGTTGCCACAACTTTCAGTTCACTTACTGCATTTTCCACTGCATAGGCTTCATCCGCAATTTCAAACATATCAATATCGTTTTTCCCATCGCCAAAAACAACTAATCTGTCACATTCCAGTTTTTGTTTTAACTGCAAAGCAGCTTGCGCTTTGGATGCTTTTTGTGGCATGATCTCCAGCCATTGTTCTCCTGTATAGATGTCTTTCTGATAAACAACGTGATATTTATTTTTATATTTATGATAAAATGGTTCCAGTTTCTCCGGCTTATCAATACATGTGATATAAAAAAGATTCCCATCCATCAGTTCCGATTCTGCGGTTACAATATTAGTGCGTTTGTCACCTCTTCGGCTGTTTAAAAAGGCCTGCATTCCGCTTGTTGCTTTTTCCGGTATATAAGAAAATTTTTCGATATTATTCTGATATGAATATATGATCGGATATATTTCGTGTGCAAAAAGATCTTTTAATACCTCATATACGTCCTCCTCAAAATAATTGGCAATGAGGATTTCCTCTGTGATATTATCTTTTACGAATGCACCGTTGTATATAATAAGAGGAAAATGTGTGTTAAGACCTTCTGTTACTTTTTTTGCTGTATTTAATGAACGGGCTGTTGCATAGGAAAATAACATGCCTGAGGCAGTTAAGGTATTGATTGTTTTTATTGTATACGTGGATAAGGTTTCATTTTTTCGTAAAAGAGTTCCGTCAAGATCTGATACGTATAATGTTTTCATAAATAGATCCTTTCGTTTTGCTGTGTAGAGAAAAAGTGTTTTCGGATGATAATGGATGAATTAATATAAAATATTTCTTATTATAGCACAAAAAAAGTGGCTGTTTAAGCCACTTTCTAATGATTGTATATTCAAAACTACATACATGTGTTTGTTGATGGTTAATCGTTTTTGTTGAATCAAATTTAACCTGCGTGCCGATTTGCCTTTTTTCACGGGCTCACAGCTTGCGCTGCATCGCCTGTTCTTTTAGGCTACTCCAGCAGGGGTCATCTCACGACTCCGTCGTTCGATGTCATTTGCTTCGCAAATGTTCAAGTCAGCTAATGCTCATACGTCCACAAGCAAGCTTGCTCCCGTATGACCCTTACCTGCCTTGCCCGCTTCCTCGGCTGGTTGGTCAAGCCCTCACCCGATTAGTAACAGTCAGCTCCATGTGTTACCACACTTCCACCTCTGCCCTATCTACCTCGTCGTCTTCAAGGGGTCTTACTACTTGCGTATGGGATATCTCATCTTGAGGGGGGCTTCACGCTTAGATGCCTTCAGCGTTTAT
>ENA-OPSJ01001342-OPSJ01001342.1-human-gut-metagenome-genome-assembly--contig:-NODE-1342-length-18659-cov-2.677435_pt1 | contig 18659 bp, 15 predicted proteins | sample MGYA00241801_ERZ501893 | MGnify/ENA primary metagenome ERZ501893 (study PRJEB25962, sample SAMEA2042219) | human gut metagenome | biome: human gut; feature: human-associated habitat; material: faeces...
TTTTTTGGCTGATGTATCCGTCGAATTGCAGAGCCAGTATCATGTCCAGTCCGCGCATTTTTAAGAGCGGGCGTATAGGTGTGTTGTCAGCCGCCGCGCCGTCGTAGTAGCTTTTGCCGTTTACGGTGACGGAGTGCATTATCGGCGGTACTGCTACGCTGGCTTTCAGAAACCCCGCGCGGTATTGGGGCGGCGTTTTGTCCAGCCGTATGTACTGCGCTTTTTTCTCGCCCGCCGACCAGCATACCGTGCTGAGAAAGCATTTCAGCTCGTCAGAGCGCCCGTGTATGCTTTCAGCTATGTTCATTATCCCGCCGCTTTTCAAAAACTTATCATACATTTTTTTACAGCCCTTGAAGTCCAGCGAGCGCCATATCTCCTCCGCCTGCGCCGATCTTCCCGCGGCGAAAGCGTAGCCGTTGAGCGTGCCTATCGAGGCGGCGGATATGGCTTTTACCTCAAAATGCGCGTTCTCGCTAAGCGCTTTGCAAAAGCCTATCTGATACGCGCCCTTCGCCATTCCGCCCGATAAAACTAAGCCTAAACGTATAGGCTTGTCATTTTCCTGCATTATCAGGTTCCTTTACCGCCCAAATGAGCGCTACTACCCAGCCTATAAATGACCAGCCGAGAAATAGATTCATGCAGAATATCGCGCCCTTGTTTACCCTAGCCCTCGCTAGTGCTACAACAGTAGGGATAAAATACACGATGATACCTACTATTATCATCAAAACCATAAGTGCTGAACCGTCCATATTTTCCTCCGTTCTAGCGGATTTCCCGCTAAGATATTGCATAAATAATCCGTTTACCAAATGGGCAGTGCCGCGCATGGCAAACCGGTTTTATGACCACAATATAATTATAGCGGATTTTCCGCTAAAAGTCAACAGCAAATTACAAAATACCGTATAATAAATTTAACAAATATTGAACACAGATTTTGGGTAAAATGACTAAAAAGGAGCATCAGCAGTATGTATGTAAGAATAAGGAATTTGAGAGAGGACGCGGATATGACGCAGACTGAGATAGCTAAGATCTTAAATTGCAGTCAGCGCGTGTACAGCAATTACGAGAGGGGAGAGCTTGATATTCCTACCGATATTCTTATCAAGCTCGCAAATTTTCACAACGTTTCGGTAGATTACATTCTCGGCAGAACGAATAATAAAAAAACAAACCTCTAAATCAAAAAAACGGAAATGCGCTCACTCGAAGTCCATTTCCGTTTTTTATGTACTGTTTCAGCCCTGCAAAATCACGTCCCCCGCAGCCGCCTCAGCAGTTTTTTCGCCTTTCATGTACTGCTCAAGCTGCACAAAAAAGCTGTTTATCTTCTCAGTGTCTTCAAGCCCTTTTGTCATCGGCTGCATTTCGTTCTGCGAGTCGGTTATCATCTTGCCCGCGTTGTATGCCGTGCCGGTCAGCATTTCCTTGCCGTCCAGCGTTTCCAGCGCCGACCGCGAAAGAGGTATGCCTTTCTCTATGCCCTGCAATTCTGCCATCTCTTCGCCGTTTAGCAGATAGTTCAGCAGGCGCGCCGCGCTTTGCGGGTCATCGCTGTTCTTGCTGATAGCGTACAGGCTCGTGGGCTTTACATCCCAGCCGCTGCGCAGCGGCTCTTCCGTGCTGATGTATTTGCCTATCACCGTAGTTATCTGTGAGTCGTCCGAATATGCGTAGTTCTGCGCGTCGCTCGCCCATAATAGCTGTCCTGCGCATTTGCCGCCAAAATAGTTGGTCTTGTCATAGTTTCCGCCAAGGTGTATCACGCCGCCCTCATTCAGCTCTTTCGCAAATTTCATCATAGAGGCTAGGTTTTCGGTGTCAAAATCCGCAGCCGCCTTGCCCGTTGTCTGCTCCTCATGCGCCGTCAGCATCAGCCATAGGTATATGTTCGCCGTTTCAAAGAGGTACTTTCCCTCAGCCGCAAGCTTGCTGCCGCACTCAAAAAGGTCGTCCCATGTTTCGGGTATCTCCTCGCCGATCTCTTTCAGCATATCCTCGTTGTAGTAAAATGTTATCGCGTTTAGTGAGATAGGTATGGCGTTCAGTTTTCCGTTTATCATGCCGTATGACAGCTGCTCTTCCGTAAAATTGTCCAGCGCTATCTCGTCGCTCAGCGTGTTCAGATCGTAAAATCCTTCGCCGTCGGGCGAATATTCGTTCAGCCATGCGTAGTTCAGTTGTATTATGTCGCTCTCTTTGCCGAAGCTGTAAAGTGCGTCAAGGCTCTCTTTGTAGCCAACGTAGTCGCTGGAGTAGGGCTGTACGTTTATGTCGCCGTTTTCCTGCTCAAATATCTTTATGCCTTTGAATGTGTAATCAGCGCGCGCGTCGCCGCCCCACCATGCAAACGATATTTCGGTCGGCACGCTTATCTCCTCGCGGCTCTGGTATTCCTTGAAAATTCTGTTAGAGCAGCCCGTTGCCGTCAGCGTTATCACCGCCGCCGATGCCGCAGCCGTAGCTCTTTTTATAAAGCCGCTCATTTTGCCGCCCCCTCTTTGCTCTTCTCCGGCTTGTAGAAAGCTGCGCTGTTGCCTTCCGCCTGCTCGGCTTCCTTCATCGCCTCAGCCGCCTTGCTTATCAGCGAGCTGAAGTCCTCCGCGTGGTCGGGGTAGCAGCATATGCCTATCGAAACGTAAAGCTTCATATCGCTCTCGCCGCCCAGCGTGAATTCTTCAAATGCTTCCGGCAGCCCGCCGCAAACTGTGTTCATAGCTTCGTGCGCTTTGAATATGTCAAATTCGCTGAAGTTCACAAATGCCGCTATGCGGTCTTCCGAGATCCTGCCGATGTATACTGCCTTTTCGCCAAAGTATTCTTTTATAATGTTTATCGCGTTCACCCGCGTGTCGTTCCAGCAACTGTATGTAACGGTAGACCGTATGCCCGCCGCATCCTTTATCGAAAGCAGCACCAGCGCGTATGTACTTCCGATGATAGAGGTTTCCATCAGCTCGCTTATCTTTTCGTCCAGTCCGTACTCGTTAAGCACGCCCGTAGCGGGGTCGATGAATTCGCTGTTTGTGTCCGCCAGCTCGCCAGCCATGAATTTCGCAGTCGCGAGCGTGCCCGTCGCTACGGATATAAGCACCAGTATCAGCAGCATCGCCATAGCCGATGGCCCATCTATCGGCGAGATCTTTATCAGAGAAGGCTGTTCCATTATCGTGTATGCCGTCCAGCCGCTGTCAGTTGTCAGCTTTGCGCCCGTCAGCCCGTTTACCGTAACGTGCTCGTTTTCCGCATCGAACATTGATGAGTATTTTTTCGGTATCGCGTCGCCATGCTTCAGTTTTTTCTCGTCAGCAGTCGTGTATATCACCCTCTGCTGTTCGTCAGTGAGTATGAATATCTGCTTTTGTCCGTTTTTCGAGTTGATTATCTTGTCCAGCTCGTCGATGTACTCAGAAAGCAGCAGTACCGAGTGGTCGCTCAGCCGCCTTATGTAGTATATCTTTCTGTTAGCGCCGCTCAGCCCGAAAAGCCAGCATTCGCCGTTTTTCATTTGGTCGTTGAAGTATTCGTAGCTCTCTGTGTTCAGCACCGCTTTCGTGCCCGATGATGCTTTGCCTATAACGCTGCCGTCTGAGTAGAATATCATGAAGTCAACGTATGTCTTGCCAGCTGACATTTTCAGCAGCATCTCTTTTGTGCTGTTTTTCAGCTCGCTCTCATCTGCGGGGGATAGCCCTCCTTTTACGGGGTCGTACTCGGGCAGCTCGTTTACCGTGAAAAGCGCGCTCGTGTCGTTTTCCACGCCTTTGGTAAATCTGTTTACAGCTGTTGCGTACTGTCTGCCTAGCGCCGTTATGTCCTCCTCACATTCTTTGTAAACTATGCTCTTAAGGTTTACGAATGCGTATGTAAAGGCTGCGAAAAACAGCATGGCGGTAACTATCGTGTAGCATATCATCATGCGGTTTCGCACCTTGCGGACTGATACTCTCTTGCCGTTTTCTTTTTCCCCCATGGCGTGCGGTCCTTTCTGAATTTATTTTTTGTGGAAAATTTTATTTAAAAGCTCGCATATCCTGAAAGAGTAGGTCACCTTGTCTGCCGCTGCGCCTCGTTGCTTTTCAGCCGCCGCCGAGCTGCTTATCTGCGGAAAGAGAAAAGTCTGCTTCTCCGCCTTTGCCTCAGCTTCGCCGCCGCAGGCAGCAAGCATTATCGCCGCTGCGAACCCGCAGCAAAGCGCCCTCTTGGCTCTCTCAGATCTTGCCGATGTGCAAGCTATGTTATTGTTCTGGTATTTCATGCCGATACTTCCTTTCACTGTCTTTAAAGATGTCTGAAAGTATCATTGGCAGTTTTTATCGCGCTAATCACCCGCAGAAATTATTTTCCGAAAACTTCCTTGGCTATGTCGCATGAGCGCTTTGCGTCCTTAGCATAGTAGTCCGCGCCTATCATCTCGGCATACTCGGGCGTAAGCACCGCGCCGCCTACCATTATCTTGCATTCGTGCCTTTCGCGCAGCAGTTTTATAGTGTCCTCCATGCCTTTCAGCGTGGTGGTCATCAGCGCCGAAAGTCCTACCAGCTTTACGTTGTGCTTTACAGCCGTTTCCGCTACCAGCTCGGGGTCTACGTCCTTGCCGAGGTCGATAACGTCGTAGCCGTAGTTTTCCAGCAGTACCTTAACTATGTTTTTGCCTATATCGTGTATGTCGCCCTTTACCGTGCATATCACAATAGTGCCCTTAGAGGCTTCCTTTTCGCCGTTCTGCGAAAGCTTTTGCTTTATTACTTCAAAGCAGGCCTGCGCCGTGCCCGCCGTGAGTATGAGCTGCGGCAGGAATATCTTGCCTTTTTCAAATTCGTTGCCTGTCTTGTCCAGTTCGGGGATAAGTATGTTGTTCACTATTTCCATAGCGTCGGTAGTTTCCAGCAGCTTTTCCGTTATCTCTGCCGCGTCGCGCTTCAAGCCGTGCGCCATAGCGTAGCCGAGGGTCATGTCCGCCGCTGCGGCTTTCGGCACGGGCGCTTGCTCTGCGCCGTAGTTCTCTATAAATTCCGCAGCATTCTTGTCGATGTTCGCCAGCAGTCTGTAAGCGCGCACCGCCGATGTCATAGAGTCGATGTTCGGGTTCATGATAGGCAGGTCAAGCCCCTGCATAAGCGCCATCGTGAGGAAAGTGCGGTTCACTATCTCGCGCGAGGGCAGACCAAAGCTTATGTTCGATACGCCGAGCACCGTCTTTACGCCCAGCTTTTCTTTTACCAGCTTTACCGCCTGCAATGTCTGCATAGCCGCTTCCTGCTCTGCGGAGCAGGTGAGTACCAAACAGTCTATACAAATGTCGCTGCGGGGTATTCCGTATTCGTCCGCACGGCGGCATATTTTTTCTGCTATCTTTAGTCTGCCCTCTACCGTCTTAGGTATGCCGTTTTCGTCAAGGCAGAGTCCTACTACCGCCGTGCCGTATTTCTTTACCAGCGGCAGTACTGAGTTGAGCGATTTTTCCTCGCCGTTTACCGAGTTTACTATCGGCTTTCCGCAGTAAACTCTCAGCGCCGCGTCCAGTACCTCGGGTATAGATGAGTCTATCTGCAAAGGCGTGTCGCATATACCCTGTATCGCCTTTACCGCGCTCACCATCATCTCTTTTTCGTCTATGCCGGGCAGACCTACGTTTACGTCCAGTATCTCCGCGCCCGCCGAGATCTGCTCTATCGCCTGATTGCAGATGTAGTCCAGGTCGTGTTCAGCAAGCGCCTGCTTAAAGCGCTTCTTGCCCGTCGGGTTTATTCTTTCGCCGATTATCCTCGGGCAGTTTATCGGTACGGCTCTGCTCGCGCTGCATACTCCCGCGCCGAGCTCTTTGTACTTAGCTTCGCACTTCCTGCCGCTGAATTTCTCTGCGGTAGCCCTTATGTAGTCGGGCGTAGTGCCGCAGCAGCCGCCGATTATCTTTATGCCCAGCGGTATCATGTCGGCGAGCAGCTCGGAAAATTCTTCGGGCAGTACGTTGTATTCGTTGGTTATGGGGTCTGGCAGACCTGCGTTCGGCTTTATGATAACGGGCAGATTCGTGTGCGCGCATACCTGCTCTACTACCGGTCGCAGTTCGCGCGGGCCGAGCGAGCAGTTTATGCCTATGGCGTCTGCCCCCAGACCGCCCAGCGTCATCGTCATTGACTCTACTCCGCAGCCCGTGAATGTTCTCATGTTCTCCTCAAAGGTCATGGTGACGAGTACGGGCAGGTCAGAGTTTTCCTTTGCGGCGAGCAGCGCGGCTTTGGCCTCCAGCAGGTCGGTCATGGTTTCTATAACTATAACGTCCGCGTCCTTGCCCGCCAGCACCATCTCTTTGAAAACGTCGTAGGCTTCCTCAAATTTCATAGAGCCGTTCGGCTCGAGAAGCTGACCGGTAGGGCCTATGTCCAGCGCGCAGTATGCGGTACGGCTCGCGCGCGCTTTCGCCCTCTGCGCTATCTCTACCGCCGCGCCGATTATCTCGTCTACACTCTTGCCCGTAGCCGCGAGTTTCAGCCTGTTTCCGCCAAAGGTGTTGCAGTAGAAAATGTCCGCTCCCGCTTCGATGTATTTTAGGTTTATCTCCTCTATCTGCTCGGGGTGGGTGAGGTTCAGCAGCTCGGGGTTCTCACCAGCCGCCAGACCCGCTGCCTGCAGCATAGTGCCCATTCCGCCGTCTAAAAATATAAATTCCTTTTCGTTAAGCAGTTTTTTAAGATCCACAGTGTATTCCTCTCTTTCTGAATTCGCACCTGCCCGCCATCTTGCAGATAGCGCAGCCGCGCCGCCCTTTTTCTATAGGCTCGTCTGAAACGCCTATCACCGCCGTTACCGATTTTCTCGGCGTCAGCAGCAGCGAATCGGTGCAGGCTACTCCCGCGCGCTTCTGCGCGTTCAGCGTTTCTATTATCATCGGCTGTATGTCGAGCGGGAAGTCGCCGTATCCCGGCGAGAACCGCCATGTGAACCAGCAGCCCGTAAGTTTTTCGTATATCTCTTTCTCCGCTTCGTCGCAAACGGCTTCCACCGCCGCGCTCGCTAAGCAGTCGGTCATGTAGCCGAGGGTTATGTCCTCAGCCTCCTTGCGGCGAATAAGCTCGTCAGCTTTTGATGAAGCCGTAGCGCATAGCAGTATGCACCGCCTGCACCCGCTGAGGTGTCGGCGTATGTCCTCGCCCTTAAAGATCAGCTTCGTGCCCGCCAGTTTTATCCCATCGTCACATTCCTCGATGTCGAAAGCGCGGTATACCCAAGCGGGCGTTATCGCCTTTACCAGCTCGCGGCGGCAGCTTTCTATCATCTCCATCTGCGGGGCGGGGGGCTGCTCGCGGTAGCCCATGTACCTAATCGCTTCGTTTACATTTATACTTATATTTATCTCCATTTTCAGCTTTCCTTATAATAATTTTATCTCGATGTTGTCCCATGGGTCGTGAGCGAGTATAACTTCGCCCGCCGCCAGCGACTTTTTCACATCTATGAACCGCTGATTAGAGCTGCCCATGAATTTCAGCTCGTAGCTTTTTTTGTCCATCTCAAATTCGCCGTCTACCAAATAATCCAGCCGTTTCAGCAGCTCGAGATAGCCGTTTTCCGCGTTCGCGTTTTCCATCAGATATTCAAAGGTATAGCCCGTGTACGCCATGACGTTCATCTTAAAGCCTTCGTACCCGAGTATCATGTCGGCAAGCTCGGTCAGCGCGGCGCATTGGCAAAAAGGCTCGCCGCCCGAAAAAGTTACGCCGTCCAGCAGGGGATTTTTGATTATTTCTTCAAATATTTCCTGCGTGCTCTCAGTCCTGCCGCCCTCGAATGTCCATGTCTGTGGATTGTGGCAGCCGCGGCAATGGTGCGGACAGCCCTGCACGAAAACGGTAAATCTCATTCCGGGGCCGTCTACTATCGAGTCATTCACCAGCCCAGCTATTTTAAGTTCCATTTTTACAATTATCTCCTGATCATTATTCATTCATACCTACTGTAAATGTGTATACATATTTATTATAGCAGTTATTATGTCTAAAAACAATAATAATCAGAAAAATTAACCTTGATTTAACATTTTAAATGACACCGATTCAGCGCTATTTGCCGATTTGTCATATTTGAGATGAAAAAATTATTTTTTTTGTGAGTTATTTTTTGTAAATTTGCTTGATTAAATAACGATTATATGATAGAATAATATGATGAGGTCTGTATGCTCGGTTTTTCGAGCTTGCAGATAAGGGGATTATTTTTACCGCAGGGAGGCAAAAAAATGAAAAATGAAATGTCAGCCGCTCAAGCTATTGCCAGCAAGCAGAGCAGGCGGCTGAGGAACAGACACATAGGCTTTGCCGTTGCGCTGGGCATCATCTTGATGATAGCGATAATCAGCATAGTGGCAGTTGCAAAGATACGCGCCAACGACCGCATAATGCTCGCGAAAAACCTTATCTCTCAGTTTGAGATAAATACTACTTACCGCGAGCCTGAGCTGGCTTCTGACGGCGACGAGGACGGCGACGGTATGCTCAACGAAGCTGAAACGCGCGCCAAGACCAATCCGCAGGACGTTGACAGCGATAACGACGGTATAAGCGACGGCGACGAAGTCGCGCTCGGTACTGACCCGCTCAATCCTGATACCGACGGCGACGGACTTCTCGACGGCTTTGAGCTGATGGCGGGCCTTGACCCGAAAAAGACAAGCACCGATGATAAAACGCCCGATAAGGACGTTGTGGTAGATATAAAGCGTGAGTTCGGCGAGATAACTCTTAACGTTACCGGCGACGCAAATATAGCTGATACATCTATCTCTGAGCTTAACGTTTTCGGGATCTCTTCTAACACAGGTATCGTCAGCACTGCTTACGACTTCGTTTCCGACCACAAGTTCCAGACCGCGAAGATCACTTTCAAGCTCGACAGCAAGAAAGTCGCACAAAAGGGCGCAAGCTTCTCTGACCTCTCAGTACTGAAATTCGACGCTTCGACTCAGAGCTACGAGAAAATAAAGAGCAGGGCAAACAGCTCGGCGGGTACTATCTCCGCAGACATCAACACTTACGGCACATATGTAGTTGGCACAGAGAAAAAGGCTAATTCGCCCGCAGTTACCAAGATAGCGTTCCTGCTCGATAACTCCGGCTCGATGTACCCCGTAGAGGAGTGCGAAACTTCTCCCGAAAACGACGTTAATTTCAAACGCCTTGACTTCACCAAGAGCCTTATCAATAAGATAGAGGGCGAGGGCGATTACCTTTACAGCATAGCGAAATTTACAGGCACATACACCCAGCTCCAGAAATTCACCGCCGATACCGAAAAGCTGAATAACGCGCTCGAAAAAATCCGCGTCGGCAAAGAGGTATTCGATGGTTCTCATATCCAGTCAGCGCTCCAAAGCTGCATGAGCACTTTCGATAACGGCTCGACTAATCAGAGAAACATAATAGTGCTGCTTTCCGACGGCGCTTCCGATGAATCAAATCCGAAGAGCATAGAGCAGCTTGCGGAAATCGCAAATAATAACAACATCATCGTTATGACGATAGGTCTGGGCAAAGAGGCTGACCGCGCATGGCTGCAAAACCTCTCGGCGCAGACAGGCGGCAAGTACTACTCGGCTTCTGACGCAGACGCTCTCGAAAGCGTTTACAAGCAGATAGTTACCACTCTGAATTACGATATAGTAGATTATTCCGATACGGACGAGCAGGCACAGGGCTACTCGCTCTATAACACAGGTTTTGACCCCGTGAAAAACGGCTTCTCGTTCAGAAACTTCCGCACCTCTGATACCCCGAGCGTAGACTTCGGTATGGCGGTAATGGCGCGCGACTGGTACGTTGGCAGATTTCAGCTCAAGACCAAGGCCGTTTCTCCCGCGGACGACAGCGAGCAGAAATACGACGCTGAGGGCTACGACCTCAAGGGCAGCGATATTGAAGAAAAGTTCGAGGCAAATCAGCCGCTCTCTTCCTACGTTCCGTCCCTTATCATGGGCGACTTCGGCGACGTTAAAAAGTACCTCGATTATTCTTCCTCCGGCTCAGTTTTGAAAGTTGACGCCGACCTTATGGCAAAGGCTCTCCAGCAGGGCTGGTCGGTGAAGAAATATAAGCTTGACGCGAACAACCTCTCGTGGGAAAAGGTAGAGCTTCTCTCGCTTAACGTCAAAGAATGCTCAGACAAGATCGCAAAGGCAAGCTCCGACTCGGAAGCTGAGTTTTATAAGGCTCTCTACCACCTCAACGCTTTGCAGTGGGACGATACGCCAGTTACCTTCGACCTCTTTAACGGCGATGAGGGCTTTGACGAGCTGAAATCGCTTCTCGCTCTCGGCGAACCCGTAGTTACCACCATCGACGGCTCGCATACCGTAAATGCTATCGGTCTTATACAAGACAGCTCCGACCACCGCAAATATGTGCTTCAGGTCTACGACAGCAACTATCCCGGATCGATCAAAAAGCTGTACATCACCCGCGCCGTAAAGGGTAATTTCAATATTTCAGATGGAAAGGGCAAACTGAAAGACGTTTCCTACGAATACACCTGCGAATATGACGGCAAACAGGTAGGCGTAAAATTCTCTGACGTAGCGGCATATTGACCGCGCGGCACTCCAAAAAGATATTTGGAGTGAGCATAAGTAAACGTTTTCTGTAAATACTGCACAAATTCATGGCGGGAATTTCGTAAGAAATTTGACGTATTTTTGAAAACAAATTTCACAAAAGCCCTTGATTTTACGGCGTTTTTCTGTTATAATAAATATTGAATTAGAACGGTGCGCAATGGGCGTACTGTAAATTCTAAATTACACTAATTAATGTGGAGGAGATTTAAAATGAAAATTTCTAAGATTTTCGCAGGAATGTCCGCTGCTGCTATCATCGCTGCTGCGGTTGCAATGCCTGCATCTGCTGAAGCTCCCGTAGAAGAGGAATTCTACCCTGCGACCGGTGAATGGACTTATACATACAGCGGTTCTGACATTCAGGCGGCTATTGATGCAAATGGTGCTCAGCTTATTGAAAACAAGAGCGAAGATGGTTCGCCCAGCACTTGGACATGCGGCATGAATATTCAGGTCGGCCACATGAAGAATGCTAAGGTCACCATGACTGTTCATAGCGACACCAACAACATCTACAAGGGTGCTGACGCTGAAGCCGGTTCTGATGACACAATGTGGACCGTTCAGACTTCGTGGAATGCAGACGCTCCTGCTGATAAGGAAAAGAGCACTGTAAAGTACACTGAGAACGAAGCTAAGGGCGCTACCGAGCTGAATAACTGGGATTCCGGCCCGAGCAAGTTCAATGGCCAGTGGGCACAGTTTATGCTGACTGATAATGATCTTTCTGGTGTTACTATCACTGTAAAGGTAGTTGCTGATGACGCAACCACATGGGAATATCATAAGGACAACGAAGAAAAACCCGAAGAAAATGTATATAGAGTATTCATTATGTTCGGCAACGATGCTGCTAAGATCGAGACCGTAGAAAACGCTGAGATCAACAAGCAGATTGAGGGCGAAGGCACTACCAGCTCCGGTGACGGCAGCACTACTTCCTCCGGCTCTTCTTCCGGTTCTTCCTCCGGAAGCAGCTCGAGCTCTGCTTCTTCCAGCTCTAAGGGCGGTTCCAATGGCGGCAGCACTTCCAAGGGCAGTGCCACTACTTCTTCCGCTAAGGATGCCGGTGCTTCCGATAACACTGCTAACGCAGAGTCTGGTGCAGCTGCAGGCGTAGGTCTGGCTATCGCTGCTCTTGCAGGCGCAGCTATCGTAGTTTCCCGCAAGAAGTAATTTTTAGCATAGCTGAATAATTGTAAATAATAAAAGGCATTGCTTTCGAGCAGTGCCTTTTTTGTATATATTGTATGAATATGAAAACGTTATCTGTGCAGTATGAACAAAAGTAAAATAGATAATTGTACATTTAGTATATTGAATATTTTCGGTATTTGTGTTATACTTTAAAAGTAAATGGTTCTGTATGAACAATTATTTTTGGAGGTAATTACTTATGAAAAAGTTTTTAGCTTGCACTGTTGCGACTATTATCGCAGCATCTATGATGACTGCTTGCGGCAGTGACGATTCTAAGGACAGCTCCAGCAAGGCTGCTGAGAGCACCACTACCACCGCGGCCAGCTCTGCTGCTGAATCTGCTACCGAAGAATCCGCTGCTGAAGAGTCTGCCGCTGACGAATCTGCTACCGAAGAGTCCGCTGCTGATGAATCTGCTGCAGAGGGCGAGGCTGCTGAGCCTAAGCCTATCTCTGAGATGCCTGCAACTCTTCAGGATCTCGAGACCGCTTCTCTCGTATTCGACACCAGCATGGATCCCGCAGATTTCGTTAAGACTATGAACGAGGCAAACTTTGAGAACGATGAATCTGACGTTAAATTCTCTATCGAAGAGGTCGAGGGCGTTCCTATGCTCCGCTGCCAGGTTCTGACCCTTAAGGATGAAGAAGATCCTTCGCTCGGTTACAAGATTCCGAAGATCCAGTTCGATATGTCCAAGATCTTTGCCGGCAAGACCGATACTCTTGACAAGGTATTCACCATCGACATCGAGTTCATGACCAAGGCTGTTGGCAACTTCGTAGCTGATGACGGTACTGAGTCGCTCGTTCCCGGTAACTTCATGGGCGCTCTTTGCTCGCAGGCCGGAGAAGATCCTGACAAGCTCGGTTGGAAGGAACTTGACAACCAGATCAGCGAATCTGAGTGGACTTCCGAGTGGGCTACTTACAAATTTAGCGTTCGTCCCGGTCTGCTTGGACCTTTCAACGCTGTTGACACTCCTCAGTACTTTACCTTTTTGAGATGGAGCATTCCTAACCAGGCTGATTTCTATGTTGCAGACATCACCTTTAAGGATGAGGACGGCAATGTTCTGCCCGTTTCCATTGGCGCACACGCTGAATAATTCAGTTTACATAATAGACCGCACACAAACTGTGCGGTTTATTTTTTTGCAAATTTGCTGAACTTTACACTCATTTCGCCGATCTCAGCGCTTTTCGGTTTGTCGTTTTTCATCTCAACGTCGTAATCCTCACTGCTGATTTTACCGCTGATTTTTCCCGCTGCGCATTTTTCCAACACCCGCGCCGTCAAAAATATCGGCGAATTTGCGGGCAACTCCTCGCGTGAAAAAGTCTGCTCCATTTCCTCAAAACTTATCTTGCAGTCGGCGTCAGTCAGCGAAATTTCCATTCCCGCGAGCGTTTTCGGCTCGCTGACGCTTATCTGCCAGCCGCCCTCTAAACGCTCAAACTGCGCTTTTCCTGCAAAATCGTCACTGGAAATATCGGCGGTAACCGTGTAGCTTTTCGGCAGCGAGATCTCCGCACTCTTTGAACTGCCGCACGCCGAAGCAGTCGAGATCGCGCAGATACACATACACATCATTATAAATCTTTTCATTCAGACCCCTCCATAAAAAAAGTCCCCCAAACCGATGGGGGACTTTTGCATAATCAAGCTTGTCAACTTGCAAATTGTTGACAATCGTAATTTACAAAATCGTGAGAGTTTCCTTGAAAGCGTTTATAATATCGCTCGCCGTGACTGCAGCAGGTGAGTACTTTTCACACAGTATTTCCGCAGTTTTTCCGCATATGTAATCGCCCAACGCGCAAGCTTCTGCCGCCGTAACGCCCTGTGCGAGCAGCGATGCAATAACGCCGGCAAGCATATCGCCCGAGCCGCCTTTTGCAAGTGACGAACAGCCAAAATTCGTTACAGCCGCTTTTCCGTTGCTGAATGTTACGGAAGTCGCGTCCTTGCTGTGCAGTGTCACGCCGTACTTCTCGCTCAGCTTGCGGCAGATCGCGTACCGCTCAGCCGAAGCCTCTGCCGTCGTCCTACCGCTCAGCCGTGCCAGTTCGCCGATGTGCGGAGTCAGAACTATCTCACAATTTTTGTCCCTCAGTACATCTATATTCAGCGCGAGCTGATTTATTCCGTCCGCGTCGATAAGCAGCGGCACACGCACGTTTTTTACCAACGCTTCGACAAGCCTGCGCGTGCTTTCGCTCCTGCCGATGCCGCAGCCGACCGCAACAGCACTGTGTGAATTTGCCAATTTGACTAGTTCATCTATCTCGCAACTGCTGATCGTGCCGCCCTCTGTTTCAAGCGGAGTGTAAACGCACTCGGGCGCGCTCGCCGCAATTATCGAGATCACGCTGTGCGGAGCAGCAAGGTTCACTATCCCGCAGCCGGTGTGAAGCGCCGCACGCGAACATATCGCCGCCGCGCCGATGTAATTTTCACTCCCGCAGATCAGCAGGACTTTTCCGAACGTTCCCTTGTGTGAGTATTCGGGACGCGCAGGTAACATTTTGTGCAATTCGCTGCCGAAAATCTCGTGAGAAGACATGTGGTCATCGAGGTACTCTTCCCAGCCGTCGGGAATGCCGATGTTCGCAATTTCGATCTTTCCGCATACAGAAAGCGCGGGTTTGAGCGCCATTCCGAACTTCATCGCGTGAAAAGTGATCGTTTCGTCGAACTTTATCGTTTCAGCTGCGATCTTTCCGCGTAGGCAGTCAACACCGCTCGGCATATCGCACGCTATCTTGTAGGTGTCAGATCTTGCAAATCTGCTCATCAAAAACTGTATGTTCTCGCGAAACTCGCCGTGAAAACCCGTGCCGAAAATGCAGTCTACAACTATATCTGCATCGCCAAAATCAACGTTTTCTGTAATAATCTTCACTTTTTTGCTGCCAATGAGCGCAAAAGCTTTCTTTGCAAGCTCGGTCTTAGGCTCGCCACAGACGTAGGCCGCGCTGACATCGAATTTGTCCGCCAGTAAGGAAGCGCAGACTGAGCCGTCGCCGCCGTTGTTGCCGGGGCCCGCCAGGACGACGGCGTGGCCTCCGGAAACATGTTCGGAAATCCATTCGGCCGCAAAGGTGCCGGCACGGCGCATCAGCGCGTCAAGACCCATGCGGTTGGCGCAGCGCGCTTCGAGCTCGCGGGCTTCTTCGAGATTGAGAACAGTAAGACTCATGGTTTTGAAAAGGAACGGGAAAATGATGTTGCGGGGCACATTCTAAGAAGATGCGCCAATGCCGGGCGCTTTCCGACAAGTCTTTTGGCGGTATTGTTCCCAATTCCTGATTTCTTCTTTTCTGGAGCTCAAATTGCGCCGCTTTCCGCTTCTGAAGCCGCCCGTTCCCTTTGCTGCCCGTGCGGACGATCCCCTGGAGGAAAAAACAGTTTCCGAATCGATTCTTTTCGACGGCAAGTTCGTGAAGCTTGTCCGCGATGAAGTGACGTTGCCCGACGGACGCAGCTCCCAGCGCCTATTTCTGAGGCACGGCGGCGCCTGCTGCATGGCGGCGCTCGACAAGGACGGCACGATTCTGCTGGAGCGCCAGTGGCGCCACCCTCTGGGTCAGAGCTTCTGGGAGCTTCCCGCCGGAAAGATCGATCCTGATGAGGAGGAGCTTGACTGCGCGAAGCGCGAGCTTCTTGAAGAGTGCGGCGTGAAGGCGAATTCGTGGACGAGGCTCGGCCTCATCAACAACGCCATCGGCTACAGTTCCGAGCACATCGTGATTTATCTTGCTGAAGACCTCACGCAGGAGGATCAGCATCTCGATGAAGGCGAGCACCTTGAGGTTTACCGGGTCCCCTTTGATGAGGCGGTCCGCATGGCGCTCGACGGCAGGATTACGGACGTGAAGACGATCTGCGGCATCTTCTGGCTCAAGGAGCATCTTAAAGGCAGGAAGAGCCCGGGACTCTCGGGCGCTGATCTTCGCGGCATGATCGCTGCGGCGCATCAGTAGTCTTTCATCGCAGCGTCTCAAAGAAGAAAGCCCGGAGGATTCTCTGCCTCACGGGCTTTTTGCTGGGTGCGGGCAAAAAAAAAAACCGTCAGCTTTAGACTGATCGGGGTTTCTTTAATTCTTTGACTTATGGCCTAACGTATGACCGAAAGGGCTCATCGTCTCGAATTGCTTGTCGCAGAAGAAACAATGGCGGAGAAGGAGGGATTCGGACTTTTTCTCTGACGCCAATAAAATCAAAGACTTAGCTTTCCGCATTTTAGTAAAAATTGCACAGGGTCACCAAAAAGGTCACCAAAAAATCCCTAAAGAATTAACTATCGTAAACAATGTGTTGATTAAGTTTGTTTATCGAAAAAAAGGGGCGGACCTCAATTCTGCCAGCCCTCAATTTTTCGCTTCCTGAAGCGAGCTTCGATGAGGTATTACCCGGATACGCCCTAGGATTCCGGGCAGCGCGCGGGTAGTCTTTGAAGTCATTTTCTGTTTTTGCCCTGAAATTGACCTCTCAACCATGTTTACGCATGCCAGCAAACCTCTGATCGCACTAACGCTCGCGCTCCTTGCCGCGACGATTGCTGCGATTCTGGCCGCGCCCGAAAGCGTTGTTGCGCTCCTGCGCGGAACCTACGGATTTCTGACCACGAGCCTTGCGTGACTCTTCCTGCTTCTCGGCGTCATTTTCGCCGTCCTCGCCGTTCTTGCAATGACGACCCGATGGGGCGACATCCGAATGGGCGGACGGGACGCGAAGCCCGAATATTCGACCTTCACCTGGATCGCAATGAATATCTGCAATGCGCTCGCGGCAGGCATTCTTATTTTCGGCACGGTGGAGTGGATGTTTTACGTCAACACCCCGCCCTTCGGGCTTGAGCCCGGGTCGGTGGAAGCCTACGAATATGCTTCCGCCTACGGCATGTTCCACTGGGGGTTCTCGGCCTGGGCCTTCTATCTCATCCCTGGACTTGCGATCGGATACCTCTATTGGAACAAGGGTGCCGCGAGCCTGCGCATGTCGGACCTCGCCCGTCCGCTCATCGGTTCCGGAGAGACCTTTGCCTCGCGCCTGGGCGGCTTTCTTCTCGACGCCATTGTGGTCTTCGGCTACTTTGCCGCCATCATGACGACCGTCGGCATCGGCACGCCCGTCATGGGCGAAATCCTCTCCGACGTCTTCGGGATTGAGAATTCGTTTGCGCTGAAGCTCGGCGTCATCATCGTCTTCTGCACGTTCTTCACGCTCTCGGCATCGAAGAGCATCGCGCGCGGAATGGGACGGATTTCGGACTTCAACGTGAAGCTCGGCCTCGCCTTCTTTGCGTTTCTTCTGATCGCGGGCGACACGGGCTTCATGCTCAACAACACCGTGATGTCGATCGGCACCAACATCCGCGAGTTCGTGCGGATGAGCTTCAATTCGGACGCCATCGGAAATACCGGCTTTGTTCAGAGCTGGACCATCTTCTACTGGGCCTGGTACGTCGCCATTGCCTTCCTCTGCGCCAACTGGATTGCCCGCACGTCCTACGGCCGAACCTTCCGCGAGATTGCCGTTTCTAACTGCATCTGGGCGCCGCTCGCCTGCTGGCTTTCCTTCTCGACCTTAGGCAACTACGGCATGGGGCAGGAGCTCTTTCACGGTCTTGAGGTCTCGTCGGCCATCAATGAAATCGGATCCGCAGGCGCAACCCTTATGGTTCTCCAGACGCTTCCCTTCCCGAAGGTCGCGGCACTGGTCTTTCTCGTTCTCGTCTTCTTCAACCTCGCGACCTCGGCAACCGGGAGCGGCATCGCGCTTTCGCTTTATACGGCCAAAGGCCTCGGGCCCCGCGACGAGCCGGACCGCCGTCTCACCATCTTCTGGTGCGTCCTCTTTCTCGTCATGCCCGTGGGGATTCTGCTCCTCGAGCGCGCGATTCCGGGCTTGAACGTCCTTTCCACCATCCAGTCGATGATCACCGTCTCCTCCATCCCGGTCTTCTTCGTTCTGATGGCGCTCTTCATCGCCTTCATCCGCGTGATCCGCGCCGACATCCGGTCGGGAGCGGTGGCGAAGGCCGTGAGTCCCTCGCGCGCCTGGCGGTGGACGGACGATGCGATTCCGCCTGAAGCTCTCAAGCCCGCATCTGATCCGGCAAAGCCCGAAGCGTAGAATTCAAAAATTCTCCGCAAACAAACGCACCAGCGCCCGGGCTTCATGAGTCCGGCGTTATTCATTGAGGCTGCAGGCCCCCTGCAGCTCATTCCCCAAAGAACATGACCCAAACTTCGCAAACAATCGAGAGCACGGCCGACGAGACTTTCGCTGAAGGGCTCCTGCGCGGCATCCGGACAACGCTTCCGCTTCTGGCGGGCATCATTCCGCTCGCCTTCTCGGCACGCAGGGCGCCCAGCACGGGCTCTCCGGCGTCGGCATGACGCTGATGGCGGGCCTCAACTTCGCGGGCGGAAGCGAATTCGCCGCGGTCGCGCTCTGGAGCGCCGCGCCCTCGCTCCTCGTCATCTTCATGACGACCTGGCTCATCAATTCGCGCCACATTGTGCTGGGCGCTGCGCTCACCCCCTGGGTCGAAAAGGCGCATCTCCCGGTTCCGGCGAAGCTCGCCGCGTTCTTCCTCATGTGCGACGAAGTCTGGGCGCTCTCGATGCAGGAAGTCGACCGCAGAAGAAAGCTCGGATTCCCCGCCGACAGGATCTTTTCCTTCCCCTTTCATCTGGGCTGCGGCCTCACGCTCTGGAGCAACTGGTGGTTCTTTGCGGGATTGGGCGCCGCGCTCGGGACATCGCTCGGCGACCTCTCGCGCTGGGGCTTCATGATGGCCTTCCCGGCGACCTTCATCGGCCTTGTC
>ENA-OPSJ01001344-OPSJ01001344.1-human-gut-metagenome-genome-assembly--contig:-NODE-1344-length-18648-cov-2.821653_pt1 | contig 18648 bp, 18 predicted proteins | sample MGYA00241801_ERZ501893 | MGnify/ENA primary metagenome ERZ501893 (study PRJEB25962, sample SAMEA2042219) | human gut metagenome | biome: human gut; feature: human-associated habitat; material: faeces...
AACTCATAGTATTTCTTCTTATGCTACTTACTTAACAATTCCAACTTGGAATGATAATTCTGGCACCACTGAAGTTAATGCCGAAACGGCAGATAACTTTTTAAATATAGAAGCTGAAAGTGCAATTTTGATTGAACAAAACAGTGGGCAAATATTATATGAACATAATATTCATGAAAAATTACATCCAGCAAGTGTCACAAAAGTAATGAGTCTTTTACTTATTATGGAAGCTCTAGATTCAGGTAAGATTTCACTAGACACTCAGATTCCGTGTAGTACTAATGCTGCTAATATGGGTGGTTCACAAATTTGGCTAGACACTACTGAAACATTGAGTGTAAATGATATGTTAAAGGCAATTGCAGTTGTTAGTGCAAATGACTGCGTAACAGCAATGGCTGAATATCTTGGTGGAACTGAAGAAAATTTTGTTCAAATGATGAACGACAAAGCCAAAGAATTAGGAATGAATGACACCACATTTAAAAATTGTCATGGACTTGATGAAGATGAACATTTAACATCTGCATATGACATAGCATTAATGTCTAGAGAATTATTAGTAAAACATCCTGCCATAACCAATTATTCGACTATTTGGACAGATACATTAAGAGATGGAAAATCAGCACTCTCAAATACAAATAAATTGGTTAGAAACTATGCTGGTTGCACAGGTCTAAAAACAGGTTCTACCTCGCTTGCATTGTTTAACCTTTCAGCCTCTGCAACAAGGGATGGTCTATCTCTTATAGCAGTAATTATGAAAGCTCCTACTTCTGCTCTTCGTTTTAGTAATGCAATCAAACTTCTGGATTATGGCTTTACAAATTATTCATATAAGTCTTTTGCAAATCGAGGAGATTTTATAAGACAAATTTCTGTAACCAAAGGGATTGATTCTATTGCAAATGTAGTTTATGAAACTTCACCCTCATTTCTTGTGAAAAAAGGCGAAGAATCAAAAATAACTTATGAACTTAATTTGCCAGATACTGTTTCTGCTCCAATTTCTAAAGGCCAACAGTTGGGCACTATAACGTACTATTCTGATGGTGCAAAATTAGACACAGTAAATTTAATTTCTGACTCAACTATTAATAAAATTAGTTTTATTAGTATGGTTAAACATATTTCTTATAATTGGTTAAATTTATTGCGTATGTAAGATTACACGACTTTTTTACAAATTTTCCAAAAAGCCTTGTATTTTTCAAAAAACTATGATAAACTTATTAATAGTCATGTTTATAAAATAAAAATAGGAGGTGTATTTAATCATGGCAAAATGTGAAATTTGTGAAAAAACAGCTATTCATGGAAATAAATTAAGTATAACTCGTTCTCATATAAGTAAAAGAGCACCACGTACTTGGAAACCAAATTTAAGAACAGTAAAAGCTGATGTTGATGGAGAAATCAAAAAAATCCATGTATGTGCAAAATGTTTAAAGAACGGAAAAGTTAAAAGAGCATAAAAAAAACGCTTCATTCAAAAGCGTTTTTTTTTGTATTAAATTCTATTTAATGTGCTTAACCTTATTACTTCATCCATATTATCATCTTCTGCCAATTTATTTTTTCTTATTGCACCACATTTTTTACATTTAAAAACTATAACATATCCCTTTTTAGGGTTAAATTCAAGTCCCACAGGTTCTAAAATCCCATGGCAACTTTCTGCTCTATCTCCTGGATTAATGTCTAAATGTTTTGAATGTAAACAGTATGGGCAATGGTTCCTACAAGTATATCCTAATTTAGGAACCTTTTTGCCACAGTTTTCACATATAAATTCTTCATCAATTTTAGTAAATTTACTTTTTTCTAACATCAAAATCTCCCTCGTTTTACCCTTTAAAATCTCCTCCACCAAGGAATTCTTTTAATAAAGAATTGGATGGAACCAAATCTTTAGAAATTGGTTTAAAATAACGTAATATTTCAAGTAATCTTTGAGCCTCTGCATATTCTGGTTCATCATTTGTTATTTTTTCTAATAATGGCATTGCTTCATTTTTTAACACACCTAATTCATAGATTAAAGATGTGTTAAATATACTATCAGCTTCTTCTTGGAATGGAAATATATTTTTTTCTTCTCCTAAATTTACATTATTCCAAGTAGAAATTGTATTTTGCGCTGTATACCCTCTAAATTGATTATCTCTAACAATTCTTCTTATTAATCTAGTATCTGTTGTTGAAATTCTATTAAATGCATCCATATTTAGAACAGTTAATGCACTAATATAGATTTTATATTTTTGCTCTTTAGGGATTCTTTCTGTTAATTTATCATTTAAGCAATGAATTCCTTCTATTACTAAAACATCATCTTTTCCTAATTTGATTTTATTTCCATTATATTTTTTTGTTCCTTCATGGAAGTCAAATTCTGGCATTTCAACTTCTTCTCCATTTAATAATGCTAATAAATGTTTATTGAATAGGTCGATATCAATTGCATCGATACTTTCAAAGTCATATTCACCTTTTTCATTTCTTGGTGTATCTTCTCTTTCAACAAAATAATTATCTACAGATATTGTTACTGGTTTTAATCCATTGATTTTTAATTGGATTCCTAATCTTTGTGCAAATGTTGTCTTTCCAGAAGACGATGGTCCCGCAATTAAAACCATTTTTACGCCTTTTCTTTCTGCTATTTTATCTGCCATTTGTGAAATTTTCTTTTCATGTAAAGCTTCTGATAATAATATTAAATACTTAATTGTATTTTCTTTTATTGCTTTGTTTAATCTATATACTGTTCCTACATTTAATACTTTATAAATTGTTTCATACTCTTGTAATGCCCATAACAATTTTTTTGTTTCATGAAATTCAGGTAGTTCGTTTACATTTTTAGTACTTGGATATCTTAATAAAAATCCTTTACTGTATTTTTGTAAATCAAAAACTTTAGTAGCTCCTGTATGTGTAGCTATAATTTCATAAATATAATTATAATATTCGTCACAATAATACATATTAATGTTTTGCCTATCTTCTAAATCGAATTGTAATCTTCCTTTTGGTGAATTAGTTTCTTTATAAAATTTTTCTGCCTCATCTCTTGTCATAACTTTTTTTTCTATTTTTAAGTCTTGGTTTATAATTTCTTGCATCTTTGCTTTTACTTTTTCAATCATTTCATCTGTTACTTCCATGTTTTCTATGTCACAATACATGGCATTTGATAATTGATAATTAACTATTACATGTGCTTCTGGATATATATGCCAAAATGCCTTTCCCATTATATATGTTAATGTTCTTCTATATATTTTCATTCCTTCTTTTGAATTAATATCTATTAATTCTATTTTTCCATCACTTGATACTACTTCGTCTAAATTTTTGTATTCATTGTTATATTTTGCTCCAACTACTGGATATTCACTTTTTTCTATTTGTTCTTTTTGTAATTCTGATATTTTTCCTTCCATTTTTCTTCATTCCTTTCTCTATATGTACTAACCTTCCATATTTTACTATATAATATTTTAAAAATCAAGTATTGTCACTATATAAACATTCTTTGTTATACATTAATATTCTTTATTCGTATTTACTTTTTATGTAAATTGTGATAAAATTAATATGTAACATATTAATTTTATAAATACTACGAATGTCATTTGACAAGGAGGAAAAATGGACAAAATAATTGTTATGGCTAAAGCCGAAGATATGGAACTTGAAGTTCCTTTATATGACTTTATTGATGAACAATATCGGCAGAACATTCCAGTTCTTGTTTGTAATGTAACACCTGAGGAATATAACAACATGAAAGAACAGTTACAATGGGGCGGATTAAATGAGCGAATTTATGATTTATGTGCTACAAAAATTCTCGGTTACAATAAATCTCGTTACATGATAACCTATAATCCTTTCCAAAAAAATATGCTCATTTCTAATTATGATTTTATTTATAAAACAGGAGCTTATGTGCTTGACTCTGATGGTCTTCATTATGATAAAAACGCTCGTCAAATCAAAAATGATTTACCTTTAGCCTGCTATACCAACTGGGAATACAAGGTTTATACAACTGAATCATATGCAGACGTGCTAAACCACTACAAGTCCATATAATTCATAAAAAGTACCCATATAACTTGGCAATTAAGTTACATGGGCGCTTTTTTTTAGTTATTTTTTAAGTAATAATGTCTTATTGGCTTTAAATTATCGTCTAATTCATAGCAAATTGGATTACCTGTTTGTAATTCAAGTTTAATAACATCTTCATCACTCATACCATCTAAATATTTTATCAAACCTCTCAAGCTATTTCCATGAGCTGAAATTATAACTCTTTTTCCTTTTTCTAATTCAGGCTTTATATCAGTATCCCAATATTCAACAACTCTTTTAATTGTATCTACTAGATTTTCTGTTTTAGGTAGTTCATCTTTAGTTAACTCTTTATATTTAGGATCATTACCTGGATATCTTGGATCTGTTTCTTCTAATTCTGGTGGTCTTACATTTGTACTTCTTCTCCATAATAATACTTGTTCTGCACCATATTTTTCTCTTGTTTCATCTTTATTTAATCCTTGTAAAGCTCCATAATGCCTTTCATTTAATCTCCAACTTCTTTTTATTTCTATATTTTCTTCGCCCATTTCTTTTAATATATAATCAAGTGTATCTTCTGCTCTTTTTAATACAGATGTAAAAGCTATATCAAAATGAAATCCTTGTTCTTTTAAAACCTTTCCCGCTTCTTTAGCTTCATTAATTCCTTGTTCTGATAATTCAACATCTGTCCAACCTGTAAATTTGTTTTCTAAATTCCACATGCTTTGTCCATGTCTAACTAATATTAATTTAATCATCTTTATTCCTCCGTATTTTTATTCATTTCCTTTTAAACTTGTAACCATATCAATCTTATCAACTTTTTTAGCTAATATTTTAGAAAATATATAAGATACAATAAAAGTTCCAACTATAGCCAATATATATGATAACAGTTTGATATGACTACTAAAATCATAAGTTTCTGCTAATGCCATTTTGAAAATAAATCTTGTCATATAAGCTCCTAATGGAAGCCCTAGAATAATTGATATTATTGTTATCCAATTATTTTGTTTTATGTATATTTTCTTTATTTTTGAATCTTTAAATCCAAGTACTTTTAGTGTAGCAAATTGATATTGTTTTTCTGTAAATGACAATATTCCTAAATTGTATATTATTACTCCACCCAAAATTGATGCTATAACAATTAATAATATAATCATAGTTTTCATTGTGTTAATCATACTATTCATGCCATCTTCTAATGCTTGTTTGTCTTGTATTATTTCTACTCCATCAATTTCTTTAGTGTTGCTTAAATCTTTATTTGTATAAACAGCATCTGGCTTATATTCTATACCTAGAGATTCTAAATATTTTCTAGTCATTTTTATATTTTGATTTTGTGGATCTCTGTCAAATCCAACTATTTCGCTTTCATAATATTTGTCATCTCCATAAATATGCCAAGAAATTTTATCGCCTATTTTATATCCTTTGTTTTTAGCTAATTTCTCTGTAACATATACTCCATCATCTGAAGAAAGCTCCATAAATTCTCCATTATGTTTTATAAATCTTACATATCCATTACTGTCATCTACAAATATATTATTTGCTTCTCTAGTATCTCCATTTTTTACTTCGATACCTAAAGTTTTAGAAGTATTATTTCCATATTCAGCTGTTATTTTATCTAACATATCTTCTGTATATTCACTTTTTAAAGTTAATTTATAGTCAAAATTATATAGCTTTTCAAATTGTATGTCAATAAAATTTTTCATTGTATCTAACATTCCAAATGCACATACTAAAAGCATACAACACCCTGCCATTCCAGCTATTCCCATAAGAGTTCTCATTTTATTTCTTATAATATCTCTGATATTCCATTTTGAAGAAAATCCCATATTTTTAAATATTCCTTTTGTTGTAATATTTAAACTATTTTTCTTTATATTTGGCATTTCTGTTCTTAATGTTTCTGCAGGACTTTCTTTTAGTTCTCTTCTGCATGTGATATATGTAACAAGTGACACTATAAGTACTACTACTATTGCAACTAAGAAACTACTATTTGAAACTGCTGCTTGTCCATTTGGAACTTGAAAATATGACATTTCCATACCAATAAATAAGTTTCTTATAAAAAGTGGGCCTACTATTAATCCTACTATTGCTGCAAATGTTGCAATCCAAAATCCATATCCTACATAATGATTTGTTATTTTGTTTTTCTTAAATCCTAATGCTTTTAATGTTCCTATTTGGATTCTTTGCTTTTTTACCACTCTTGTCATTGTTGTAATAACAGATAAGATTGCAATAAATAAGAATAGTCCTGTAAATACTCCTACATATGTCTCTCCTTCTTCAATTTCATTTTGATAAGACGAATACGAAAACTCATCTTTTATGTCTGTTACCGCAATTGCATCTTTTACTTTATCTTCTATTTCATTTTTCACATAGTTTTTGTTTTCTTCATTATCTACATCTACCATCACATAATTATATATGGACATATTTTCTGGCAATTCTTTTGTTGACAAATAGCAAAATCCATAATCAATATGATTTGGGAATATTGCTGATTCATCTTTTATATCATAAACATGGTCTGGAATATTTACAAGTCCTATGATTTCTTCTTCTAAAGTCATTTTGTCATATTTTATTTTGATTGTATCTCCAACCTTTAAATTGTTATGATTTGCATAATATTCGTCAAGCCATACTCCTTTTGTTTCTTTGTTAAATGCTTTTCCATCTGCAACATAAAATTTTGATATCTCATTTGACTCTATAAAATTTATTTGCAATGTTCTGTCTTCTTCTGATTCCATTGTTCCTGTTATAGTTAGTTTTCTTTCTGCATTTTTTATATGTTCTATATTTTTGATATTTTCTAAATCTTCATCTGTGAAGTTTTGACCTACTACGTCTAAATCTTGTAAATTATTCTCACTATAAAAAACATTTGCAGTATTTTGCATACCTTCCATATAAGATCTTACACCTGCATATACCATTACTCCTAAGAATATCATTAAAAATATTGTGATAAATTGTGATAAGTTAAGTCTTATATCTCGAAACATTTTTCTTTTTAACATTACCAATTTACCTTCTCAATATTTTTTGGTTGCTTATTTATTTCATTGCTTTCTACTTTTCCATTTTTTAGTCTTATTACTCTATCAGCAACTTCTGCAATTAAACTGTTATGTGTTACTATAATTACTGTATTTTCTCCATTATTTGCATCACATTGCTTTTTTAATAATTTTAATACTTCTACACCTGTTTTAGAGTCTAATGCTCCTGTTGGCTCATCACACAATAATAGTACTGGATTTTTTGCTATTGCTCTTGCAATTGATACTCTTTGTTGTTCTCCTCCTGATAATTGGTTTGGAAATTTATTTGCATGTTGTTCTAATCCTACTTCTTTTAAAATTTCTTTTGCGTCTTTTGGCTCTTTTACTATGTCATTTATTAATTGTACATTTTCTAATACTGTTAGTGTTGGCAATATATTGTAAAATTGGAATATGAACCCTATATTTTCTGCTCTATAGTCTGTTAGTTGATTTTCATTATAGTTTGATATTTTTTCTCCTTCTACAGTTATTTCTCCTGATGTTACTGTGTCCATTCCTCCGCAACAAGTTTAATAGTGTTGATTTTCCTACTCCTGATGGTCCAAGTATTACTACAAATTCTCCTTTGTTTATTGTGAAGTCTAATCCATCTAATGCATTGAAACTTTTTTCTCCAATGTTATATGTTTTTTTAACATTTTCAAATTTGATTAGTTCTTTCATTATATCTTCTTCCTTCCATTTTATTTTTTCTTGATTATACTTCTTTTACCTTTTTCAGTCAATAGAATATGAAAGTTTTTTCATATTTACATTTTATAATAAGAAGACTAAGAGATATAACTTTTGCTTGACTTTCTATTGCTAAATAGCTTATAATTGGTAATACATTAGTGTCCATAGCCTTATTCATTAAATAACAGTAGGAAATCAATATTTCGGATTTTCTAATTTTTTATTGTGAATTTTTCTATTTTTGTATTGACATATACTCTATTTAACTGTATACTCTTGTTATAGTTTTTAATTCATTATTTTTTATTTCAAAATTGTTATATATTTTTTGTTAGGGAGGTGATTTCCATGGATATTAATGAAAAACTTGATACTATTATGAATATGGTTAAAGGTATTACATTAAAACTTGAAGAGCATGATAAAAAATTCGATTTAATCGGCAAAAAATTTGATGCTATTGATGAAAAATTCGATACTATTGATAAAAAATTCGATACTATTGATAAAAGATTCGATGCTATTGATGAAAAATTCGATACTATTGATAAAAGATTCGATGCTATTAATGAAAAATTCGATACTATCGATAAAAGATTTGATGCTATCGACCTAAGAATAGATATATTAACCGGAAGCAACAGAGAAGAACACGAAAAAATGATGGTTTTAATAACTAACTTAGCCTCATCATTTACAAGATTTGAAGCTGAATATACTGATAAATACAAAATTTTATTTGATATGACACAAGATTATATAGAACATAAAAGTATATCTGCACTTCAATTAACATCATTAGAAGAAAAAGTTAAAAACAATTCTTTTCGAATTTCAAAATTAGAAAAAGCAATTTAATATTTTTTATATCATTTTCCCTATATAGGTTTTGTCATACATGTATAGGGGTTATTTTTATACTTTTCTTGATTTTTCACATTTATGAATGTATAATAAATTCTAAGAGGTGCATAAAATGACTAGAATTCCAACTCAAAAAAGATCAATTGAAAAAAGAAATAAAATAATTGAAAAAGGTTTTAAACTCATGTGTGAAAAAGGATATTATAACACATCAACTCCAGATATTGCAGAAAGTGCAGGAGTCTCAACAGGTATAATTTATCAATATTTTAATGATAAAAAAGACATATTTATAGAAGGTATTAAACAATATTCAAATAGTATAATGTTCCCTATGATTAATGTATTAGAGAGTCAAAAAATTGAAATAAATAATTTTGATAAACTTTTGAACACTATGATTGATAAATTTATAGAAACTCATACTATTTCTAAAAAAGCTCATGAGGAACTTATTGCTATGTCACATTTGGATAGTGATATTTCTGCTATCTTTAAAAATTTTGAATTTGAAACTACTGAGAAAATTGTCACTTTACTTGAAAATAATAATATTCATCTTGAAAATCCTAGAGAAAAAGTTCATATTATTATTAACATTGTCGATAACTTATGTCATGAGATTGTTTATCATAAACATCCTCAAATTAATTATGATATTATGAAAAATGAAGTTATTAATATTATTAAAAATATTTTAAAATAGAGCAGAAATTTTTAGTTTCTACTCTATTTTTACTTTGATATATAGAATAGTTTCACATTTTAGAAGGACTTATTTATTAATATAATTTTATTTTCCCTTTATATATTTTAACATTGCAATACTATCTCCAAGAACAAAAATACCTACAACAATTGTTAGAATATTTAATTGTAAAATATATAAACATCCTAGTATTATTCCAATTATTGGACCAGCTATTTTTTTCTTTTTGGTAAATGAATAAAACAAATATAATAATATTAAAAAGCCTAAAGCTAATACTACATTAGTATAATTTTGTTGTGATATATTAACGAAAATACCTAGAACAAATAATACGCCTATTATTATACAAAATGTTTTTGTACCTCTTACTTTTTTCTCATATTCTTCTTCTGTCATTAATGTTTTCCTCCTTTTTTAATTTAAAAGTGCTTTTATTTTCATTTTTCACTCTTTTCTAAAAAAATTATCTCATTAAAAACTTTTTTAGTCAATAGTTTGGTAACTTTTTTATTATTTATAGTGCATTATAAATATGATATTGAATTATTATTAAAGGTTTGGAGATTAGCAATTATCTCTTGTAATTCTTTTGTCTAAAAAAAAGAAAATGTTACAGAATTGTAATATTTCTGTAACATTAATATAAATCATGACAATTTATTATATTTTCTAATCTTCTTCTGCACTAACTAATATATCTATATCATCAACTTTTAATGCGAAATAAGGTTTATCTTTATCTTCTTCTTTTAGATATAAAATAAAATCATCATTATAAATAAATTCTCTGCCTTTTTCAAATATAGCATTTTTCAAAGCTTCTATTAAAGCCTCACTTTTTACACTTCCTCCATAATTGTTTAACTCAAAATCTATTGTTTGAATCGCCTGTCTAATATACCAATTAGTTCCTTTTATCATTCTTCCACACAATTCATCATAATTTATCTCATCATTAATTTTTATAAATGGTATATTCAAAATATCAATTCTATTCCATTTTTTATCTCCTGTATATTGTGTTTGTTTTTCTAGCATTTCTTGGTAATTCTCTTCGAAAGACTTGTTTTCACCAGTTGTTCTATATAAATAAACCTCTTCTTTTTCTTTTGTTTTCAACTTTATTGCAAAATCTTCTTTTGAATTATAAAATAGTATTTCTATATTCTTACTTGCAGTCTGTAATGTATCTGGTTCAATTCCAAAATATTTTACTTTCTCTTCAGAATTTCCGAATGTATTGTCTTTTAACGTAGAAAATTTTTCTAAATAATTAAATTCTTTTTTTAGCATTGCATATAAAACATACACCTCTGAATTTCCCCATTCTACTTTGTCTAATATTTTACTATCTTCGTTAAATTTTTGTTTTATTCCATTTTCAATTTGGCTTTTTAAATCAAATGTTGCTACACCATGTGTTTTAAAATATGAATTTGGATTTAATTCATTTGCTGTAAAAGATTGTTTATTTAATTCATCTGCTAACTCTGATGGTCCATCTTCGAATTCTATTTTTCTTCCAATAACATCATTCATAAAATCATTCCATACTAGATTAAATGTTCCACACCATACTTTGTTTGTATCTGTTGATGATAATTTACTTGTATATGTCGGTGTTATTTTTGCTTTTCCTTTTACATTTTCGATAATCTTTATTGTTGCATATGTAACTCCAGATAATATAAAAGTTGCACATAAAATAATAATACATATTTTTAAAACTTTGTTCATTTCATCAAATCCTTTCTTTATTAAAATTTTGTATAATTCTTTTTTGCCTCTATGGATAAGATTTTTAACATTTTGAACAGATATTCCAAGTATTTGTGCCGTTTCTTTATATGTTAGCTCTTCAATTTTTACCAAATATATTGCATTTTTGTATCTATCATCTAACATATTTATTGCATTCAATATCTCTTTTCTTTTTTCATTTCTAGTTACAATATCTGAAACATCTTGTTCAACCTGATTTGATTCATTCGAAAAATACTGTTCATTTATTTCCAATCTATTTTTCTCTGTATTTAAATGGTTATATGCTCTGCTTTTGGCAACTAAATATATATAGTACTTAAATGTATATCCTTGTTTTATTTTATTTTGCATAATATAAATAAAAACATCATGTGTTATGTCTTCTGCTTTTTGATAATCTTTAACTATATTGTACACAAAATATTGTATTTTCCTCTCATACTTGTTGTATAATGCTTCAAAAGCTTCTTTGTTTCCTTCTAAATATTCATTATATAATTTTATATCTAAATCTTTTTCCATATCTTTCCCTGCTTTCATATATACATACAGTTGAAATTTAAAAAAGTTTCAAAATATTGCAATTTTTATTACTATTGTTATTTTCTTTTTATATCATAAAAAATACTTGATAACGTGATTGTCTCTCCATCAGTTTTTGCTGGTGTTCCTTCCATATTACTATCATTGTAAAATAACTGCATACAAAAGACTCTCACTAATTAGTAAGAGTCTTTTATCCCTGTTTTACGATATTCTTCTTTTTCTTTTTTCCTCCTCGAAGTCCAAAATTTTTGTTTCTAATTCCTCTTCCTCATATTCATCTTGGTCTTTCCAAAACTTCATCTGACCTTCAACTATTATGCTGATTAAAGCCACTACAGCAAATACAACAATTATAGGCCAGCCATTATAGTGTTTCCATATCATGGCAAAGTCAGCTATAAATAATACCACTGAGAAAATGAAAAGTCTTTTTTCATTCTTTCTTTTTTCTATTCTCCCAGCTCTTATATCTGACATGAAATATGTTGCCAGACAAAACAATACCATTACTGTTACTACTTCAATCCGAGTCATTCTTTTTTCCTCCTTAAGTATAGGGTTTTACCAACTGTTTCTTTGATAAATATTATAACATTTTTTTCTTTTTTTATCAAGCCTTTATTCACTTCTCAAAGCTTCAACTGGGTCACGTTTAGCAGCAAATTTAGCTGGAATTAAACCTGCCAGCATAGTCAATCCAACACTAATAGCAACTAGAATAATTCCACCAACCCAAGGAAGTTTAGCAATACCAGAAATACTAACAAGATGTTCAATCATAATATTAATTGGTATATCCAACAATAAAGTTACACCTATACCGATTAAACCAGCAACTAAACCAACAAGTAATGTTTCTGCATTAAATACTCTAGAAACGTCTTTTTTAGAGGCTCCTATACTACGTAAAATTCCAATCTCTTTGGTTCTTTCAAGTACTGATATATATGTTATAATTCCTATCATTATTGATGAAACTACTAAAGAAATTCCTACAAACGCAATTAACACATAACTAATTACATTAATTATAGTTGATACTGAACTCATCATAATTCCGACTAAATCTGTATAATTAATAACATTCTCATCTTTACCTTGTTCTGTTTGTTTATTATTATAATCTGTTATAATGTCTGCAATCTTATCTTTTGAGTCAAAATCCTTAGGGTATAAATTTATTGTTGAAGGATTATCTAAATCTACTACACCTAGTTGGCTCAAATTGTTGTCATAAGTTGCTGAAGCATTATTTGAATATGTTTGCATTAATTGAGCAAGCTCTGCTTCTGAAAGTGTTGCCATATAAGCTTTTTGCTCATCTGATAATTGTGTATAATCAAATGTTCCATTTGTATTTTCAGGGAATTTAATACCTGTAAATACATTTATCTCTGGATTAGCTTTTTGCTCTTTTACTATTTCTGTACCATTTACTTTATTTATAACATATTCTTTTAATTCTTTATTATATCCAATTAATCCTGCTGAAGATGATGCTACTGTATTTTCATTTGGTTTGATAATTCCTACAATTTGGATTTCTTCTGCATTATCTACTATTTGCTTCATATAGTCTTCATCATTTGTCATATCTTGCCATACATTTCCAACCTTTTTGTAATAATCTGTATTTAACAATACTTTAAATTTATAATTTAAAAGTTCATCATATGAATAACTATTTTTCTCATCATTTGTTTTTATTTCTTCACCATTTTTTAATTTTTCCATTGCATTTCCAAGTTCTGAAACATCTTTTATTCCTAATGAATATAAAGTATAATCACTTACTTCGTTATTTTTATCTGCTATTAATACAACTTCATTATATTTTTCTGGCATTCTTCCTGCTAATACATCATATTGTGAATTTATTAAATCTTTGTTATCAAGCATTTCTGTCCACACATCGGTTTCTGCCATTGCAAGCCCACTACTTGATGAGATTATTGAAGTTGATTGTTCTTGTGCTTTTACCATATCTCCAAATCCTATTTTTTCTAATACTGAACTTGGATTTACTTTATATACACTTCCATCTTCTTCTTTATAAATATTCAAATCTAAATTATATCCATATTGGATTGCATTTATATAATTTTTGATATCACTATCGCCATTTTCTACAAATTCCTTAAATTCCTTCAAGTTATTAGTTTGTACTTTACTTGATAGTGTTTCTAGCATATCTCCCATAATTGCTCTTGAATATATTTTGTCATTACCATGTTTTTCTCCATCATTTTTTCCCATCATTGTTTCCATCATACTTGTCATGTCAATTGATGATTCTTCGATTGTTATTGGATATGATGATAATGTATCTTCTTCTACTTTATTGATATATGATTGCATTCCATTTGATAGTGAAAGTATTAATGCAATTCCTATTATTCCTATTGAACCTGCAAATGATGTTAAAAATGTTCTTCCCTTTTTAGTCATTAAATTATTTAAACTTAGATGTACCGCTGTTGTGAATTTCATTGATGCTTTCCCTGATTTTTGTTTTTTAGTTCTTGCTCTATCCAGGTCTTTTTTTGTTGCAGTATATGGGTTTGAATCATCTGTAACTTTTCCATCTAATAATTTAATTATTCTTGATGAATATTTTTCTGCTAATTCTGGATTATGTGTTACCATTATTATTAATCTGTCTTTTGAAATATCCTTTAATATTTCCATTACTTGTTCACTTGTTTTTGAATCCAATGCTCCTGTAGGTTCATCTGCCAATAAAATGTCTGGATCATTTACTAATGCTCTTGCTATTGCGACTCTTTGCATTTGTCCCCCTGACATTTGGTTTGGCTTTTTGTTTATTTGGTCTCCTAATCCCACTTTTGTTAATGCGTCAATTGCTCTTTTTCTTCTTTCTTCTTTTCCTACTCCTGATATTGTAAGAGCTAATTCAACATTTGCTAATACTGTTTGATGTGGTATTAAATTATAACTTTGGAATACAAATCCTACTGAATGATTTCTGTATGTATCCCAGTCTTTGTCTTTAAATTGTTTTGTTGATTTTCCATTAATTACTAGGTCTCCTGATGTGTATCTGTCTAGCCCTCCTATGATGTTTAACATTGTGGTTTTTCCACATCCACTTTGCCCTAATATTGAAACAAATTCACTTTCTCTAAATTCTAAGTCTATTCCTTTTAGGGCTTTTACTTCATTATCTCCTGATAGATAATTTTTGGTTATTCCTTTTAATTGTAACATGTTCACTTTCCTTTCTCTTTTAAATATTATTATTTTACTATTTAATTGTGAATTTTATGTGAAAATTTTAATAAAAAGCAAATTACAAAAAACACAGTGACACTTCAACTTAAAAATGTCACTGTGTTTTGTTCTTATTCTTTGAAAAAGCTTATATCAAATTTCACTGTTGTTGCATTATATGGATTGTTTGACACTGTAACAATGCCTTCATATCCTCTAAAATTCTCAAGTAATCCTCCATAAGATTCTTCGAAGGAAACAATATTTTCTTCTCCTGTTCCTTCAATCTGCATAAAAATTTTAGGATTTTCCGCAAATAAAACAATTACTTTAGTTACCCAAAATGTATTACTAATTTCTGTATCTTTGCATTTTGGATCAAGAGCCATATTTTCCAGTTTCTCACGAAAAACAAACTCGTCTTCCTCCAGCTTCAGCTTATTATTAACATCAAGCATAATCTCCGATAAGTCTGGTAAAAATGCTGCTTTGCATTCATATCTTTCTTCCAACTTATCCATTTCTTGAGCATTGTTGAGATTTTGGTCTGTATCAAAAATGATAGAAACTCCGTAAACTTCTGTTTCATCAGGAAGTTTATCAATAATTCTTTTTACCTTTTTGTACCAATTTACAAACGGTCTCCGAACATTTTCCTCTAACATTTTTTGTCCGTATTTCATTCGCTTTTCAAATTTCATACAGCTTTTTCCTCCTTGGCAATTGCCATTTTGATGATAATTTATAGTTTCTCTATACAAATATACTACATTATGTCAATTTTGTCAAATTTTATCCTATAACTTTATTATCAATTTCTTTTTGCACTTTTGCAACAAATTCATCCACTTTCATATTTCCAATATCTCCATCTTTTCTAGAACGAACAGCAACAATGTTTTCCTCTTGCTCTTTTGCTCCAAGAACTAACATATATGGAACTTTTTCAAGTTGCGCTTTTCTAATTTTATATCCAATTTTTTCATTAGATTCATCTAATTCTACTCTAAATTTATGTCTTCTTAATTCAGTTTCAATTTCTTTTGCATATTCAATTTGATTATCTGTAATTGGTAATATTTTTACTTGTACTGGTGCTAACCATACAGGGAAAAATCCTTTTGTTTCTTCTATTAAGAATGATATAAATCTATCAGAAGAACCAAGAATCGCTCTATGAATTACAACAGGTCTATGTTCTTTATTATCTTCTCCTATAAAGTTTAAATCAAATCTTTCTGGTAATGCAAAGTCTAATTGACAAGTTGGAATTGTAACATCATGATTTAATGCTGTTTTTATTTGAATATCAATTTTAGGTCCATAAAATGCTGCCTCTCCCTCTGCTTCATAAAAATCAATATTCATATCTTTTAGTATTTCTCTTAATTGTGCTTCAGCTGTTTCCCACATTTCATCATTATCAATGTATTTTTCTTTGTTCTTTTTATCTCTTAATGATAATCTATATTTAAATGAATCTGCAGAAAATCCGAAATCTTTTTGATATACTTCTTTAATTAGTTTTAATACATTTCCTACTTCTTCTTTAATTTGATCTGGTCTAACAAATAAGTGAGCATCATTTTGACACATTTGTCTAACTCTCTCTAATCCACAAACAGCTCCACTATTTTCATATCTAAAGTCATTCGCAAGTTCTCCAATTCTGATTGGTAAATCTCTGTAAGAACGTGTTTTGCTCTTATAGATTAACATATGATGAGGGCAATTCATTGGTCTTAATACCATTTCTTCATTATCCATTTTCATTGCTGGAAACATATCATCTTTGTAGTGATCCCAATGTCCACTTGTTTTATATAATTCTACATTTGCAAGACATGGTGTATACACATGGTCATATCCTAATTCGATTTCTTTGTCTTGAATATATCTTTCTAATGTTCTTCTTATTGTAGCACCATGTGGCAAATACATTGGAAGTCCTGACCCTACTAATTCATGTGTCATAAATAATTCGAGCTCTTTTCCTATTTTTCTGTGATCTCTTTCTTTAGCTTCTTCTAGCAATTTCAAATATTCATCTAGTTGACTTGCCTTTGGATAAGAAATTCCATAAATTCTTTGCAACATCTTATTTTTTTCGTTGCCTCTCCAATAGGCTCCTGATGTTGATAATAATTTAACTGCTTTTACTTTTCCTGTACTCATTAAATGAGGTCCTGCACATAAATCTACATATTCTCCTTGTTTATAAAATGAGATTACCTCTTCTTCTGGTAGTTCTTCTATTAATTCTACTTTATAACTCTCATTAGCATCTTTCATTAGTTTTATTGCTTCTGCTCTAGGAAGTTCAAATCTTTCAAGAGGTAAATCTTCTTTTATTATCTTTTTCATTTCTTGTTCGATTTTTTCGAAATCTTCTTCTGAAAATTTATGTTCTGTATCAAAGTCATAATAAAATCCATTATCAATAGCTGGACCTATAGCTAATTGTACATTTGGAAATAATCTTTTTATGGCCTGTGCCATTATATGTGATGTTGTATGCCAATATGCTTTTTTTCCTTCTTCACTATTTTCAAATGTACATATATTTAATTCGCAATCTTCATTTAATTCATATCTTACGTCTTCAACCTTTCCATTAACTTCTCCACATGTTGCCATTCTTGCTAATCCTTCACTTATTTGCTTAGCTACTTCTAAAATTGTTTTTCCTTTTTCAACTTTTAAAACTTTTCCATCTTTTAATGTTACTTCTACCATTTTTATACCTCCTTTGGGATATTTGAAAACACTTTTTTTGTTTAAAGAAACAAAAAAACACACCTATAGACTCTTAGTCCATAGGAGTGCATATACACGGTTCCATCCCATTTTTTAACTTATTTAGACTATAACGTGTCTTAAACGTCTAGCTTATTCGTTAGAAATTCAAAGAGTTAGTTTTTCAAATATGTTTTCTTAAATTAGTTTTCAGCCTATGACTAATTTTCTCTGTCAGAAACCTTTATTTTACTTTTTCTCTTATATATTTTTATATTGATTTACTTTTTTATATGCATATATTGAAACTACTACTAATAAAGTTGCAACTACACCTATCATTGTATTTTCCGGTGCACCAGCTTTGGGTAAACTTGTATTATAATTACTTGTGTTTGTATTTGTGTTTGTATTAGTATTACTATTTATATTTGCATTTGCATTTGCGTTATTTGCATTGTTTGCAGTATTTGTATTAGTAGTATTACTTATATCTAATTGATTTGTTGTATCATCAAAAAAATTAAGTTCTGAATCAGCCGCAAAAACATTTGTTGACATTACAAATAAAACAACTCCAATTATTAATGTTATAATTACTTTAAAAATTTTCTCTCTTCTCATTTTTATACCTCTTTCTTTTTTACTTTTATCTATAGTATTTAACTCTCACTTATATTTATACTACATTTTTTTATAAAAAGCAAGTTTTTTTGTACATTTTTTTATTTTAAACATTAAATTTAAATAATACTATATCTCCATCTTGCATTACATATTCCTTACCTTCTGATCTTACTAATCCTTTTTCTTTAGCAGCTACCATTGAGCCTTGTTCCATTAAATCCTTAAAAGAAACTACTTCTGCCTTAATAAAGCCTCTCTCTATGTCTGAATGGATTTTTC
>ENA-OPSJ01001350-OPSJ01001350.1-human-gut-metagenome-genome-assembly--contig:-NODE-1350-length-18586-cov-2.443257_pt1 | contig 18586 bp, 9 predicted proteins | sample MGYA00241801_ERZ501893 | MGnify/ENA primary metagenome ERZ501893 (study PRJEB25962, sample SAMEA2042219) | human gut metagenome | biome: human gut; feature: human-associated habitat; material: faeces...
TCACCATAGCCGACGGACGCTCTGCCACCCGTGTGGACTTGTGCACCAAATGCTGTGCCTGCGTCAAGTTCTGTCCCGTGGGCGGACGCACTTTCGACACCCCTTATACCGCCATGTTGCACCAGAACTTCAGTGCACGTCGCGAACCGGAATGTTTCGTCTGACAAAATGTCAGGCCAACCTCACGAGAATCGTCTATCCGCCTCTTTATTCGGGCGAGGGGACAAAAACCGTCGGCATTTCAAGCCGACGTTTTTACATTCCGCAACCATGGGCGAGGTTTTCGCTTACAAAAAGACACCCTCTCCACACTGCCGTGCGGCATGCCCCGCATGCAAATGACATCCGTCAGCCTTTTCCCGTGACAAAAAGCATGAGGATTTGGCGCACGGAAATCCGTCAGATAAATCAAAAAAAGCCCTTCCGACCTCCCTTTTACACCGTTTACCGCCCCCTTTTCCACCGCGCGGAAGACCGTTTCCGGCCGACAAGCGGACAACTCCATTTTTTTCTGCTCCAAAACTTTTTCCGCTTTCAGCCAAACGAAATTCCAATCTCATGAGATTGGAACCCCGAATTCAAAAGAAATGCGTCATAAACACATAAAACGAGCCATATACCGGTTCGGATTTAACATATCCTCTCTATTTGAGCCTTTTACTACCCGGTGCTTATACGTAAAAGGCTGACATATTGTCAGTATTTCACGTCCTGCCTCATCTGTCCTATTTTCCCTTTCCCATCTTTTTTTTCTCAATTCTGTTTGCGTTACCAATAGTTTTATTTAATTTTGCCGCACCTAATCATTTACGAATTAATACCAAGAAAATTAGGAATATGGAAGCTGTATTCGGTTACATCATCGGCCTCGGGGCCGCAGTCATGATGCCCATTATCTTTACCATACTGGGCGTTTGTATCAAAATCAAGTTCGGAAAAGCCTTACAAAGCGGCCTTTACGTGGGGGTCGGTTTCGTGGGATTGTCGGTCATTACGGCGTTGCTCACCAGCAGCCTCAGCCCGTCGCTCTCAAAAGTGGTGGAGATTTACGATCTCAACCTCGAAGTGTTCGACATGGGATGGCCTGCGGCAGCCGCCGTGGCTTACAACACATCGGTAGGCGCATTCATCATTCCCGTATGCCTCGGAGTGAACATCCTGATGCTCCTCACCAAAACGACAAAGACCGTCAACATCGACCTGTGGAACTATTGGCATTTCGCTTTCATCGGCGCGATGGTCTACTACACGATGGACAACATCGCATGGGGTTTCTTCGCTGCCGTCATCTGTTATATCCTGACGCTGATAGCCGCTGACTACACGGCTCCCAAATTCCAGAAATTCTATGATAAGATGGACGGCATCTCCATTCCGCAGCCTTTCTGCCAAGGGTTCATGCCTTTCGCCATCCTCATCAACAAGGCACTCGACCTGATTCCGGGATTCAACAAACTATATATCGACGCGGAGGGCATGAAGAAGAAATTCGGCATCCTGGGCGAACCGCTCTTCCTCGGCGTATTGGTGGGATGCGGCATCGGCGCACTGGCCTGCAAGAACGGGCAGGAACTGGTGGACGGCATTCCGGGCATCCTTGGACTGGGTATCAAGATGGGAGCCGTCATGGAGCTGATTCCCCGCATCACGGGACTGTTCATCGAAGGCCTGCGCCCCATTTCCGACGCCACGCGCCAGATGATTGCCCGCAAATTCGGTGAGAATGCCGGTCTGCACATCGGCATGAGTCCGGCCTTGGTCATCGGCCACCCGACTACGCTCGTCGTATCGTTGCTGCTCATTCCCGTCACGCTGTTCCTCGCCGTCGTCCTGCCGGGCAACCAGTTCCTGCCTTTGGCTTCGCTGGCCGGCATGTTCTACGTGTTCCCCATCATCCTGCCCATCACGAACGGCAATGTGGTGAAGACGTTCATCATCGGCCTCATCATGATGGTCATCGGGCTGTATTTCGTGACGAACCTCGCGCCCTACTTCACCAGTGCGGCACACGATGTATTCAACATCACGAAGGACACGGCCGTAGCCATCCCCGAAGGTTTCGAGGGCGGCGCGCTCGACTTTGCCTCCAGTCCGTTGGCATGGGTCATCTTCCACCTGACACACACGGTGAAATATGTGGGTCCTGCCGTCCTCGTGGTCTGCACGCTCGGACTGGCAGTCCTCAACCGCCGCGCCATCGTCCGCAAAAAGTATTAAGACGCAGACGCATACCACGCATTTGAATCTAACATCACATAATCAAAAACAGAAAGAAAATGAAAAGATTTGCATTGGCTCTTTGCCTCGGGCTCGGCGCACTGGCGACGAACGCCCAGATGAACTACAAAGTACAGACCGCCTGCCATCCGCAGGATGTCAAACACTACGACACCGAACGCCTGCGCAGTGCTTTCATGATGGACAAAGTCATGGCTCCGGATGAAATCAACCTCACGTATACCCTGTATGACCGTCTGATTTACGGTGGAGTGATGCCGGTAAACAAGGTTCTGAAATTGGAGAAGTTCCATGAACTCGGACCGGAAATCACCTACTTTTTGGAACGCCGCGAATTGGGCGTAATCAATGTCGGTGGAGACGGTGTGGTAACTGTAGATGGCAAAGCATACGAAATGAAGTACAAAGAGGCTCTCTACGTAGGTTGTGGCAATAAAGAAGTTACTTTCAAGAGCAACGATCCCGCCAAACCCGCCAAATTCTACATCAACTCGGCTCCCGCATATAAGCAATTCATCACCCAGTTGATTACGACTGACGCAAAGTTACAGAAGGCCAACCCCAAGAAATACGTTTTGGGCATCTCTGACCATTACGGCAAGATGGAAGAAAGCAACGACCGTGTGGTCAACCAGTTAATCGTAAAAGACGTTTTGGAGAAAGTGAAAGGCGGCGGCACGAACCAACTGCAAATGGGACTCACCGAATTGGCTCCGGGTTCCGTATGGAACACAATGCCGGCCCACACACACACACGCCGGATGGAAGCTTACTTCTATTTCAACGTAACCGACGGTAACGCTATCTGCCACTTGATGGGCGAGCCCAAAGAGGAACGCCTCGTATGGTTGCACAACGAGCAAGCCATCACTTCGCCTGAATGGAGCATCCACGCCGCTGCCGGAACCAGCAACTACAGCTTTATTTGGGGAATGGCCGGCGAGAACTTGAAATACAGCGACAAAGACGAAATCAAATATCAAGATATGCGCTAAGCATTGGGCAATCCCGCATATAGCCACATCCCCGTCCTCTACTCCAAAGGACGGGGATATTTTGTTTTACACAGTTTAACATTCTAAACGTTTGTTTTCCCATTTCTTTCCAGAATCAATCCTTTACTTTGTATCATCAAAAAGAAACAAATGTCTAACTTTCAAAAAATGAACATTATGAAAAAGTTATTATTCTTACTGCTGAGTGTATTCACTTTACAAGTAGCGCAGGCCGACAACGACAAACCCATCACTTTCGACAAGCTGCCGGCTAAAGCACAGACTTTCATCAAACAGAACTTCCCCACGGAAAAGGTGGCATTCACCAAAATGGAGAAAGGATTCTTGGACACGAGCTATGATGTCGTGTTTGTCAACGGCAACGGGGTTGAGTTCGACAAGAACGGCGAATGGACAGAATTGAACTGCAAACGCAGTAGCGTACCGACGAAAGCCGTTCCCGCCCAAATCACAAAGTTCGTAAAAGAAAGCCATCCCAATGCTACCATCCTCAAACTGGAGCGCGACCGTTACACCTACGAAGTGAAACTGTCCAACTTTTGGGAAATCAAATTTGACAAGCAATTCAATGTCATCGACATGGATATGGATGACTAAACAGAAAAAACTGTAAATCCGGATCCGGCACATTCCATCCCGAAAAGGGGGAATGTGCCTTTTTCGTACCTCTCCGGTTACCGGCTGCTTTTTTCAGTACGCATATCCCCAAAAACATATCTTTTCATAAAATAGGTTGTATCACGGCAAAATATTCAAGCAAGCTTAAGATTTTGCGTTCGATTTGCATTATCTTTGTGAACATGAACATCCGTAAACTTTTCCTCTTTGCATTTTGGACGGGTTGCTGTCTGACATCGACTTTATACGCCCAAGAACGCGCCAAACCTAAAAACGGAGAAGGCGTATCGACATTTCTTCAACGTTTTGGCTACACTTCCCGTGCAGCCCAAAAGGAGTTTCTGGAAATCAACAAAGGGAAACTGACCCGCGACGGAGGCTTGATACTGGGACGTAGTTACCGGCTTCCCACCGGTAAGAAGTCTGGGAAAAAAGCGCGGGCTGGCAGTCGTAAGACCAGCGTTGTAGAACCACTTTTCGGCCCGGCATACCAAAACGTATCCGTCCGTTCCCATGAGTTAGAAGGTGCTTGCTTGTATTTGGTCAGCGGGCACGGAGGTCCCGACCCCGGAGCCATCGGAAAAGTAGGAAACCGGGAATTGCACGAAGACGAGTATGCCTACGACATCATCCTGCGGTTGGGACGTGCATTGATGGAAAAAGGTGCCAAGGTACATATCATCATTCAGGATGAGAAAGACGGCATCCGCGATGACCGGTATTTGTCCAACAGCGACCGTGAGACCTGCCTCGGACAAACGATTCCGCTCGACCAGATAGCCCGTCTACAGCAGCGGTGCGATGCCATCAACCGCCTGACGTATAAGGATAAAGAGAAATACAAACGTGCCATCTTCATCCACGTGGACAGCCGGGGACATAAAGACCAGGTCGATGTATTCTTCTACCACTCTCCCGGCAGCAAATTAGGAAAACGGCTGACGGAAAACATTCATAAAACCTTTGAACAGAAATACGACAAACACCAACCGAACCGGGGATTCCGGGGTACGGTAAGCGAACGTTCGCTCTACGTATTAAAAAAATCCAACCCGGCGGCAGCTTTCCTGGAACTGGGCAACATACAAAACGAACGCGACCGGAAACGCCTCGTCATCCCGTCCAACCGTCAGGCCTTAGCCGACTGGATTTGCCAGGGTATCATAAAAGATTTCAAGGGACAACGGTAAAACCGAAGTCCCTATAAGACAAAAAGAACGCATAGAGGAAATCATTCCCTATGCGTTCTCCTTTTTAGTGCACGTGCTGTCGCAGCACACGCAACTACCAACCTATTATTTCATATAAAACTTCTTCACTGTTCCGTCGGAGTACTTGAAGATGTTGACTTGCCCTTTCAGCGGAGCAGCCACACGCTTGCCGCTTACGGTATAGATACCCAGCAATTCAGCACCTTCAGGACCTTTCACTCCGGCAATGCTACTTCCCTCATGGGCTTTTTTAGCGTCTGCCAATACCTTCTCGATTCCAGCTTCGATGGCCGTCGCGTCGATCTGGCTTTCTGCCGTCAGCTTCACTTCATCGTACAAGCCCTTCACTTCGTTGCTGATGGAATCGATGTCCTCTTGCAAAGCGGCGATGTCAGCCATGAACTGCTCTGCCACCTCGGCATAATCCGTTTCTATCGTAGTCTTCGCGGCATCCAACTTAGCCTGAACGGCGGCGATGTCGGCAGTCAAACGAGTATAGGCCTCTTCGTTGGCAGTAACTTTCTGCTGATAGTCCAACACCATCTCCACCATATCCACGATAGCCGTGTCGATTTCCACCACAGGAGCCAACACCTCATCATAAACAGTCGCGAGCGTTTCATTGGCGTAAGCCTCGTTCACAGACTTCTGCAAATCCTCAATACGGACAGCCACTTCCTGAACGGCATTCACGACAATCGCGCTGTCTTTCACGTTGGCTGCCTCAGTATTGATTTTCTCCACGGCAGCCTCATAGCGCGTACGCAGGCCCTGTATGGAGTCATTGGCAGGAGTATAGTAGGCGATGAAAGAATTAATCACCTTCATAACTAACTCACCCTCCATATTAATGCCATGTCCTGCATTATCCGACAAAATAATTTCATCCAATGAAAGCTCAGCAACCTCTTGGAAAGTCTCAGAAGCTTTCACAAAGAAAGAAAATACCACACCCGTATCTCCCTTCAGCGTTTCGCTCGTCAGACCACTCAGCACCAATTTGGTACGACCGTCTTCCAAAATACTGGAAGAGATAGACAAGTTCTGTGGTAAACGTTCACCATATTCAAACTTAGGTGCACCGTTGGCCTCCGTATCCAATGACAGTCCTTCGGGCAACGACAACACAGCCTCCATACCACGGACACTCGTATAGTTACGCAAGCCCAAGCTTACTTTTTTAACACTACCGTCGTTCTTCACGCAAATAGAGTCTTCGGTAAGATAGAAAAAGCCCACGTTCGGACTCACATGTGCGGTATAGGAATCAAGGTGATACCCCTTGATGTTACCGGTCTCTTCGTCAAACTCCGAACTGCTGCCCACAATGTTATCCAACACGATTTCACTGGTTTCTACCATATTCTCATTTGCCCTTACTTTGAAATAAGCCACGGCACCGCGGTCGCCTGCAATATTATAAATCCCATTGGGCTGAATGAGAAGGCGCACCGTCTTGATACCTTTAGCCATATCGTCCATGGAACTTTGCACCTCATTCATATAAATGCTGTGCGAAGAACGGCTCAAGCGCACCTCATCGCGTTGTACACTATTCGGAACGAAATCCAAGCCTTTGGGAAGCTTGAAGTCCATCTGCAAACCCACCATAGGATCGCTATTCTCCAAATAGACAGAAATCGTCTTCTCTTCGTCCACCTTGATATTGAAATTATCAATGGTGACCTTGTTCTCAGCTTCAGCACTTGCCACAAAAGCCATCACCATGCCCCATATCCATAGGCACTTCGCCGCAAACCGTCGCATCGAAGTATTTGTATTCTTTGTCATACGTTCTGTTTTTATTATTCTACATTAAGCTCCTTTAGAAGGAAAGCGCAGCCACCTTACGTGGCAGCCACGCTTCCTACGCACAGAGACTTTATTCACTTACTTCTTCAAAACTTTCTTCACTGAACCGTCAGCATTACGGATGATGTTGATACCTCTTGTGAACTTGTCCATGATCTGACCGCCCACAGAGTATATCTTCTCTTTCATGCTTGGGTTGGCCTGCACACCGTTGATACCGGTTACGCCGCCTTCGCCACTGCCACCGATGCTGTAAAGTACGCCATCGACATCTGCTGCAAGCACATTGCCTACGGTCATCTTAGAAGCAGCACGACCCGATACTTCCAAATAAATCAGGGCTTCGCCATTTGCGTTAAGCTCTTTGTTCTGGAGCGAACTTACCACGATGCGGTGCGTCGTCCCATCGGCCAATGTATTGGAATACAACTGGTGGTCGTCTGCACTTCCGCCCAAAGATTCTCCCAACAAAGTTACGCCTGCGGGAAGCGTCACGTCCATCTGGCAAGCTACGTAGGGGTTCACGTTTTTCAGAAGGATGGCTACACGCTTCGTGCCTCCGACTTCTTCCATGTTCATCTCTACGCTTTCTTCGGTCTGCGTCATCGCAGGCTCTGCCAAACGTACACGAGGTGCCACTTGACTGACCTCCATCGTGTTGTAATCCATAATCTTGTTCGTGAGCTTCGTTAGATCGGCCACGTTGATCCGACCGTCGTCGTTCACATCTGCGGCATACCACTTGATCGTACCCGCGATAGCCTCAGCTTTAGACGGGTCGAGCACATACATCATCAATTCCGTGTAGTCGAGTACATCGACAACGCCGTCACGCAATACGTCACCCCGTATGAATGATTCGGTTTCTATCGTTTCACGTACGTTTGCCATCCGTTCTTCCTGCTTTGCAAGTGCGGCCTGAATTTGCGGAAGGGCTTCTTTTACGTAGTGAATTGACGTCGAAGTAACATTATTACCATTAATGTCCACACTGATGTAACCGTCATTGGTATCCTCATTATAGGATTTAATATTGCCTAAATCTTTCCTGACAAGCTCCAACGTATCGTTCAAGGCATCTTCAACTTCGACAACAAACGTATGACTGTTCACAGACTTAACAAGTTCAATCCTATCACTCAGTGCCTTATCAATCACGCCCGTATATTCTATGAAGGAAGCCCTGCAGTCCAAAGAGTCGATACGCTCCAACACTTTATCCATAATGGTTTTAAGATCATTTTCGGCGTCTACGTCAGTCAATTCGATATCAGCATAGTATTCATCCATGGCCTTACCGTATTTGCCGATATGGGCCGTAATGTCAGCTATACTTTCTGCATTAGCCTTCTCGTCTACCTTGTAATACTCAAAGCCGGTCAGCTTGTCTACTACAGTGGTGAGCGAGTCATTCAAATGAGCCATATCAGCCTTGCGGGCCTCGTAAGCCTCATCGTTGAGCGTATAACGTTCCTGATCTTTTGCGATGTCGGACAACAACGTCTTCAAATCAGACAAGATAACATCCATCTTGTGATTCAACTTGTCTTGATAGAACAACATGTTCGTCTTGTTCTGCTCTATACCGTCTTTCACGGCAACCACATCACTTTCAAGTCCGGCCATATCGCCCTCGAATTTACCCTGTACGTTGGCATGACATGCAGCAAGAGTCTCTCGGCCAGCCTTCACATCTCCTTCCACTTCGCCTGCACGGTCCATAAGAGCTGTGTAAGCATTCTCTGTGGCAGCAGCATCCGTGTAAGTTGCCAGTTTCGTACGCATGTCTGCAATCCAAGTCTCATAAGCCAGGAATAACGGCTGTTTGGCTTTAGTTTCTGCGTTGGTGATTGCACCGTCATTAGCGGTATCCTTCGTAAAGGCAGCCATTTTTTCCTTGATAGCTGTAGACAAAGCGTTTACTTCTGCCTCAGCGTCAGCATCGCCTTTCACCTTATTCTGTGCGTCGGCACAAGCGGCCTGCAATACATTGAATTCTGCCAGTATTTGAGCCTGTTCTTTCGTATTGGCCGATTGATAAACGCTTTCGATAGAAGTCGTGATACTCTTGCATTCATTCTCGGCAGTTGTCTTGTAAGCGTTATCCAACCCACCTTTGTAGCGTTTGGTCTCCAAATCGCTAATCAGCCTGTCGATACGAGCTTGCAAAGCATCCACACCGCAAGCGTCTGTCAGGATATAGGCATCGACATACTTCGCAGCCTCATCCAACGGTGCCTGCAAGGCTTCAACCTTCACAATAAGACCGTTATATACGTCATTATTGGTCACATATTCGTTATGTTCCGTCTTTCCGCTGACATAAGCATTATACATTGGAGTACCGAACTGTCCTAACTTCACATGCAACTCAGTCATGACATCACCATAAATATGACCCGTGTTATCAGCATACGTCTTTTCTGCTTCTGTCAACGTAGGCCGGGTTGCCTTGATATCATCAACGAATTTCTTTCCATCGACTCCTTCAAGATAAGCACCATTTTCATACCATTCTTCCAATTCTGCCAAATGGCTGTTGTATTGTTCAAGGGTATCGGTATGCAATGTCTCCCATTCGTACACTGCAGCAGGTTCTTTTCCATCCGCAATCCAAGCCTCAAAATTAGCGAAATCAGAGACGATGCCGTCCACTTTCGTGATATTGAACTGACCCGGAACGAAATCTTTGATAGCTTCTGCTTTTTCGAGAACAGCCTGAACGTTGGCAAACGCCTCATCAGCCGTAACATAATCGGCATCGACCAATTCTTGATAGGCAGCGTCATACAATCCCTGCGCAGTTGCATATTCACCGGCAAAGAACGTCTGCGTAGCACTTTGCACAGTTGCATCCATTGTATTCAATATCTGGTCTATCTTGCCTTCGTATGCCCGTACGTCGGCCTCATATTGTTTATCAGGGTCGAACAACATCTTGTCTGTATTTTGAGCCTCGCTAAAGGCAGCAAAAGCTTCGTTCTCGATGTTGTTGATTTCTTGAAGGTAGTTTTGGATACTTGTATTCGCTGTTTCTACCGCACTCTTAACGACATTAAGCAGTGCCGGAGTCTGTACCTTGCTAACCTGTCCTATCACATTCACAGCTTCGATGTAGCAATTACGCATATCCTCGACGGCACTGTTAAAGCTATTGTAACGGGTCTGGTTATCAGTTTTCACAGCATCCACGTAGCCCTGCTCACGACTTGCGCCGATCGTAACCACCTGCATTTTGATGGTTTGCAATACGCCATGTATGGTTCCATATTGTTCTTCGGATTTACCCTTCTCAAAAGCTGTGGCAATATCCTCCGCAACTTGATTTTCAAGTTTGCTCTTCTCCGCCTCTAATTGTTCGATAAAGGCTTTGGCCGCCGTAGTCGGGTCACCTACAGTCAATATGGTATACAAACTGTCCACGGAATTTTTCACAGTTGCGTATTCTGTATCCAGTGTGTTATCCACTTTGATATTTGTCTCAGCATCCTTAGATACCTGCTTTATCTTTTCACAAATATCAGTGTAGTCCTCTTTGAAGTTGTCTTCTCGCGTCTGGCAGCTTTCGGCACTATTGTCGTTGTAATGGCTCTTCCAAGCCGCATTCACGTTAGCCACCCAATTATCGAACTCTATCACATACGTGCCTTTCGGGTTGGTATTCTCGCCCAACAGGCCATTTACGTAATGGTTTTCACTATTGCCCAATGCCAAATTTGACAGTTCGCCCAATTCCGCTACTATCAAGTTGTGGATATCCGTCTTCTTGGTTTCTACGGCCAATCTTTCGTAAGCCGCCAAGTTCTTCCTGGCCACTTCCAATTCGGTCAATGTCGCTTTCACCTTGCCGTCAATAACCTTCATCGCCTCGTGAATAGCGGCACTGTCATTGTGCAATGTATCGACCTTATACGCGTTGTCCATCGCCGTCTCCTGCTTACCAAGCTCCGTGGTATAACTTCCCTTCAGGTCATCAAAATGCTTTTTCGACACATCCTTGTCATCAATAGGAGTCCAATTCGCATCAATCTTACCGATATTTCCCGCAATACCATCAGCAACCTTCGTCAGACTTGCCTGTACGGAGTTGTTCTTGGCGTGAATTTCCTTCGCCTCACCGACCTCATCAATGAAGGCACTGACATCCTCAAGAAGTTTCGCCATCTCAGCACTGGCATCAGACAAGGCAGCCAAAGTTTCAGCCTGCTTATCCTCGCTTGTGTAGTCCAAATCAGTTACCGTTTCTTCTATTTTATCTACAGAGTTGTACAATACCGTCTGCTTTTCAAGCAAGTTCTTTGCAAAAGACCCGTAAATCTCCGCAGTCACCGAAAGTCCATCCAAATCATCATTTACAGATTTGATATCCGCAGTGATTTGATTCTTCAAACGGTTGATGGTAATTACGACTACTTGCTGGTCATACCATTCTTTGTGCTTATCGAAAGTTCCCACCAAGGTTTTTACCTCGCCCGTGATACCTGTAGTTTCATTTCCCTTGGCATTGGTTGCCTCCGTCAAAACATTGTTCATGCCGTTAGCATGCGTATCCCCATCGGCATCCTTGGCAGCCACTGCGGCTTTCAAAGCTGTTTGAAGGTCGGACAATGTCTTGTTCATTTCGTCTAACTTGCCGCCATAAGTTGGTAAATCATCGATATTTTCGTCCGGTGTTTCCGTTCCGGTATAGACCGGTACATAACGTCCGTCGCCATTCCCGACCTTGTCCGAAAGCTTTTTGATTTCTGCTTGAATATCGGCGATAGTCTTTGCAGCGTTGTCATAAACCTTCACGACGGCTTTGGCAGCATTCACATAACCCTCGATTTTGCCCTTAAGAGATTCTATTTCAGTTTTCTTCGTATCTTTGTTATCGGCACAAGTCCCTTCATCAAAGCTTTTCTTTATATACGAAGAGAATGCATCTATCTCCTCTTGCAACTTCTTCTCATCGGTATCTTTATAGATGTCGCCCACCGACACGTCGCCATACTTCAGGGCATGCACTTCTGTCTTGGCCTTATCGAACGCAGCCGTTTGAACATCCAACGCAGCGGTCAATTCCACTTTAGCCTGATAGTTCGGCAAAGATTGGTATTCTTTTTCAATGATGGTATTCAGGCTCTTTGTCACCGGTTCCTTAGCCTTCTCGTATGCACCGCCTTTCTGGGTATAAGCATCCAACGTATACTTCTTGTATTGATTTACAACCTCGGTTTCGATTGCTTTAAGATTGGCTTCGGCTTTTTCCAAATCGGACTTATACTTTTCGGAAACCACCGCATCTTTTTTCAATTCCGCAAGCAATGCCCATGGACTCTTGCCGTCTGTCCTTTCTGCAATCAAAGCCTTGTATATATTGTCATTGTTTTGGATGCTGTCCGTATAGAATTTACACACCTCGTCTGTTTTCTCGTACAAACTGTCCAAAGCGTGCGTGTTAGCCTCATATCCCTCTTCTGCGGTCTGATGGTTCTCATTCGTTCCGTTTTTCCTCTCCACAGCTACAATGCCCAGGTTCACTTCGTTAAATGCATTGTGAGCCTCAGTACGCATCGTCTCATACAAGCCCGAGAAATCCTGAGGGTCTACCGCTACTTTCATGAAGGCCTGCAACTGTTCGTTATAATGAGCCTTAGTAGAGTTGATTTCCCCCAACACTTCGTCATAAGCAGTATGGTTCTTGTCGACATTCACCAACTTATCGGTGAATTTTTTTATTGCTTCCGATGCTTTTTTGGCAAATTCACTGTTGAATGCTGGCGTACATGCAGTAGCAGCAGTACCATTATCATAATAACCTTTAACTTCAACAAGGAAAGCATCGATTGTTTCCTTTGCAGCATTATATTCGCTCTGGGACAACACCTTGGCATAGTCCTGAGCACTTTGCTTACTGTTTACTCCGTCTGCATCACTCAAATTGCCAATATTTGTATCCCAAGCGCTTTTCAAAGCTGTATTTTGTTCTTCACCGACAGCCTTCGAAGCCGTATAAGCTCTCCAGTTGGCCAAATGCGCCTCGATATCCGTATCAAGTGCCTTGACCTCTAACATGAGTGTACTTCCTTCCACGCCATTGAGGTAAAACTTATACTCACCATACACCGTATAAGCAGCGAAATCACCGGCAGCATCATCTTTCACCCGATTGATTTTTACCGTTAAATCACTATACCGTTTATTAAATTCGGCATATTTATCCGCATCATCCTCTTGGCTCACTTTTGCAATAGCCTTCGAAGCTGCATTAAGCAATGTCCGTTGTGCTCCGGCAAAATCGAATACCAGTTCCAACTTGAAACCGCCAACCCGGAATTCCTTTCCCGTCTCGACAGCCTCAATGGCAAGAGTGACCTCGGATGCCGCAGTACCTTCCACTTTGAACTCGCCGTTTGTTAACGCCTTGCCGTTCACCAAGAACTTAGCATTCATCAAGGTAGTAGCCGACAACTTGTATGTACCAGGTAAAAGGGAACCCAAAGACTGAGAAATCGTGGTACCATTTGGAGATGTCAACACACCGTTCACCAACGATGGTTTTTCCGCTCCCACCCATTGATCCACTTCTGTCTTAATCTGATCCAAATTTGCATTGGCATAGGCTGCCATAGAAGCAGATGTCATTGCAAGAACAGAAACCAGTGTCTTCTTTTTCATACTTTTAATGTTTTAAATTCTATAAATTATTAAAGTCTCTTTTAAGCCATTCGGATGCCTTTACCTTTATATAAACAGGAATAGCACCCACCTAATTTTTGTGGGGTAAAATTACTTACTATCTATAAACGGCGTGCAAACTTAAAAGGTGTTATTCGTGAACCACGCCATTCTTTTCGTGAAAAGCAAAAACAGAATGACGGTACAATCTGCTGCAAACGATTTTCCGTTCTGCTGCAAACGATTTTTTAATCTCCTGAGAACGATTTTCGGACGTACTGACATACGCCTTACGGGCTTTGCCATGCTGAAAACCGGATAAAGGGAAAACACGGATGTTTTCCGGATTTACATCCTTACTGTCCCACCTCCCACAAACAGTTTTTCGCCCGAAAAGGTGCGCATCCTTCAGACCTCCTCTGTACCAACGTTTTAAGGTGAACTTTCTACCGTCCTATCCTTCACCGAAATTTCACCGGAAAACGGGCCATCCGCATGAAACTGTTTTTAATAAAATAGCATTCGGATTGGTTTTCAACACATTACGGTGAAGGGTCTGACACGGGAGCTTTCATATTGCATCTTCGCGGACAGATAATAGACTCAAAGCACACCGGTCTGCCACGAAACATGACCTGAACGCCATCTGCCTTGAAGAACGCACCGCCACGGCATCGACCGCTGGAACTGCGGTGACGTGGCACGATATTATAAAACAGTTTCAGCTTTGCGTCGTCGTAATCTGCGGTTTCCCGCTGATATCCTCCATCAACATGCGAAGCACAGGCTTAGGCAGGCGAAGCGTGTAGTTCGTACCATGGTCGTCGGCCAACACCGCCACCTGCTTCACCGCGTTGACATGGAAGACCCGCCGGATGTTGACGATATATTTACGTCCCAAGCGCAGGAACGCATCACCGGCCCTCCCCTTGTTCGAGAGAGCGGCTTCTACTTTGGCAAGACCGAAAGGAATCATGAAATGTGTCCCCGAAGAGTAATAGACATGAGTGTAATGGTCGTCGGCCTCAAAATACAACATCCGGTCGAGATCCACGACATAGAGTTCACCATACACACTGAAGCATAGTTTGTTTTCCATCTGCACAACCCCGCCGCACTGTCATCCTGCGGCTTCGTGCCCGTGTCTTCCTCTCAGGCACCGGTTAATTTTTTAAACGACATAATTCCGGACACATACGAAAAAAGCGTGGAAAACCCGCCCGTTGCTGTTCCACGCATTGAGGCTCTCGCATTGCCCATACCAGTAGAACAACAACGCACAGTCCCACGCCGATATGAACAACACCCACCTTTATGGCATCGTATGTGGTGTGCCACAAAAGTGGCACACTCACCAACGGCAATAAAGGCATGCGTTCCTGTACACACCCCATGGGCATCTGCCGCTGCCATGTCCTGACTGATACTTCGAATTTGCGAGATTCCAACGCGTCAAGAACAAAGCGCCTAAGCAAACGCCTTCTCAATATATGCACACCCCCACCGCTGTTTTCCGGCTAAATTACCTTACAACTTTTTTCCGTGTCTCCACATGAAAAATCCCTTCTCGGCGTGGAATGTAAATGCAAAGATAGGAATAAATATGATAAAACCCGAAACATCCGGAAACAAACCGATGCTTCATGACATAAAAAATAAAATCGTTCAAAAACGGTGTGCCCGTAAACGCGAACAGGATACAAGGCTTCCGCAGAGTGTAAAACCGCCGGCCAACCACATGGCGGCATGGGGCGCACGGTCTCCGTTGAGATAAAAAAGCAAAGCTACCAAGGCTGCTCCCGTGGTCTGTCCTACCAAACGTGCCGTGGCCTGCATCCCGCTCGCCCCACCGGTCCGATATGACGGTGCGGAACTCAGCAACAAATGGTTGTTGGGAGATTGGAACAGTCCGAAACCGAAACCGCAGAGCATCAAACGCGCCACCAGTCCGCCATAACCCACCGACGGCGACACATCAGCCAGCAAGAAGCACCCGACACTCATCACCAGTAGTCCGACACCTCCCAACAGCCCCGGATGGATTTTCGTAGCCAACGTGCCGGCCAAAGGACCGGCCACCACAATCACCAAAGGCCAGGCGGTCATCAACAGCCCCGTCTCTGCCGCGTTCATCCCGAACGTGAGATGAAACATAAAAGGTAAGGCCACCATGCCTAACATTTGCGAAGTGAAGGAAAGGATACTGGTCAGCACGGACAAAGAAAACACGGGTATGCGAAGCAAATCGAAAGGCAGCATCGGATAGGGCTGGCGCAACTGACGACGCACGAAAACGGTCCCTATCCCGGCTAAAAGGACAACTCCGGCCACAATCCAACGAAAGGACAGCCCGTGGGAAAAGGCTTCCACACAACCGATGAACAGACCGAACGTAAGAGCGTTCAGCACTGCCGAAGGGAAATCGAACCGTCGCCCTTCGACGCGCGTCGGATTCCCCGGCAAGTATCTACGGGCTAAAAAGAATGTCAGTACGCCGAACGGCAAATTCACGGCAAACAGCCATGGCCAGGAGGCCACGGATAAAATCGCACCGGATATCGTAGGTCCGGCCACGGAGGCCAGAGCCACGACCGTGGCATTCAGTCCGAAACCTTTGGCCAGATGGCGTTTCGGATAAATCAGACGCACCAAAGAGCCATTCACGCTCATCACCATGGCTGCCCCCACGCCTTGCAACATGCGTGAAAGAACCAGCAGGACAAACGAACCGGACAAGGCACAACACAGCGAACCGACGGTAAAGAAAACCATTCCCCACAGGTAGGTACGTTTGAATCCGAACAACTCGCCCAACGCGGAACAGGGCAACAGGGTCATGACGACCACCAACTGGAAAGCATTGACTATCCAAATGGAATCGGAGGAAGAGATTTGCAACTGACGCGCAATCGTGGGCAAGGCCACGTTGCATATCGTACCGTCGATGACCGAAAGGAACAACCCCGAAAAAATAGCCACCATGGCATAATAGATTTGCGGACGGTGAAGCCCGTCCCAATCCATATTCCCCACCACGTGTACTGCCGAAGGTTCCCGTCTGTCTTGTGCCATCTTTCTTATTGTGTTGAAAAAGCCGTCCTGCCCATGGCAAAACGGCTCATACATGATGATATATCCAATTACTTCTTGACTTCCACGATTTTTGTCGGAGCCTGTTCCGCATTCCGGCGGCCGGTCTCTTCCACCACACGGCGGGCAAAGGCCATGAACGCCTGTCCCGTCTGGCTCCCGTCGTTCAAGACTTCGGGCGTACCGTTGTCACCGTTCTCGCAAATACTCTGCACGATGGGAATCTGTCCCAGCAAAGGCATACGCATCTCTTCGGCAAGGCGCTTCACCCCTTCTTTCCCGAACAGGTAGTATTTATTTTGCGGCAATTCGGCAGGAGTGAACCATGCCATGTTTTCCACCAGCCCGAGAATGGGGACATTCACTTTCTCGTTCTGGTACATGTTGATGCCTTTGCGTGCATCGGCCAACGCCACTTTCTGCGGCGTGCTGACAATGACGGCACCGGTAATAGGTAAGGTCTGCACCAACGTGAGATGGATATCGCTCGTACCCGGAGGCGTGTCGAGGATGAAGTAATCCAAGTCGCCCCAGTTTGCATCGCCTATCAACTGCTTCAGCGCGTTGCAGGCCATCGCCCCACGCCACAAAGTGGCCTGGTCGGGATCGACAAAGAAACCGATAGACAGCATCTTGATGCCGTAACTCTCCACCGGCACAATCAAATCACGGCCGTCCACCGATTCGGCGTATGGATGCGCATCCTCTACATGGAACATCTTGGGCATGCTCGGTCCGAACACGTCGGCATCCAACAAGCCGACTTTGTAGCCCAACTTGGACAACCCCACAGCCAGGTTGGCCGCTACCGTAGATTTCCCCACACCGCCTTTGCCGGACGACACGGCGATAATATTCTTCACACCGGGCAACAGTTGCCCCACCTCCGGACGGGGAGCCTGCAAGGTTTTGGTGTGTATCTCCACTTCCACCTCCTTGCCCACGTAGGCATGGATGGCAGCCTCGGAAGCTTTCACGAGCGACTTGAGGAAAGGATTCGTCGGCTTGTCGAAAATCAACGAAAAACTGACATGCAGCCCGCTGATACGCAGATCGTCTTCCACCATCCCCGCCTCTACGATGTTCTTTCCCGTACCGGGATAACGCACCGTTGCCAGTGCATCCAATATTAATTTAGGATAAAGTGTCATAATTCATTCAGAGTTGAGAGCGGAACGTCGAACGTTCCACTCAATTATTCTTTATTTACTAGTCTGCAATCCACTCCGCTTACTACGATTATAACTGCGGTATGAATCCAGTTCAATTTCCACATCCGGTTCCTTCAACTGTCCTTCTTGCGGAAGGCGGAATTTGATATACTTGATATTTAAACCCCGGTCGAGCCATTGTTGTTCATAGTAGGTCTTGATACCAAGAATATCGTCTACCAGATCCGAATGATATAAATCCTCCGTCATAAACTCCACCGGAAGCCCGTTCGTTTCTATCATATACTTTGTATAAGTGAACATAAAGTTACTGTCCGTCTTCAGGTGAATGATACCGTTCGGTTTGAGGAACTTCCGATACCGTTCCATAAAATAGGTCGAAGTAAGCCGCTTGGTCGCCTTCTTCATTTGCGGGTCGGAGAACGTAAGCCATATCTCGCTCACTTCGCCTTCGGCAAAGAACCGTTCGATGATTTCAATGTTCGTGCGCAGGAATGCCACATTCTTCATTCCGGCCTGCAACGACTCCGTTGCCCCCGTCCACATACGGGCTCCTTTAATATCTACCGCAATAAAGTTCTTTTCAGGAAACATCTTCCCCAGACCGACCGTATATTCTCCCCGTCCACAGCCCAGTTCGAGCACAATCGGATGATCGTTCTTGAAAAACTCCTTGTGCCAATTTCCCTTCATGTCAAAAGGCACATTATCCACTGCCGAATACGGATATTCGAACACATGCGGATAACTCGCCATATCGGCAAACTTC
>ENA-OPSJ01001362-OPSJ01001362.1-human-gut-metagenome-genome-assembly--contig:-NODE-1362-length-18460-cov-3.758816_pt1 | contig 18460 bp, 19 predicted proteins | sample MGYA00241801_ERZ501893 | MGnify/ENA primary metagenome ERZ501893 (study PRJEB25962, sample SAMEA2042219) | human gut metagenome | biome: human gut; feature: human-associated habitat; material: faeces...
TCTAACGGCGGATGCTGTATTGTCTCATCATCAAGGATCGCAAGCGCATATGCTACCGCAATGCCATCATCACCACCAAGCGTTGTTCCCTCTGCCGAGATTACACTGCCTTCCAGCTTAAGCCGGAGACCTTCCTGTGCAAAGTCAATGTCACAGTCCGCTTCCTTTTCACAGACCATGTCCATATGCCCCTGCAGCATAACCGGTGCCGACTGCTCATACCCTGCCGATGCATCCTTCCATATGATCACATTATTCCATTCGTCCTGACGGTACCGCAGTCCTCTCTGAACCGCAAAGTCCACCAGAAAATCGCTGATCCGCTTCGTGTCGGATGACCCGTGCGGAATTGCACAGATCTGTTCAAACCAGTCAAATACCTCCTTGGGTTCTATCCCCGTTAATACTGCCATGTTTCGCCTCCATTATAAAGTATACCATCGATGCAAGCAGCAGACCAAACGCTGCAAGTCCGCCGATATTGCCAAAAGAAAATCCAATCTGAACCACATCTGCCAGCGAACCGCCATGATACGGTATCACTGCCAGAATCGCCAGTAATATACCAACCAGCCCCTCCCCGGCAATCAGTCCGGAACTGTATAAAATACCTCTGTCAACGCGAAGCTTCTGCCTCCCTCTTTGTTCTTCACTATCCGCTTTTCGGGACTCTATGATCCGCCGCAGCATACCGCCTGCAAATATCGGTGCTGATAGGTGGATCGGCAGATATAAACCAATCGCGATCGGAAGCACCGGCAGTCCGAGGATCTCGATCACAACAGCCACGAATGCACCGCAAAACACAAGGCCCCACGGAAGTGTTCCTCCCATCACGCCTTCCACCACAAGCTTCATTAATGTTGCCTGCGGCGCCGGCAGCTGCACGGAATTGCCAAAGCCCCACGCTGCATTGAGCAGATACATCACGCCACCGATCGTCAGTGCTGCGACCACTGCACCGATCAGTTCCCCGATCTGCTGCCATAGTGGCGTTGCGCCAACGATATATCCGGTCTTAAGATCCTGCGAGGTATCCCCCGCCATCGCCGCCACAATACATATCACGGTTCCCACGCAGATTGCCGATACCATACCAACGTAGCCGGTCATCCCTGTTCCTTTCAGCAGTGCTGTTGCGATCAGAAGGGTCGCGATCGCCATGCCGGAAACCGGGTTGTTCGACGATCCCACCAGACCGACCATCCTGCTTGACACCGTAGCAAAGAAAAATCCGAAAATCACGACAAGCATCGCCCCAAACAGCCGTACCGGCACCGACGGAAGAAGCCATATCACTACAGCGATCAGCAAAATTCCGGCAAGCACCGCCCCCATCGGAAGCTCCTTCGAGGTACGCAGGGTATCCTGCTCTCCGCCTCCGATCCCTTTCATTGCAGCGGCGAAGGTACGAAGGATCACCGGAAACGTTCTGATCAGACTGATAATACCTCCTGCTGCAACAGCTCCCGCACCGATATAACGGATATAGCTGCCCCAGATATCCCAGACGTCCATCGAAGAGATCGCCTCCATGCCCGGTGCGATCACATTGTCCGCACCGAAAAGCATGATCGCCGGAATCAATACAAACCAGCCAAGCACGCCTCCGGCAAACATATTGGACGCCACGCGGAATCCACAAATAAAACCGACACCGGTCAGTGCCGGCAGTACATCCAGTCCAAATCCCGTCCGCAGCGGACGGATATTCCAGTGAACCCGTGACGGAAATAGCTGCAGTCCCTCCGTAATAAACTTATACAACGCAGAAAGTCCAAGACCTGCAAATACAACCTTCGAACCTGCACCGCCTTCCTCACCGGCAAGCAGCACCTCTGCACACGCCGTCCCCTCCGGGAACGGAAGCGCACCATGCTCCTCCACGATCAATGCACGGCGGAGGGGTACCATAAACAGGACACCCAGCAGACCTCCGCAGACGGATACTGCTGCAATCTCCGTAAAAGAAGGCATCGCAACCTCTGTGCTTTCCTGCGCCCACATAAACAACGCCGGCATGGTAAATATCGCACCCGCCGCCAGGGATTCGCCGGCAGAGCCGATCGTCTGAACCATATTATTCTCCAATATGGAATCCCGCCGCAGAATATACCTTAGGATGCCCATCGACAAAACCGCCGCCGGGATTGATGCCGAAACCGTCATTCCAACACGCAGTCCGAGATATGCATTAGCTGCTCCAAAAACCACTGCCAGCAAAAGACCCAGCATCAACGATACCGGAGTAAATTCCGGCAGCCTTTTGTGCGCAGGAACAACAGGTTTAAAGTTCTTATTCTCGTTCATAACAGACCTCAATTCATAATATAATCTTTATTCAAAACCGTATTTATATTATGCTTGTCCGTAACCTAAAGTATACCACATATTTAAAGCAATGTCATTATACGAAACTTTGCTTTGGGATCATAATTTATTTGATTTATAAACTAAATTGTAAGATATTATATGATAATAGACTCGGAATTTTTTCACAAGAGAATGTATCCCAAAATACGGACACAGTTTCTATCGAGGGACTTGACACGATCCGCAATTATACGGATGACTATGCAGCAATCGGCGGACTGAATGTTTTAGGCGCCCGGGGGCTGGAGATTCCCTGACATTTTACTAATCTACTGCCGCTGTTGCTTCCATCCCCTGCTGTGCCAGCTCTGCCGCAGAAGCGCTTGTGTCAGCCGCTGCCTCCGATGCTGTTCCGGTCATTGCCGTAGTCTCTGTCGTACCGACAGCTTCCGTCATTGCGGCATCAATGGTATTCTGCTCGTTGTCATCGCTCGTTCCGTTCTGCTCATGACGCATCAGATCGATCATTTTCTTTAAATATTCCATATCCGCCTGCAGAAGCTCGTAATTTTCCGACCGGCGGTGTCCGTTCTTTTCCGCCTCGGAAAGCTGCTTTAACCGCTTTTTCATTAACTCCATCTGCTGATCAAGCTTCGCCTTTTCGGAGGTATTCTCCCGTACTGCTTTTGTTTTCTTAATCGCCTCGGTTTTCTGCTTTCTGCCCCGCACCGTACCGTCATCATGCTGCTTATGCATTTCCTCAAGCTTCATATTTACCACCTTTTTGCGGGCTGCACGGATCATCTTGTTCGCGTGATTGACTGCGATCTGAATTTCTTCATCCTTGTATTGTCCGGAGCCTGCTTTTCTCTTGAGGCTTGCCAGCTCTGACTTGGCAGAGCTTAGTGCGTTTCCCGCCTGGATCCGCGTCTTGGCGCGCATAATCGCTGCAGATACTCTTCGGTAACTGTAGGATAATGCTTTCTTGGTATTCGTCTTGTTTTTGGAAGCATTTTTCCGGCTCTCTTGCAGGCGCTTCAGCATGTTCTCCAGATAGGAAAGATCCGATTCCATATCCTGCTCGGAAATATCGTCCCATGGCATACTTTTCCCGTTCTGAGCCTGTTCATCCCCGGTCATCGTCAAGTCAGATCCATCACTTGTCTGTCCATTTTTTGACACAGCTCCTGAATGAATAACCGATGTGTTTGTAGACGCAGTGTCCTTCTTCGTGTGTCCGTTTTGGGGTACAGATGTGTCAGTGCCCTCCGTTGTCTTTGCTATTGTCGCCTCGCCCTGTCCGCTTTTTGGCACAAATACATTATACATATCCGCGCCGCCGTACTGCTCACTCAAAAGCTGTGCCACACGGCTTCTGCCGCTGGACACATCGTACTGCACACCGTCCTCTGCCGCAAAGCCGGAAGCAGTCTGACTGTATTCCGCACCCTGCTGCGCACCGTTTGACGCCTGCAGTTTTCTTCCGGCGCGCGCACTGCGATATGGTTCGTTCATATTTCCTGCAATCATTCCCCGCATCTTCTCATCCTCCCTGACTGAGTCCTCTTTATTTTATATACGCCTTTTCATTCACATCCCTGTTCCTGAGTATCAAGGCTTACATATGCTTTTTCGCCACCCTCTATAGATTCTTTCACTTATCTTATTCTTCGGTATTTTTCATTAGTTTCTTTAATAAAGAATAAAAGCATAAAGTTATGCTCCGGAAATATTGGGTGTGAACAGCGTGTATACAGTGCGAATGGTAACGAGATCCGGTTGTGTTTCCCGGCAAAAACTTTTATAATCATAGCAGACTGATGCAGAATTGCGAAAACCATCCGGCAATAGAGCATTCGTGGCATCCGTGTTTTATCACAATAATTATGGGGGAGGCGGTATGATGCTGGTACAGATCCTGTCTGGTATTCACAATTTAACAACCATGCTTTACGGCATCTATATTTCTGCCTTTTTCCTTGGCGTGAAACAGACCCGCCGCAATATCGGTACACTGTTTCTGTTTTCGTGCGGAGAAGGATTATTATATCTGGTCGTATCATTTCTGTACGGCTCGCTTTTTGCCAAGGAGCTTTATCCTTTTGTGATCCATCTCCCTTTGGTGATATTTTTAGTTCTTTATTATCATTACCCGCTGATTTCCAGTCTGACCTCTGTTTTTTCTGCCTATTTGAGCTGTCAGATCAGCACCTGGGTCGGTCTTTTCGCACTCGACCTCACCCGTCAGGATTGGTGCTATTATCTCTCGCGTATTATCACAACGCTTCTGGTCTTTGTGATCCTCAGCCGTTTTGTCTGCCGCACCACGGCGGCAATTTTTGCCAAGGACAAAAGGGAGCTTTGCATTATCGGATTCCTTCCTCTCGTATACTATATCTTTGACTATGCAACAACGAAGTTTTCCAATCTTCTCTATTCCGGCAATAAAGCAGTTGTGGAATTTATGGGCTTCGCTTTCTGCATTGCATATTTGATTTTTCTTCTTGTGTATTTTAAAGAATTCGAGCAAAAGCAGGAAATCCGCCAGTACAGCGACCTGATGGAAATACAGCTCATGTCGATCCAGAAGGAGATCGATCAGGTACGGAACAGCCGGCAGGAGCTTTCCATCCTGCGGCACGATATGCGTCATCACCTGAATATGATCCAGACATTTCTGCAAAACGACCCGGAACAGGCGCAGAAATATATTCAGGAGATCAACGACGCCTATGACGACACAGTCATCACGACCTACAGCAAAAACGACACGCTTAATTCCGTGATTTCGATCTACCAGACACGTTTCACGGAAAAGGACCTGCGTCTTGAATGCAATATCCGCACGCAGGCAGAGCTTCCATGCCCGGATATTGCAATTTGTACGATCCTGTCCAATGCGCTCGAAAATGCAATGCACGCACTGGAGCAGTCGTCGGCAGATGATGGCTGGGCAAGACTGACGATCACTCAGAAGAACCACCAGCTTCTTCTGGAAATCGAAAATCCGGTCGACCAGATTCCAAAGTTTGTTGACGGGATTCCCGCTTCTACCCGAAAAGGACATGGCATCGGAGTCAAAAGTATTGTATACTATGTAGAACAGCTGCATGGTCAGTATCATTTTTCCGTTTCCGACCATATGTTTATTCTGAGGATCATCGTGTAAATATCAGAGACATAATGTTTACAGGCAGAGAAAGGAACGCAGGATTTTTATGAAGATAGCAATCTGTGATGACGAGGTACAATTTATCAATACGACTGTCGCGCTATTGGAAAAGTGGGCATCGAAGCATCATGTCGATGTGACTCTTTACCGTTTTTCCAACGGCGATGATCTGATCCGGGCGCACCACACCCACTGCATGGATCTGATCATTCTGGACATCATCATGCCTTTGCTCAACGGTATGGATACCGCGAAGGAGCTGCGTCAGGAGCATCAATCGGTTCCGATCATTTTCCTGACCTCTTCCCGCGAATTTGCCGTGGATTCCTATGAGGTGAAGGCACTCAATTACCTGATGAAGCCGGTCGACCCGGAGAAGCTCTTTGCCGCTATGGATGATTTCACCCAGACTCTGCACCGTGAAAAGGAAACCTTTACCGCCCAGACTTCTTCGGGCTTCTGCCGCATCACGCTGGACGATGTCGATTATCTGGAGGCGCAGAATAAGCTGGTGCAGGTCTGCCTGTCCAACAACACCACCCTTGAGATCCGCGAGCTTTTCTCCCACTGCGAGGAGATTTTCTCTCTGGATAAGGGCTTTTTCAAATGTCACCGCAGCTACATTGTGAATCTGGATCATGTCGATCAGTTCACCAAGACAACGATCCACACGAAAAACGGCACGCAGATCCCTATTTCCCGCAATAATTCTGCGGCGTTTAAGGAGGCATATTTCTCCTATATGTTCCGGTAAATATCCCCCGGCAGATTCGCCGGAAGCTTTTTCAGCATGAACCATATGTTTTTCTGATTTTTTTCCTTTATTTTATTGAGAAACGCCAATTCTCATTTATTTTATGTTATAGTTAGTAGGTAACTTGGAAAGCTCATGCTTATTTCCCCATTCAATGAACTACAAACAGGAGCTATTCTATGAAGAACATATTACGTCAAAATATAAATACGCTCATCTGCTGTATCGTGACACTGATCCTTGCCGTATTTACCATTTACGCTGTATTAAAGGGAAGCGGTATTTCCTTAAATGAACTTATCGCAGATCTGCGCGATGCCTCTCTATGGGGTCTGATTCCGGCTTCGATCGGCGCACTGGGATTTATCTGGTTTGAGGGAGAGGCTCTTCGTGTCATTGTCCGACATATGGGATATCCCACAAAACGGACACAGGGCTTTGTCTATGCCGCTGCAGATGTGTATTTTTCTGCTATTACACCGTCGGCTTCCGGCGGACAGCCCGCCAGCGCCTTTTTCATGATGCAGGATAAGATTCCGGGAACTGCTGTAATGACAGCACTTTTGCTGAATCTCATTATGTACACTCTGGCGATCATCACGATCGGCATTGCCGATATTTTACTTTTCCCGGGGATATTTTTAAACTTCAATCTCTTATGCCGCATCCTGATCATTGCTGGCGGATTGATCCTTACGGGACTTGGTATTTTATTTTATCTGCTGTTAAAGCGTCAGTCGCTGATACTGGCTGCCGGACGTGGTATTACCGGACTGCTGCGCAGGCTTCACTGCAGCCGGCTCGCCGACCGGATCGAACGCAAGCTCGCATCCTCCATTACCAAATACAGCCAATGTGTGTCTGTTGTATTTAATGGAAAGAAGATGCTCCGGAAGGTGTATCTTCTGAATCTTTGCCAGCGATTATCCCAGATTATCGTCACGCTTTTTTCCTTTAGTGCGATTCATGGGGATCTGCGCAGGCTGCCACATCTGTTGGCAACACAGATCTATGTGGTACTTGGTTCCAATTGCGTGCCGATCCCCGGCGGTATGGGCGTCACCGATTATCTGATGCTCAATGGATACTGCCGGCTGATGACCCGCGATGAGGCTTTCCGTCTGGAGATCTTAAGTCGCGGTCTATCGTTCTACATCTGTATTATTGTCAGCCTGATCGCAGTGATCGCTGGCTACATAATACGTCAGAAAAAATTAAAAATGGAGAAATAAAATGATTGGATTCTATGATTATACTGTGATACTTACTTACCTTTCACTGCTGTCGGGCACAACCGGCATTATGCTCTGCTTAAACGGCGTCGGACATCCTTATCTTGGGATGTTTTTTCTGCTGTTCTCGGGCTTGTGCGACACATTTGACGGCAAGGTTGCAAGAAGCAAAAAGAACCGCACAGAACAAATGAAAAAGTTCGGTATTCAGATCGATTCTCTTTCGGATCTGGTTGCCTTTGGTGTGCTGCCGGCATGCATCGGCATTTCTCTGCTTCGCTATGCGATCCACATTCCCGGACTTTCCGGCTTCACCTGTTATATTTTAAGTAACTACCAGAAGCCTGCTACATATATACTGACCTTCGTCGCTGTTCTTTATGTTCTGGCAGCGATGATCCGTCTGGCATATTTTAACGTGATGGAGGAAGAGGATCAGAATCGCGATGAAAGCGGTGCAAAGATTTATACCGGACTTCCTGTCACATCGGCAGCTCTGATCTTCCCTGCCGTGCTGCTCCTGCATCTTCTGCTGCGGGCTGATCTGACGCTTCTCTATTTCGGAGTAATGATCGTGACCGGATTCTTGTTCCTGTTCCGTTTCCACATTAAGAAACCGCAGAACCGTGGCATTGCAATCCTGATCATTTTTGGTGCCATCGAATTTATTATTTTGATCCTTGCTCTGCTGCACATCAAACGATAGGAGTCTTTCAACATGGACATGCTTGATTTTCTGTATCACACCATTCCGGGCAGAATGCTTTTGAAGCCCCTGACGGCACCGTCTCTGTCCCGGCTGTGTGGTCGTTTTCTGGATTCTTCTCTGTCCCATTTTCTAGTCAGACCGTTTATTCGGACAAACAATATCCGGATTGAGGATTACGAGACAGATCATATCCGAAGCTTTAACGATTTCTTCTCCCGCAAGATCTGCGAGGGGCTTCGCCCGGTCGATCCGGATCCGAAACATCTGATCGCGCCCTGCGAGGGACTTCTGTCCGTGTGGAAGATTGAAAAAGACACCGTGCTTCCGGTGAAGCAGAGCAGCTACACGCTCACCTCGCTTCTCCGCAGCCACAAGCTTGCCCGCCATTACGAGGGCGGTTATTGTCTGGTATTCCGGTTGTGCGTCAATCATTACCACCGCTACTGCTATGTTGATTCCGGTGCCAAAAGCCGCAACCGCCGTATCCCCGGCGTTCTTCACACCGTTCGTCCGGTGGCCCTCGCGAGCCGTCCTGTATTTACCGAGAACAGCCGCGAATATACGCTGATCCGCACGGATCAGCTTGGAACCATTGTGCAGATGGAGGTCGGCGCAATGCTGGTCGGTCGTATCGTAAACCATGAAGGAAAAGGAACGGCTGTCCGCGGCAGCGAAAAGGGCTTCTTCCAGTACGGCGGCTCCACGATCATACTGCTGACGGAGCCCGGAAAGGTTCAGATCGATCCTGCCATTTTAAAGAACTCGTCAACCGGCAACGAAACCCCGGTGAAGCTGGGAGAGGTAATTGGACATGCTAAAGCAAACGAACCCGTTGATACCGAAATATGCAATTAAACCCCTTGCACTTGCACTGCTTGTAAACTCCTGCGTCTACATGGGAATCGCACAGCTACGGCATTTCCTGACATTCTCTTCGCTGGAAACGCCGCTTGATACGGCGCTGCCGTTTCTTGCACCCTTCGTTCTGTTCTATGTCCTCGCCTTCGTACAGTGGGGGCTGAACTATCTTCTGATCGCCAGAGACAGCAAAGAGCTCTGCTACCGCTTCGCCTTCGGCAACATCATCGCAAAGCTCATCTGTCTGTTCTTCTTCGTGTTCCTTCCAACCACGCTCGCACGTCCTGAGGTGACCGGAACTGATCTGTGCAACCGTCTGGTCCGCCTGATCTACACCTTCGACCCACCGGTGAATCTGTTCCCGTCGATCCACTGCCTCGAGAGCTGGTGCTGCATCCGTGCTTCCTTTCTGCTCAAGAAGTCAAACCGCACCTATCAGACCGCCACGCTCATCATGTCCCTGGGCGTGTTCGCGTCTACGCTGTTTATCAAGCAGCATGTGATCGCCGATGTATTTGGAGGGATCGTTGTGTTTGAAGCAGGCTTCCGGCTGGCCGGGAGAATACAAAAAGCTATCCGGCAATGATGTCCATTCTATGTCACCCCTATCCATGCTCACCACCCATATCCTCCTCTGATTCCATCAAAGACCACGGCTCATTTTGTATTCTTTCCAGCGTTTCCTTCTCTTCCCTCATCACTTCTTCCACTGACTCACTCTTCGTTGCCAGCGCCAGATACAACTTGTCCATGGCAATACAACAATCGCCGCAAGTCCGTGGTGCTATCGTTCCAAAGCCATAATTAGGCATTGTCTTATACAGACCATACGGTCCCGGATAATCCCAGCCCTGCTCAAATGCTTCTTTGCTGGATAAAAACTCTCTTTTTCCGCAACCATTACAGATATGCCAATACCGCTCCGGTAATTTCATTCTAAAATCAATTGTTTGAATGTGCTCCAGAAGCTTAAATCTATACGTGTTCGCACCTGACTGTGTCGATATTTCAAATATATCATTTGAGATGCTGATATCACCGCAGGCAGTCTGTATTTCGACGGAATGATCTGCCGTTTGGAACCTTATGTATTTCTGGCCCGGGTGTAAATTCTCAGATTCCCATATCGTTAATTGACCGTTTTTGCCAATGTCATTTTTACAGCCATCTATATTTTGCCCAACAGTGACATCCGCTGAAATCAGCACCGCATTATATCCATTAACAAGCTTAGACAAACTATCACCTCCCGGTCTTGTGTATTTCATTGACAGCCAGACAATTGTCTCCGTCTTTTAACACACAATCAATTCTCATAATCCTCTCCCGTTCTGTTTCTACGCAGTTCTTCCATGGTCATCGGTCTGTGATGTGAATCTACAAATGACACTGCCCTCTTTATTGCTTTGACCATCTGGATCTGCTGTTCTGAATATTCTACATGATCCGTCACAATATCTACATGTTCCGGGTCTTGCAAAAGCTCTGCCAAAACATCCTCAAACCTATGAACATGATCCATCTCACCATTATGCATAAAATGATAGATCAAACACATTCCGGAAAACTCTCCTGCAATATAATTAATATCTCCGCTTTCAAGTCCATGACCCGTCTGCACCCTCCAAATGCCGGAATCGTCTTGAACCGGAATGTGCTCATTATAATATTTCTGCTCTAATTCATCTTTTTTCAATTTGTCCTCCTTATTCTTCATCCCGCAAACCCTATCCGCTTTTCGTTATTTTTTACAATTTCGTGAATCCGGAAATCCTCCCGTTTCAACCGGCAGATCTCTTCTCTGGAAATGTCTTCTCTGGTCTCCATTTTCAGAATACGCGCAGACTGTTTTATGATCGCCTGGTCCAGAATATTTCTTACATATCTGCCATTTCCGAAGTTGTCTTCTTTTACGGCATTGCAGAAAAGTTCTTTGCAATATTCTTTTGCTTCTTCGTCGATCTGATAGTCCCGTTTTTGGGACATCAACGTTAAAATATCCGTCAATTCCTCCGGTGAATAATCCGGAAATGACAAATGAAACGCAATACGGCTTTTCAACCCCTCGTTCTGTTCGAGAAATGTCTGCATCTTCTCCGAATACCCGGCAAAGATAACGATGACGCTATCCCGGTAATTTTCCATCATCTGCACAACCGTGTTGATTGCTTCCGCACCATAGGTATTACTGCTATCGACCAGTGCATACGCCTCATCAATAAACAGTATGCCTCCCTGCGCCTCCTTAAACTTGTCCTCTACCATACGGGCTGTCCACCCAACATACTTGGCAACAAGATCCTGTCTTCCACACTCCACAAACCGCCCGCTGCTGATCGCAGACTCCTCTTTTAAAATCTTGCACAGAAGTCTCGCCACGGAGGTCTTGGCAGTCCCGGGATTACCGGAAAACATCATATGAAAAGAGGCTCCCTGCGTATTTAAGCCCATTCGCTCTCTCGCCCGGACAACTTTTGATGCCGCAATGATCTCATCAATCACTGTTTTTACCTCTGTTAATCCGATCATTTCCTGCAAGGTTCCTGTTCCCTCTGTAATCTGTATAATATCAGCCTTTTTCAAAATGTTATCGATCGCATCATCGTCATTTAGCGATTTGCCGGTGATCTCTACGAATATGAAAAGGGTATCCTTTTTCTGCTTCTCCAGAATCTCACCGGTACGCTTTGTAAACTCATGAAAATCCGTTGCGAAACACCCCATTCCCTCATTGCTTTTCGATTCAATGATCACCGTCCCGCCTTCTCCCGCTTTTATCACCTTCTGATAGCGACTGTCTTTATAACCTTTTTGCTGTACTTCCCGAAACAGAGTAATGCGGTTTGATATAAGTCTTTTATTATTGTACAACGCTTTGATCAAAAGTTCATAAATATCTTCAGCCGCTCCCCACGCCCCTGCGCTGATCAGATAATGTACCGGATGCCCCTTATAAATTTGCTGATTTTCCGGTGAATAGATCCTGTCCAATTCTTCGTACAGACTCGAAGAGCCCAATATCTCATGGGCTCTCTGTCTGCACTCCTCCAAAGTCAGCGTTTGCTCCTCTAGAATTTTCTCTTCAACACGAAACGGGAAAGGATCGTAGAGCGGTTCTCTGAATTCAATTCCAAATTTTTCGAAAAGCACACTGTATCTTGTCATGTAGCAGGTGTTGTCCACGGCATATTTATACGCTTCAATGGTAATCTCCTCTTGATGACTAAGCTCCCATTTGCATTTATCAGACTCCGGATGCACAACCTCTTCCAGTTTGAACTTATGCATGTTGCGCACGGAACCGGCTACATATATGTCCATTTCCATGGTCGCAATATCAAAGTCTGTGATAGATGCTACATAGTCATTGCAACCCTTGAGATATTGGTTCACGCTGTTCACATTCTTTTCATCAATGCCGGAACGATCACAGCCCAGCTCTTCCTGATGCATCCGCATCCACTCCGGTGTACTAAAATTAGTTAATTCATGGGGAGATTATACAGTGGGAAATGATCACTATATGCTCCAAGCTCACTATTATAATCACAAACGCTGAACATTATCTCTAGATCCGTTGCCCCATAAATTTCCTTTGCACTAATAGAGAACGCCAGATGGTCAATGGGCTCTTCTTTAAAAAAAGCGTTCTTCACGGTCGGGAAACCCCAGTCATCCATAATGTAACCATCTTTTCTGATCATCGATATATTCTCCCCGTCCCGTCCTTCCTGAAGGTCTCCCCCCAGTATTACATTCGATTCCCTGTGTTCGTGTAAAAATTCATGTAATAACCGCCACTGTCTTGCGTGCAAACGCTTTCTCTCCTGAATGTACCAGCTGGCTTGATTCCGGAAGTTCTGAATCTGTACTACGTGAGCATTAATGATATATGTTCGAACCCCATCGATTTCTGCCACTACGCAGCATGTGCGGCTCGGAAGCTGCTCATCCACCTGGAATAGCTTATAGCTGCCAAGAACATCCTTCCGGATGAGCGTTACCGAAAGAATAGATCGGGAATGTCTGTGATAATCGAACCCAGCAGGTAAAACAACTGTATAGTCTTTGAAATACTCTTCAAGCAAATCTATGTACTTTCGATCCCTGCCCCCTATCATCTCTTGCAGCATGATAATGATTGGCTGCTGATCCGAAAATGCGATTTCCTGCGATACTTTTGCAAGTTTCTGTCCAAACGAGATGTCTTTCCGTATCGGGAGCCAGCCGTTTAAGTTCCATGTAACGATCATTTTATCCTTGAATATGCTTAAATTTTCCATATATATTACCTCCATCTACATAATATTTGCCAAATCCATACTTTCCAGTGTTGTCTTTCCTGTTTCCTTCATATACTCTTGAGCACGCACAGCCAATCTGCACAGCTCCTCGACTGTTTCACTGCCCGTCATCTGTGTATCATCCATTAAAATTCTGGTCAGTATTTTAATAGAATAATCGTATCGAGGCCACTGTTTCAATTTTAATTCCTGCATGAGAACAGGTGCGAACTGCTTATGTAATTCTGAATATTTTGGCATCGCCTGGAGTACAGAAGCATAAGTCTTGGCATAATCGCTGTTCTCCTCCGAATCCATTCTATCAAGCCTGCCACTGCAGCCACTGCCCGCATCGCCATACTCCGAAAAGCCAAATGCGTGCGGATATTTGATTAATATCTGGATGCTTTTCTGGATTTCCTTAACGTTCTTCATAAAATTCCTCCTTAATCCCTCAATTATAATGATATTGTGATGCTCGTCCTATAATGTTTACACCCTAAGCCTACCATGATTTTCAAGCAATGTCAACAATAGAATGCATTCTTTTTGTTCTTATTATCATTTTTATTGAATTTATACTTACATCATTGGTCATTCATTATTTATACCTTCTGTATAAGACGAAATGTTTCCGCAGATAAGAACCAGACATTTTCCATTTAAAAGTTAGGGGATATTGCACCTAACTTTTAAATATACAATTGATTTTGCAGACCATAGTTGGTATAATGAATTAAAAGTTAGGGGATAATACACCTAAATTTTAAATGAAAGGTGGTTGAATAATGCAAGAAATAAAAAGAGACACTTATTTACAACGGTTGATCGACAAAAAAGAGAACGGTCTTATCAAAGTGATAACCGGTATCAGAAGGTGCGGCAAAAGCTATTTGCTGTTCTATCTCTATCATGATTATCTAATTTCACAGGGAATCGAAGAAAATCAGATTCTTCAAATTCCTCTTGATGATGATATGTTTACGCAATACCGCGACCCGGCAGAGCTGTCGAAATATATACGTTCAAAAATCGTTGAGCATAAAATGAACTATATTTTCATTGATGAAGTCCAATATGCCATCTCAAATAAAGAATTGAAAAATCTGGATGAAGTCAAATTGTACAATGTACTTAATGGACTTTTAAGGCTTCGGAATGTTGATATTTATGTCACCGGCAGTAACTCGAAGCTTCTCACAAAAGATGTTCTGACCGCATTTCGAGGTCGAGGAGATGAAGTAAGGGTATATCCACTTTCCTTTAAAGAGTATTACAATTTTGTTGGCGGTGATAAATCAGAGGCTTATGAGGAGTATGCAATGTATGGAGGGATGCCACTGACTTTATCAAAGAAAAATGACATGGAAAAAATGCAATATCTCTGGAGTCTTTTTGATGAAGTTTACTTTAAGGATATCAGCGAGAGATACGATATCGAACTAAAGGACGTGCTTGAGGAATTGACGGATGATTTATGTTCTTCAATCGGTTCATTGACAAATTCTTCTAAAATCGCAAGAACACTGCAATCGGTAAAACAAATTAAGGTTTCATCAAATACAATTTCAAAGTATTTAGATTATCTTGTTGAGTCATTTCTGTTTCAAGTGGCCAAAAGATATGATGTTAAGGGCAAAAAATATTTTGAATATCCATCCAAATATTATTGTACCGATATCGGATTGCGGAACGCCAAATTAAATTTCCGTCAGCAGGAAGAAACACATATAATGGAAAACATTATGTACAATGAATTGTTATGCCGGGGATATTTCGTTGATGTCGGTGTTGTAGAATTTGTCAACACAAAAAATGGCAAAAAATCAAAAACACAGGTTGAAATAGATTTTGTTGTGAACGCCGGCTCCAAAAAATATTATATTCAGTCTGCATTAAATCTTTCCGATGACGAAAAAATGAATACAGAACTTAGACCATTAAAGAATACAAACGATTTTTTCAAGAAAATAATTGTTTCAAAAACATCCATGAAACCCTGGACGGATGAAGACGGAATCCTTCACCTGGGTTTATACGAGTTTTTGCTGAATGATCATTCGCTTGATTTATAAAAATGCCCTCCCCTGAGCTCTCCCGACAGAGCAAATATGATTCAGAATATTTACGAGAAAGGATATACCTAATTATGATAAATTATTATTTAGAGCTTTCCATGGCAGACAAGAAGCTGCCTATCACTGAAAGAATGCGCGATGAGCTTTGCGAATGCTGCAAGCAGGCAAGCAACACGGTAGTGGCTCGCCGCGAGAAAAGAACATATTCCATTATCGGACGTAAGGACGAATATACGCTGTATATGACTCTGACCAGCCGAAACGAGGTTCTGCCGAACCGCTCACTTTCCACGCTGACGCGCCGCGTAACCGCGAACGAATACATGAAGAAACTTTTGGTTGGACACACTCCCAATGGCAGTGTTTTCCGATCTACCCTGTTGGAAGAAGACCCTATTTCCAAGAAAATTGCCTATAAATCAGATACAGAAATTGTCAGTGAGATTATTTCGATTTTCTTTGAAAAAACGATGTCTGAGAAGAAAAATGCACTGGCAAATGCCGCTGCAGAAGACATCCGCAGCATTGTATTAAAATATCTGAACGATAAGAAAGCACTGTGATCAGCTTTCCCCATTCAATGTCGCAAGTCCATACCGGAACAACTCATCGTTGATCCGGTCCAGATCATAGATCTGATTATTGATATAGGTCGCAATAATGATATCTCTGGTATCCTTCACATAGAGATCGCGATGTCCGTAATTTTCCAGCACGCGTCTGACCAGCTTTCGATCCATCCCGGCAGCAATGCACAGGATCAACACAATATCCCGGGATGGATTTGTCTTGACGCCACCCAGAATATCGTAAACATACGACTTTGATATCAGCCCCCGGCAGCCGCCTATCGTCCACCGCGACATCAAGCCATCCAATATTATGATCAGTAATGACGGCATTGTAAAACTGATCGACTTTAACGCCGCCAAGGAATTTGATCAGTCCCAGATTGAGGACACACGGCTGATGGGTACCAGGAAATTTGCGGCACCGGAGCAATATGGCTTCGGGCAGTCCGATCCGCGCACCGACCTTTATGCCCTTGGTGTCACCATGTATTATCTTCTGACGAAAGATTACCCGGACAGCGGTCTGTATCACGTTCCTCTGGAACCGGTAATCCGGAAATGCATTGCCCTGGGCCGTTCCGAGCGTTATCCGGATGCTGCCGCTCTGCGTGCAGAACTTTTGAAATACACTGACCCAAATATGGTACAGACAACCACGGAAAATACAAAATCCGTTGACAATGATTCTGATTCCTCCGGCAATATTTTCACAAAACATTTTTATTCCTATCGCGAAAAGCTTCCGGTTGGTTTCCGTTCCGGCGTTATCTGGAAAATACTCACTGCTGTTTGGGGATACCTGTTTATTTTCTGGCTTTGCCGCTCCATGACCACAACGGCATCGGACGGCTCCAGTATGACGGGCTATCCGCTGTTCGTAAACCGCGCAGGCGCATTTCTGATGCTGATCGGAATTGTTTACTTTCTCGGCAATTACTGTCATGTCCGCGATCAGCTTCCATTCATGCAGCGAAGCCGCGCACTGCACTGGATCTTAACCGTGGTATATCTTTTCATTTATTGTATCCTCATGTTCTCGCTTGTCTTTTTTCTCGGCGGCGAATAGCAGCACCGATATTCCGCTCACGGGCGGACGCCTTTTATAACCTACCTCTTTAAACTAAAGTGGAGACAACTGTTTTGCTCAGGATCAATTCACCGGAAGCAATCCGTGGCATCAGTTGGATTTCCGAAAGCTCAAAATAAGGAGGTACATACAATGAAAGGAAAATGGAAATGGGTCGTTATCGTTCTGATCGCAATCGTTGTCATCGGCAGTCTCGCCGGCGGAAACGACTCGGACGAACCAAAGAAAACCGGAGAAGTTTCTTCCTCCGGCACAACAAAATCAACCGGCACAAGCAGTAAAAAATCCAAAAAGAAAAACAAATTTCACGTCGGCGATATCGTCGAGACACCGGATTTAAAGATCACCTTTATTTCGGCAAAAAAGTACAAATGCAAGAATCAATTCATGCAGCCGAAAAAGGGACACATCTATTACCGCATGGAGTTTGAATTTGAAAACAAGGGGGACACCGATCAGACCATCTCCAGCATGGCATCGTGGAACTGCTACGCCGATGGATATGCTGCCGATGCTGCATACGCCGTTGCGGACGATGAAATTGACGCCACAATCTCCCCGGGCAATAAGGCGACCGGCGCTGTTTACTACGAAATTCCCAAGAACTCCAAAAAGATCACACTGGAATTTGAAACGAATTTCTGGTCGCAGGATAAGATTGTATTTGTTTCGAAAAATAAATAACAACCATATGATGCAAGGGCAAGGGTCAGATGCAGATAGCAATGACGCTGCTATGGCATCATATTGCGATTCATATAAAGCCCCTCTCTGCCTGAGGGGTTTCTATCATGTATGTACTAAAACTAAAAACTCGCCGAAGCGAGTTTAAGTCGTCAATAATATCACACACTGTGATGCCAAAAAGCGATTTGAATAAATTTTTATTTGAACTTATGATGTAGTTAATATATGGTACTTCCCCCTACTTATTCTAATAATTTTTTGAGTTTGTCGCATTTTTTTGCCAACAACTCTTTATAATTTCTTCTCCACTTTCTGCAATTTGTCCAGCAATGGAAACTAAATATTCCATCTTGGACTAATTTTGAACTATCTTAGACTAATTTTGAGCTAATTACGTTTATTAGTCCTTAGAAAAGTCCTTATTTTTCGGCATTCTTCGTTAAGCACTTAAACTAAATCGTTTTTCTTTAGCTAAATTAGTTCAAACATTTATTTTTTCAAATACCATCTTGCAGCATGTCCAACGCCGTCAACATCCGCAATACCTTCTCGCTTCATAGCCTGAAGAATATTAGATACTTTCTTGGACTGTTGCTTATCGTTCAAAACGGCAGACAATGATCCTGACAGAACCTCCTTCAGCTCGCCAGCACTAGCTCTCCCCATTGTATCTAATGCATTAATTATTAATTGTTTGTACACATCATTTTTTAAT
>ENA-OPSJ01001378-OPSJ01001378.1-human-gut-metagenome-genome-assembly--contig:-NODE-1378-length-18319-cov-4.230891_pt1 | contig 18319 bp, 17 predicted proteins | sample MGYA00241801_ERZ501893 | MGnify/ENA primary metagenome ERZ501893 (study PRJEB25962, sample SAMEA2042219) | human gut metagenome | biome: human gut; feature: human-associated habitat; material: faeces...
GCATCAATGAATGGCGCATAACAGTAGCCCGTAAACTTATCTCTTCCGAAGTCGACTCGATCTCGCCGGATGACCAGTCACTGTCAGTTTTATAACTATAAATTTCAGGAGGTTACTTTTATTGTCATTTAAAATCTTAAAATTTAACTGCTGTGGACTTGACGTCCACAAAACATGGATCTATGCCTGTATCGGTATCACTGACTCCAACAATCGTACTGAATATAAGCAGGCTCGCTTTTCTTCCTTTACTAAAGGATTGAATGAGTTGTGTGATTGGCTTGCCAAATATAACTGTAAAGATGTTTGTATGGAATCAACCGGAAAGTACTGGATCCCTGTTTTTAACATTTTAGAGCAACACAATCTATGGGTTACTCTTTCTCATCCAAAATACACAAAACCAATGAAAGGAAACAAGACCGACCGCAAGGATGCGAAATGGATTTGTGACCTTTACATGTGTGGAATGGTAAAACACTTCTTTCATTCCACCTGCTGACATCAGAGAACTTAGAGATCTTGTAAGATACCGATTTAAACTCACTTGTATGATAACTGGAGAGAAGAATCGTGCTCAAAATTGTCTTACTGTATCTAATCTTAAGCTTGATGATGTATTTTCTGATGTATTTGGTAAATCATCCCGTTCTATTACAGAACAGATTTTAAAACACCCTGGAGAAACATTTGATGTAACACCTTTTGTTGATGGCAGATGTAAAACTCCTATTGAAGAAATACAGGCCGCTGTTGATGGTGCCATTTCAAAAGAACAAGCTGTGAAACTTAGACAGTGCCTTGATCACATCGATGAACTGAACAAGCACATTTCAGAAGTAGAACAGGAAATCCTTCGTCTCAGTGATAAATACGAGATTGCTTTAAACTTAATAAGGACTGTTCCCGGATTTAATAAAAATCCACTAACTGCCATTCAAGTGCTTTCAGAGATTGGTGGTGATATGTCTGTCTTCCCCACAGCGAAACACCTCGTCTCATGGGCAGGATGCTGTCCTCGTAACGATCAAAGCAATCAAAAAATCAAATCCACTCGGATTTCCCGTGCTGGTTCCTATTTTAAACCAGTTCTGGTACAAGTTGCAAATGCTTTAATCAAATCGAAGAAACATTTAGAATTTACCAACCGCTACAAGCGTATCAAAGCACGCCGTGGTCACAAGAAAGCCATCATTGCAATCTGTCGTATGATCCTGACCGCTATCTGGCACATACTCTCAGATTTAAAACCATATACACCAGAAGGTTTTCTTGAATCTCGTCCTGTGAAGGAAGAAAAAGTTCTTTCCATTTCACAAGCACTTAATCTTTTAAAACAACGGGGCTACATCATAAAGGATGAACCTTTATCCGTTTCCTGATTAGGTGTTGCGTTAATATTTAATTTTTCAAGCTATCCCTGGGATGGTTTCTTTGTTATGCTCTATTTTCTCGGGTAACCTCTACTTCTTTGTTTCAAACCTCACCTTCTTGTTTATCTAAAAGTAACTGTTCTTAAAAAAATATTATTAACTTAAATTTCGTGCATAAATTTTAATTACACCAACTTAAAATCTATCTATAAATTTTAATGAATTACCTGTTGTTTACTTTTTCAAATACTTTGCAATTTTCTTCCACGTCAATTTAATTCAAACCCTATTACTTTTCCCAATATTCCCGGAAAAGAAATATGTAGAAAAACCACAATTATACATGCAATTCCCTTTAACATATTTACGCCATCATTTTGTCTCATATCTTTTACTCCTCAATATGCATAATGCAAACACTTAAAAACCTTTTTCCTTTCTAAAGTGCATATCGCATACGCAATCCCTATACTTATAATTAATACTATCGCAAATTTCAAAATGCAACTCAAAAGATTTGTTTCTATTATCCAGTAATTTCCTATAAATCCTGCAACAGATCCATGAACACAATATATTATTGTACTATATTTTCTTAATACTATTACATCTATTCTTTTACATTTCCATTCACAGCTTATCAAACTATCAAATACAAAATAACATACCGGTACAAGCATAAAATAGCAATCATTATCTACAGTCAAATGATATTTTTTAACTATAAAGTACTCACTCAATAAAAGTACAAATGAAATGATTAAACCAATCTTACTTCTTTTTCTATCACTTATTGTTCCTTTACAGGCAAATACATACCCTAAAAAAATCCAAAATAAACCAACTAAAAATCCATTATATATTGTTCCTGGATAAATCCTATTAATCATAACAATAATTGAATTATCTGCCATTAAATTTCGATAATTGCTGTTGAGACAACAAACTACATATATAGCAAATGTAAATCCAAAAACTATTCTATAATTCATCTTTTCTTTGTCACATACAAATACAAAACACATTCCAATCACTAATGCAGATATATACCATGATGCCGCAAATGTCGATCCAAAAAATACTTTAATGATAAGTTTAAAAGCATTAAATAATAAATTACCGGTTAAATACCCCCCCATCGGAAGAAAAATAGGCATTAAAATAATAAACCAAAAGCAGTAAAGTTTTATATTCCTTATGCAAAATTTTTTCAGGTATTTTAAATTTCCTCGTTTTTCAGTATTAGAAAAAAACAAGTAACTACTAATCATAAAAAACAGTGGTACAGCAATTCTAAACAATGGATAGATTCCATATCTCCCCAATGTATGTATTCCTACAACCATAATTGCCATTATAAATTTCGCCACATTCAAAATATCTATCTCTTTTCTCTGTTCCATAAGTCTTTAGCCTATTTTTTTAATTTTCCAATAATTCTCCACAAAATATTTAAAATATTCCCAATCCTTATCCTATCAGGATTTTTTAAATCAATAACTTCATAACAATCATCAGAATTATATGTATGTATTCCACAGAAACGTTCTTTTGAATCCACAATGATATCTTCCACACTTATTGTACGGAACATTTCTTCCTCATATTCATCTTTACTCAATTTCAAAATATTATTAAAATGTAATTTGGTTCCATATCCATCCTGACAATCTTGTGCAACACGAATCAATTGATTTCTTTCAAAAAATGTTTTACCAGCCAGTCTGGCATTAGCTAAGCTTTTTACTACCGGACTTTGTTTATGAGGTACCCATTCTTTGCCTTTTCGAATGAATATTGAAATTTTTTCAGATGAATATCCTGATTCAAGGTCTTGTGTTAATAAATAATTTTCTCCTTCATGACTCAATAATACAGAATCTACGAAACGTTTCCCTTGCATCCAGCTTTCAATCTTTTCCCATTTATCTGGAAAATGAGTTGCCTTCAACACAAACAATTCTTTTCCTTCAGAAGATTCCGGCATTATATAATATTCATTTTTGTATTCAAAAATATAAGGAAAAGATAAATGATGTTCTGCTTCATATGCTATTTTCATTTTTCCTATTTTACTGCCATTTATTTCTCTATATCCAATGAGTCCCTTACTTTTTAGCCGATCAAACATTTCAAAAAATAAATAATCCTTTTCTCCATCAGGTATAATAAACGGATCTGCTGCCCAATATCTTATAGTATTCGGTAAAACAGTAAATCTCTTAGATTCTCCACCTTTTTCCCATAAAAATTTATCTTCCCTTTTTCTTATTGCAATATTCCATTCTTCTTTTATCAACAAATCCTTAATATATGATGTTAATTTTCTAGCTTTTATAATTACTCTATCCGGAACTTTTACATATTGTCTAATAAATGGTCTTTGATCTCCTGGGCAATACATTCCATATGCAGATGCAGTATGAAATTCTCTTAACCATTCTTTTCGATTTATCATTCCCTCTTTTACATGCCGATAATCTTCACGTTCATTAATATAATAAATATCTTGAAGATTATTACATTTCTCAACTTTCTCATTTTTCATTCCATACACCCAATTAGCAGGAAGATTATATCCTGCTGCTGTTGGAGTATGGCCATACTGTCCATTTCTATAATTGATTTCTATAAACCAATATTTTCCATATGCTTTTATCATGTCTATATCAAAAATACCCACATACCCAGTATCCGAAACAAATAGCTTAATTTTTTCTTCATCAATTTCACTCATATCAGAAGAAAATCTTGCATATGACGTACTTCCTTTTCCCGTAGGATATGAACGAATTTTATGAATAATGCCAGGAATCACAACTTGTCCATTCTTTAAAGACATTCCCATAAGACCTATTTCTTCCTGTTTCGAATCATCTAGTAATTGCTGAAGTAATACTTCTTTATATCCTTGTTTTTTTAATGTTTGAACAGCATTTGTATATTCATCATCATTATGGCAAATTGATATATCTCCTTTGCTTCCCGCATATCCAGCATATGGTTTTAGAATAATTGGATATTGATTCTTTCTTTCACATTCCGATAAGGAAAGTTTTATGAAAGCTGGAACATTCAACCCAGATCTTTTAGCAATTTCATTCATAACTGACTTATCTGCCAGCTTTCGCATTTCTCCATTTGCATGAGGTACGATGAAATATTGCTGTAAAGCTTCATAATTTTCATCAAGCCAAAATGCTGTATCGTCATCCGTTGGAAACATACCAATTTTTTCTTTACTTATCTGTCCATATTTTTGCAAGAGAGCCAGCCATTTCTTCCTATTATCTGGAAGTTTCAAATATCCTTTTGTATACTTACTCTCAATTTTGCTGTATGTAGACATAAACGTTACATCGAATTGCCTTTCTCCCAAACTTCTAATGAGTCCTACAGCATTAACGCCTTTCGATCCTATTACAATTGCTTTACACATATCCATTCTATCTGCCTTTATCACTTAAATAATATTTACTCTCTGTCTCTTAGTTATATATTGACTTTTATCGGCTATATAACATTTTGTTTAGGATTGTCGGAGAACTATCTTTTTTATAAAGAATTTTAAATATAACAGTTGATTTTATCAGTTTATAAACTCTCCTATTTTCTGCAAACTTATAATCTCCTATTGGTTTTATCATTCGTATAAAATAATATGTTTTGGGCACATTTGCATATATCATTAGGTTCTTAAATCCACTCTTTCTATACAAATGAACTGCTGGAAGATAAATATTCGCCACATTCAACTGTAATAATTCTCTCCCGTCTTTCAATGCAATGTTCTCTATCTCTTTCATCAAGAAACTTCCCACACCTTGCTTTTGACAGCTTGTCATTGTCCACACGTGTCCTACTTTTGCTATCTTAACATCATTATATTCCATACAATAAGAAATATATGCTCCACCTATCAGCGTATTCGCCTCACTATATACACCTAAAACAATATTATTACCATCTATCACTATTTCATCTCTAGTAACTTCTTCATATGGAATTTTTTTTGAGCTTCTATTTTCAAAAGAATGATTAAGCTCTGCAACCCACAGCTTCATTTCTTCGCAATCATCAATATTCTTCACATACATTCTACTATTCCTATTCTCTATTCATAATATGTTTCGCATTCTTTAATACTAAATCATATAGTGGCTCAGTTGTCAAGACAAAAATCTAAGATTTTTATAATGAACTGATATGGTTGATAAGTAACAAGGAACATGGGGAGGATAGTGGAACACTCCCCAGATCCATATATGCATTAAGCTGCATACGGCAAAAGCATTGCCGGGTAGTAGCATTCAGCCGGTGTTTTGTAATCAAGGGCAGAATGGCATCTTTCAAAGTTATAGGTGTGGACATATCGTCCAATAGCAACTCTGGCTTCCTTGATGTTGTTATACAGCGTCAGATAAGCTTCTTCATACTTGAAGCTGCGGAACCATCGCTCAATCATGATGTTGTCAGCCCAACGGCTTTTTCCATCCATACTCTGACGGATACCGTTTTCTTTTACAAATTCAATGTATTGCTGACTTGTGAACTGACACCCCTGATCAGAGTTCAAAATCTGTGGTTTTGACACAGCAAATGCTTTTTTTAGAGCATTGATAACCATTCTGGTATCAAGGGTATCATCGACTTCCCAGCCTACGATACAGCGGCTGTACCAGTCGATTACAGCTGTCAGATACAGAAATCCGTGTCTGATTGGAATATATGTAATGTCAATAGACCACGCCTGATTTGGTGCATCTATGACGGCATTTCGAAGAAGATAAGGACATACCTTTGCCTGTTGCATCCGCTTGGAAAGATTCATCTTAGGATAGATTGGGTAAATATCCATCTCATTCATATAGCGGCGTGCTTTACGACGCCCAACATGATAACCTCTGTTTTTGAGTTGTGCAGACATTTGCCTTGCACCCCAGGTTGGATTATCCGTATGAAGATGGTCGATAATCTCTTTACAAGCCAGTTCTTCGTCTGATACAGGTGAAGTCTTGTAATAGATGCTTGTACGGTTGATATCAAGCAGTTTTGCTCCTACAGATGCCGGGATTTCTTTAGTCGTCAAAAGGTTTTGGACTAAACTTACTCTCGTAGTCAGGTCCACAAATTTCTTCAGATTTTTTTTTGAGCCAGTCAACCTGCATGGTTAACTGACCAACCTTTTTCGCATACTCCGCCTTTTCCTTGCGTTCTTCAGCAAGCTTGTCTTTGAGGTTTTCCTGACGTTTGTCATCGAATACTGCAGAGGCATTGTTAAGGAATTCTTTCTTCCAATTGCGGAGCAGATTTGGTTGGATGTTATTCTCGGTTGCAAGGGTGTTGAGATCTTTCTCGCCCTTAAGCAGCTCGATTACCAGGTCTGATTTAAATTTGGCACTAAAGTTTCTTCTTTGTCTGGACATAATGATGAATCCTCACTTTCATACTGATTTTAGTATATCAGATTCATTAATATTTGTCCGAAAAAGTGTCTTAATTTATGAGACCATTATAAGTTGTGCTGTTCGGATTTTGCAGATGAAAAATGTGCAGGAAGTGATGAAACTGAAACCGGCTCTTGGAAATGAAGATTTTCAGACGGGAAGCCGTTATGAAGTTGGTATGGAGAAAGAGCTGAAAGAGTGGGATAAGAGTATACATAAAGGAATAAAAAGAAATATCATAGATGCACTGATTGGTGTGGTGATCTTTGTGGGAATTGAACTGGGAATGAACTATCTACAGGATATTGTGTCCGTAGAAGGGGAACTTTCATTAGCTGCGACCATAGGATGGGCGGTCTTGCAGGTGATCGCTTTTGGTATTCTGAGTTCGTGGATTTCGGGTATGATATCCCGTTGGTGGACAAGTTGTGATATTTTAGACAGTATTGAGGAATTGACAAGAACGTGGGCGGATCTGAAAATCGTAAGAAAATGTCGGGAACGCCTGAAAGTTGAAAAAGGCTGAAATAAAAGGAAGAAAAATGGACTCGATTGAAAAATATCTGGAATTAAGCCGGAAGTGTCCGGAGCTTTTTGCCCAGTCGGAAGAACTTCCGTTAGTACTTGAACCAAAAGAATTGTATGCATTTGCACAAAAAAGTGGCAAAAGAATCGGAATTGTATACGAGAGCCATTACCATTTCATGGTTGTGGATGTTGTGCGTGCAAAGGATGGAAGTACGTTTGCATATGAAAGGCTGATGAACCGTGTTATGGGAGGGGCGGTTGTTATTGTTCCATACTATAGGGGAAAGTATATTTTACTGTGCCAATACCGTCATGCACTCAGAGAGTATCAGTACGGTTTTCCGAGAGGATTTGGAGAAGAAGGAATTTCTGCAAAAGAGAATGCAGGAAAAGAATTATTGGAAGAACTTGGCGTGAAAGCGGAAAAATGGAAAGGTCTCGGGAAAATTGTGCCGGACAGTGGTGCACTTAGCACGAGTGCAGAGGTATTTCTGGCAGAGCTGAGTGAAGCTCCACAGATGACACGGGAAGAAGAAATAGTTGGACATATTGCATTGGACTGGGAGCAGTTAGGCGAGTGGATACGGGATGGGAAAATTACGGACGGTTTCACTCTGGCAGCATATGCAAAGCTGAGTTTACAGAAATAATGAGGAGGGGCGGCTGTTAGAGCAGGGGGAAGAGAGCATGCTCCTTATTATAAAGCCGCACACGATGAACAGGGATTGACGAAAGGAAAAGAAAATGACCCTGCCGAATGTCTACGCATGGAATTACAGCAAAATTATCTTTTGTATGATTTCCCTGAAGATCTTATGGGGGATTCTGAAAAAATATATCCGGGAGGATATCTGGAGAAAACTGAATATAGCAGGCGTTGGTATAGCTTTAGTTTTAATTTTAAAATATACAGTCCTGGGGCGTGCTGTGACCAGTGAGCATCGCTTTGTGTTAGCGGCAGGCGGGTCCAAAGAATTTTTCAGGGAAATGCTGATGAATTGCTTTCTGTATTTTCCATTCGGTCTGACTTTGGGGGAGGTGCAGAGAAGAAAGGTATGGTCAGGAGCCTTTTTTGTGTCATTGCTTATCGAAATATGGCAGTTTATGGCAGGAACAGGTGTGGCACAGGGAACGGATCTGCTTTGTAATACGATTGGTGCGGTTTTGGGAAGTGGATATTCATTGGAAAATTTCGGATTATCCAGTATATTAAAGAAAAAAAGGAAAGATTCCGAAATAAGTAAAAGTAATGTGGAAAAGAATGGAAAGAACAGCGTAGAGAAAGACAGGAAGAAGGAAGTGAGAAGATGGTAGACCTGCATATGCATATTTTGCCTGGACTTGATGATGGTTCAGATTCAATGGAAGAATCTATCAGAATGGCACGTCTGGCAGCGGAAAGTGGAGTAAATTATATTGCAGCCTCGTCGCATGGAAATTGCTATGATTATACGCTTGCAGACTATGAGAAGCAGTTTGCTGGCTTACAGAGAGAACTGGACAGGCAGAAAATTCCGGTGAGGCTGTATCATGCAATGGAAATATTGATGAACCGAAATGCACAGCAGTTACTGGAAGAAGGAAAATTACTGTCGGTTAACCATACAGGATATCTTCTGATAGAGTTCGATTTTGACGAAAATCCAGAAAGAGTTTACAGGATGGTTGCTTATTTGCAACGTATGAAGTATAATATTATATTGGCACATCCTGAAAGATACAGTTTTGTTCAGGAGGATCCGGAGATCGCGTATTATCTTGCGGAGCGTGGATGTGTATTGCAGGTAAATAAGGGAAGTATTCTTGGTGAAATGGGCAGTGAATGTCAGAGGATGGCAGAGATGATGCTGGAGGATGGAATTGTACAGGTGATTGCGTCGGATGCACATGACAGTCAGTACAGAACCCCGCAGATGGATGAGCTGATCCGTTATTTAAAGAAAAGATATACTTCAATGGAGATTAAGATGTGGCTGTCGGAGAATCCAAGCAGAATTTTAAAAGGATATCCGACGATATAGCCAGAGGAGGATAAAGGAGTAAAAGGATGAAGGAAAGTAAGGTCGTTGCAGCAATTCTTTGTGCAGCGTCTCTGACCGGTGTAGGTGCATATTATCTGGTTACCCAGAGCCAGAGGGATACAGAGCCGCCGGTATTGAGTACAGAGACAGAAGAGCTGGATGTCGGGATCAGTGCGACAGATGAGGAGTTGAAAGCAGGTGTTGCAGCACTGGATAACAGGGATGGAAATGTATCCGGAAGTATTATGATCGATAATATCCAGAAGAAAAGTGATGGCAGCGGTGATTTTCAGATTACTTATGTAGCATTTGACCATTCCAGTAATCAGGGAAAGCTGACAAGAACGTTACACTATATAGATTATAGGGCACCACGTTTTGGACTGACAACAGCATTGCGTTTTCCGGCAGGAAAGCAGATCAATCTTTTGTCCTGCTTTTCAGCAAATGATTGTATTGACGGGAACCTGACTCCATTTATTACGCTGGGAGGGGATACGGAAGTTTTGGACAAGAAGCCGAAGCAGGGACATTATGACTGTACTGTCAGTGTGACGAACAGTGTGGGGGATACAGTGACGCTTCCGATCAAGATTGAAGTCTATGATGGAAATACGGCAGCACCTCAGATTCAGCTGAGCAATTATCTGGTTTATATCGCAAAGGGAGCAGCATTTGATCCGAACGCATATTTACAGCAGGTCGAAGAATATGAAAAGGTAAAACCAATCGTTGAGGCAGATGCATGGACAGATGCGGAAAGTCAGATTTCAACTGCACAGATCGTTGTAGAGTCGAATGTGGATGTAAATACACCGGGAACTTATACCGTGAGTTATATTTACAGATCGGCAACCAGTGGTCTGGATTGTACAGTACAGCTGATCGTGGTTGTTGAATAGAGGGAGGAAATATGAGTCAGGAAAATTATCAGAATCAGAGCGTGGCAGCACAGATCGATTTGAAGTATATCTGGCGTTCATTAAAAAGAAATGCACTGTATATTTTGATGTGTATGAGCTTGGTCGGATTGTTCTCCTTTGTGATTCTGGATCACAGTATGTCAGATACATATTCAGTCAGTGTGAATTTGTGCGTGATTCCGAGGGATAATGCGAGCGAAAAGATGGCGGAAAGGAATGTGAGTGCTGCGGTGACACGTAGTGTGAATGTCCTCAATAGTGATACATTGAGAGATCAGATAGAGAAATCGCTGGGGGCAGACAGTCTGGAAGGAACGTTAACTGCGGCAGCAGTTACTGACACGAATATGATTACAATGAGTGCATCAAGTACAACTGCGGAGAATGCATACAAATTACTGAAGGGTGCGGTAATGAATTACCCGGAACTGTCAGATTACTTTGAGTCGGGATATCTTCTGCAGCCGTTGAGCGGTATTTCAGCAAATAAGGTACAGAAGACGGTTAAGACACCGTTTAATTATACGGTGATACTGATGCTGATCGTTCTTGCGGGCGGAGTGGGAGCAACCATTCTTTTATGCCTGGTTACTGACAGGCTGCATAATACGGAGCAGGCAAGACATCTTCTTGACATCCGTATGATGGGATCATTGCGTTATGTAAAGAAAAAGAAGGGGCAGAAAGCACTGCTTATTACAGGTGGTGGTACGGATTATGAATACGAAGAAGCTGTGGATCGTCTGGTAACTTCGCTGCGCAGGGAGATGGCAGCAGAGGGGTATAAGACATTGATGGTTGGCAGTATCAAAGAGAATGATGGTAAGACAACTGTAACGGCTAATCTTGCATTGAATCTGGCACGCAGAGGGAAAAAAGTAGTGCTGGTTGACTGTGATATGAGACATCCTTCTCTGGTGAAATTCTTTCAGGCACAGACAGAAGAAAAGACGCAGTTCTCAGAATATCTGTCAGGAAACTGTGAGTTGGAGGATGTCATTAAGACATTAGAGATACAGTCTTCTCCATTGTCATTTATCTGGCAGAAAAAGCCGGTTCCGAATGCGAACCGGATGTTGGGTTCAGATCGTTTCAAAGAGGGAATAGAGAAGCTGAAAGAACAGTATGATTATGTTATCATGGATACACCGCCGTTGGAACTGCTTCGTGATACGGAAATTATTTCGGAGACAGCCGAAGCAATGCTGATGGTAATGCGTCAGGATGAAGTGCGTGCAGTTGTGGTGAATGATACCGTGGATCTGTTGGAGGAAAATGGTGTCACAGTGCTTGGTGGTGTCCTGAATATGACAAGAGGGGACTACGTTCTGGGAAAAGATAAGAGCGGTTATTACAAGTATTACCATAAGGGCAAGAACGCAAAGAAGAGTTCGGGAGAGTAAGCAGATGCAGACTGAAGTACAAAAGAACAGAACGGAAACGGAAGAGATGGAAAAAATAGACCTCATAGGCTGGATGCAGGATTATCTGAGCTGCCTGAAGCAGTTCTGGCTGCAGTTTCTGCTGGTCGTGGTGATTGTAGTAGGACTTGTTGTATCTTATTATGAGTTTCTCTATGAGCCGGTGTATTCGGCAAAAATTACTTATGCGGCTTCCGGTACGGAATATATGACAGTGAATTCGGATGTTGCGAAGCGCCTGAGCATGAGTATAAGGATTCTGGGAGCAAATGAGGAATTTAAAGAGGATCTTCTGGCAGCTGTAGATGGCGATATAAAAGGAGTGACGACAGGAGATTTTTCTGTTACTTCAACGAATACAGAAGAGTCGAATTTCTTTTCAGTTACCTTGAAGACCGGACATGCCAGCCTGGCAAACCCTCTTTTGGAGGCCTTTGAGGAAGTATATCCCAAATGGGTGTCAAAGAGTAACGGAACAGTAGAACTGCAGATTGTCGATAAGGCAATGTCTACGGGAAGTCCGATTAATCCAAGTGGTACATCAACAGCTATATTCAGGGGACTGCTGGCAGGTGTTGTTGTCTGCGTGATCATTGCGACAATTTATTTGCTTGGAGTGCAGACGGTTAGAAGAGAGAGCGATATGAAGAAGCTGACTTCGGCCAGATGTATGAGTTGTATTCCGGAAGTGATCACAAAGAAGCGGTCAAAGAATAAAAAGCCTAAGATCCTTATTACAAATAAGAGAATGGACTGGGGATTTAAGCAGACGATCCTGATGATACAGTCAAGACTCCAGCAGCAGATGCTGCGTGCGGGAGATAAGGTGCTCCTTGTTACGAGTACGATTCCGGAAGAGGGAAAGACGATGACTTCGGTGAATCTTGCACTTGCATTTGCATTAGATGGTAAGAAGGTTGCTCTGCTGGATGGAGATCTGAGAAAGCCATCCATAGGAGAAATGCTTGGCGTACCGGAAGGTCCGGGATTGACAGAGTATTTTGCAGGAAAAAAGAAAGCAGAAGAAATCTGCATCATGAAGAATAAAATTGCATTTTATCAGGGAGGAATGAAAAAAGGAAAGGTTTCAAGTCTGATTAATGAAGAAAAGATGCGGGCACTGATAGAAGAATTGAAGGCTCAGTATGATATTGTTTTGATTGATGCAGCACCTGCTTATGCATTTTCTGATGCATCCATTCTTTCTTCTTATGCAGAAAGGGTGCTCTATGTTGTAAGGGCAGATAAGGCACAGCTCAGAGAGATTCAGAATGGAATCAGTTCTTTTGATGAATCCGGAAAACTGATTGGTTATGTGATCAATCGTGATACGGGAGATTTTGCAGCACGAAGTGATCACAGTTATGGATATGGACGTTACGGAAAGTACAGCAGATACAGCAGATATGGAAAATACGGAAGATATGGAAAATATCAGAAATACAGAAAGTATGCTGAGCTGGATGAGGAATCGATGAATACAGAGGATACATTATAACAGCAGATGTCAGAGGGGGATTTGCTGTATGCAATAACGGGAGAAAATACGGATGAACAGATTAGGCAGTATAGGAGAGTTTCTTGAAAAGTTATCGGAAGATTATGAACGCATACCATTGGCAGGGTATGCAGTTGCTGGATGTCTGATCATAGTATTACTTATATTTTCAGGACTGATTATACCGAGACTTAAGATTAAAGAAAAAAGAAAGATACAGGTGTACCGGGTATGTGCCTGGTGCATGATCGGGTTATATGGGGGGACAGTTCTGGTTGCGAATTCTTTTTATGGGCTGCTGTTTCTTCCTGTGGGGATCATTTTTGCACGGCAGTGTACCGGAAAGTATGTGATATTCAAGGCTGTGGGAGCAGGTGTGCTTCTTAGTCTCTGTGCTCAGACGGTGCAGATGGTTCTTGTAAACGGGATATTTGATGTCAGAGGATTTTTGCTGAATATTCTATGGGTTCTGTTGGGAACTGGAATGGTACTGCTTTGGCAAATGCTTGCGAAAAAGAATCGTTTTGTGCGGTATCTGATCAGAATGATTCTGATCTTATCTGGACTGGTGCTTCTGACAGTCGTTTGTGCATTTGGAATTTATCATGTGATGCGTGTAAATGGAAAGCTGAATCTGCAGAACAATATCAGTCAGACAGAAAACCGGATGGAGAATGAAGATTCGGATTTGATCTGGTATAATGGAAAGGCATATCAGTATAATAAAGATTTGATTACGATTCTTGTGATGGGAATTGACCAGAATAGTAAGGAAATTGAACAAATAGAGGGTGTTTCCGGTGAAAGTGGACAGGCAGATTCTATTTTTCTTCTTGTTATAGATGAGGATAAGAAGAAAGTCCGCGTGATTGGTATGTCAAGAGATACGATGACGGCAATTAAGACATTTGATTATAAGGGAAATTATGTAGGTGATTCAGAGAACCATCTGGGACTGGCATATGCTTTTGGAGATGGAAAGGAGACCAGCTGTCAGTATATGGTAGATGCAGTATCGAATCTGTTTTATGGAATTCCTGTTAATTCCTATATTGCCTTGAACATGGAAGCAGTAGAGGAGTTGAACGATTCGGTTGGTGGAGTAACGGTAACGATTCCTGATGAACTTGCAAAAATTAATCCGTCTTTTAAGGCGGGGAGTACGGTAACTCTGCAGGGAGAGCAGGCATTGAGCTTCATTCGATCCAGGGATACAAAGACAGATTTCAGTAATAATCTTCGTATGGCACGTCAGAAGACATATCTTGTAAAGTTTGTGCAGACGGCAATTAAGCAGATAAAAATGGATCCGGGATTGCCGGCAAGGCTCTATAAAGAACTGTCAGGAAAAATGGTGACGGATATTGACCTGAATGATGCGGTTTACCTGGCAACGCAAGGGGTATCAGTATCCTTTGGAGAAGAGGACATCCTTACTGTACCGGGAGAGGCAAGGAAAGGAACTGTCTATGATGAGATGTATGTGGATGAGAAGGCACTGTATGAACTGATCCTGAATACATTCTATAATGATGTATCAGCAGGGGAAGGAGCCAGATGAAATTGGAATCTGAAGAGGAACAAAATAAAAAGAGAAGAATAAAAAAATGGAAGCGGGTGGCTGTGTTTTCTTTTTTAATGGCTGTGTTACTGGCGGGATTTGTGGTCGGAACCTGGTGGATGGAAAAGAAGACAGAAGAAGAGTATAAGTCCATGCAGGAAGAAAATGCAAAGCAAAGGCAGAAGGTTCCTGAGAAAGAGAAAGAAAAAGAAAAGCCGGATATACCGGTGGATTTTCCTGCCCTTCAGAAGATGAATCCGGATATTTATGCATGGATTACGATCCCGGATACGGTGATTGATTATCCTGTTGTGCAGGATCAGAGTGACAATAGTTATTATCTGGATCATTCTGCAGAAAAGACGGAAAGTGTAAGCGGAGCGATTTATTCGGAAAATTATAATAATACAGATTTCTCGGATCATATCATTTTACTGTATGGTCATAATATGCGGGATGGTTCTATGTTCGCAGGACTGCATAAGTATGAAAATGATGCTTATTTTGAAGCACATAGAGATTTAATAATATATACACCGGATTCAATTTTGAAGTATAGAATTTTTGCTGCATACAGAACAGATAACCGTCATATGCTTCTCTATTATGATCAGGGTAAAGAAGATTATAACAGGAAGGCGTATATTGCCGATATTATGGACCAGAGAACGATGGGGGCTGTTTTAGATCAGACAGCACCGGTGAATGAGGAAAGTCATATCCTTACATTATCCACCTGTGACAGGGCTGGGGATAATTACCGGTATCTGGTGCAGGCTTATCTGGTAGAAACGATTCAGTAGCTGCTTTGACAAAAATCGGCGAGAAATTACAGAGATATGATTGAAGTTTATGGGTGTGCATGATATAATTCATGTATATGTATTGCAGGGGAAATTTATTTATTGGATAAATAGGAGGGAAAAATATGAAAAAAAGGTTTATGGCAGGGGTTGTGGCAGCGGTTACAGCACTGGCGATGAGCATCAGTGTATTGGCAGCCGGCAGTATTGTTGGATCGATTGATATGCCGAATGCAAGTGTGGACAGAGGAAGTGTGACCCTTTCACCTGTTGCACCGGGAATATATGCTGATGATCTGCAGAAAGTTGTAGATGATCTGAATGCAGCTGATGCAGATACCACTGTTACAGGAGCATTTGGAAATAGTCTTCCGTCTTCTTTTGATTATTATACGCAGGAGGGGCTGAAGATCAAAGGCTACAGTCTGGATGGTTATAAGTTCCTTTCACCGGTTATGGATCTGAAAGTTACAGGCACTCAGGCGTCATTAGATAATTTGATGAAGATTACATTTGTTGCAAATAATATGACAGATGGTATGGTTGTTGATATTCTTTACTACTGTTCCGAGCATGGATGGGAAGTACTGAAAGGGGTAAGAGTCAGCGGCAACCAGATCATGGCATATTTCCATTCTGTATCGGAAGGTTCACCGGTAGCACTGATCTACAAGAGGGGTACAGTCAGTGGTGGAAATAATGATAAGGGAAGTACGTCCGCTGTGTCTCCGAAGACAGGGCAGAGTTCTATGGTTCCGGTTGCAGGGGCAGCATTGGTATTTCTTGGGATAGGAGCATTTGCAGTGCTCAGAAGCAAAAAGGAAAATTAGAGTCTGGGTGAAAGAGATAAGAAAGGCTGTCATTGACAGCTTTTCTGTTATCATTTTTTATTATTAATTTAATAGTTAGTTCTATGGATTGAGACAGGGAGTCAGGGGGGAATCTTTAATCTTAATTTATTTTAGAGGAGGATTCTCGAGATGTGTGGAATAGTTGGATATGTGGGAACAGAACAGGCGGCACCGGTTTTGCTTGCAGGATTGTCGAAGTTGGAATACCGTGGATATGACTCTGCGGGAATTGCCATTCGCAATGAGGATACAGGAGATATAGCTGTAGTCAAAGCAAAGGGCCGCCTGAAAATTTTATCTGAGAAGACGAATGGTGGTCATGCAGTAGCGGGAACGTGTGGTATCGGTCATACGCGCTGGGCAACCCACGGTGAGCCGTCGGAAAATAATGCACATCCGCATTGCACAGATGACAAGTCAGTGGTGCTTGTTCATAACGGTATTATTGAAAATTATCAGGAATTAAAAGATAAGCTGATTAAATCGGGATATACATTTTATTCCCAGACTGATACGGAGATTGCGGTGAAGCTGGTTGATTATTATTATAGGAAGACAGGCACTCCGCTGGAGGCAATTTCCAGAGCAATGCTGCGTATCAGGGGTTCTTATGCATTTGGGATCATGTTCCACGATTATCCGGGCAAGATGTACGCTGCAAGAAAGGACAGTCCGCTGATTATTGGAAAGAGTCAGACCGGATGTCTGATCGCATCCGACGTGCCTGCGATTCTTGATAAGACCAGAAATGTATATTATATCGGAAACCATGAAATTGCTGAGCTTTCACAGGATGAGATCCATTTTTATAATATTGACAGAGAAGAGATCCAGAAGGAGCAGGTTGAGATCAAGTGGGATGCTGAGTCTGCAGAGAAGGGCGGATATGAGCATTTCATGCTGAAAGAGATCCATGAACAGCCACGGGCAGTACGTGATACGATCGGTGCTTATGTTAAGGACGGAAAGATCGATCTTTCCGAGACGGGACTTACAGATGAAAAGCTGCAGGAGATAGAACGGATCTATATTGTTGCATGTGGTTCTGCCTATCATGTTGGAATGGTAGGAAAGTATGTGATCGAGGAGCTGGCAGATATTCCGGTGGAAGTTGATCTTGCATCCGAGTTCCGTTACCGGAATCCGAAGCTTGTGAAAAATTCGCTGGTTGTGATCGTTTCTCAGTCCGGTGAGACAGCAGATAGTCTTGCTGCACTTCGTCTTGCAAAAGAACGCAAGATTCCTGTGCTTGGTATCGTGAACGTAGTTGGATCTAGTATTGCGAGGGAGAGCGATTATATTCTTTATACTTATGCAGGACCGGAGATTTCGGTTGCTACAACAAAGGGATACAGCGCACAGCTTGTAGCTCTTGATTGTATTGCAGTTCAGTTCGCGAAGGTGAAAGGGCTGATCACAGACGAGCAGTACAGCTATTACATTTCCGAGCTTCAGACAATTCCGGAGAAGATTGAGAAGATTCTTCAGGATAAGGAGAGAATCCAGTGGTTTGCAGCTAAATATGCGAATGCACATGATGTCTTCTTTGTAGGCCGTGGAGTGGACTATGCAGTATGTCTGGAAGGAAGTCTGAAACTGAAAGAGATTTCTTATATTCATTCTGAGGCTTATGCGGCAGGTGAGTTAAAGCATGGAACAATCAGTCTGATCGAGGACAATATTCTCGTAATCGGAGTTCTGACACAGAGCAAGCTGTATGAGAAGACAGTCAGCAATATGATGGAATGTAAGAGCCGTGGCGCATATCTGATGGGTGTGACAAACTATGGCAATTATGAGATGGAAGACAAGGTAGACTTTACAGTTTATGTTCCGAAGGTGGATGAGCACTTTATGGGAAGCCTCGCAGTGATTCCGCTGCAGTTACTTGGA
>ENA-OPSJ01001380-OPSJ01001380.1-human-gut-metagenome-genome-assembly--contig:-NODE-1380-length-18293-cov-2.972859_pt1 | contig 18293 bp, 17 predicted proteins | sample MGYA00241801_ERZ501893 | MGnify/ENA primary metagenome ERZ501893 (study PRJEB25962, sample SAMEA2042219) | human gut metagenome | biome: human gut; feature: human-associated habitat; material: faeces...
AAGAGTGTAATGGAACAGAATTTTATGTAGATCCGAATGAAGCAACAAGTACAATTCAATGGGTAAATATTGGTGGTATGTGCTGGTTTGATACTCCGGGTATAGGAAGTGTTACTATTGAAAATGAAGAATTAGCAAAGGAATATGTAAAAAATTCAGATTTAGTTATATTTGCATGTAATTCAGATGCTGCAGGTACGCGACAGGAATTTTCAGAAATTAAGCAGTTACATGATATGGATAAACCAATATTACTTTTATTGACACAATCAGATACATATGATGATGATGTAGATGAAGATGACGAAATAATTAGTATATTAGTACCAAAATCAGAAAAAGATAGAAAAGATCAAGAAGATTATATGCTTGAAACATTGAGAGAACAGGGAATGGAAGATGTGCTTAAATATGCGGATATATTAACTGTTTCAGCATTATTAGCGACAGAAGCTATAAAAAATAATGATGAACATATGTTTGAACAAAGTAATATTGGGAAATTATATGATATACTTACAAGCATTACACAGAATGATGCTGCGGAAATAAAAAAGGCGACACCTAAAAATAGAATTAATGAGATGATAGACAGTATTGTTCTTGATTTGACTACATTATCGGAGGAGATAGAAAAATCGTGTTCAGCCATTGAAAAAAATAAACAAAATCTTTTAGATAGAAAAGGGTGGATGATTGAACAAATAAAGGGCTCTTTAAATATAGGGGTACTTAGAATAATCGGAAAAGCAAAGGCAGAAATTGAACAAAACAAAGGAAAAGTTATTTCAGAATCAGAGATTTCTGAAGAAATTAATATTGCATTATCAGAAATTATTCAAAAAGTATGCCAGGAGGAATCGTTGAATCAAAAAAATGCCTTACCTGATTTAAATATTCGGCTTTCAGGAATTGGAGAGATGAAGATGAGGCAGGATAGAATACCATATGAACATATAAGTGTTATACAAACTCAAAGAGATCCACAAGGTATATTTGAACATATAGGGGGCTTATTTGGTAAAAAGTATTATACATCTGAACAAAAATCTGAAATAAGAAATATTGACTATGATTTGGGTGTAAATGATAATGAGATTGCACAAAATATTGTATTAGAATTAAGTAACCTTTTTGAAAATACAGTTGAAAAATATATGGATTTTCTGACAAAAGGATACTATGAACCAATTGAAAAATTACAGAGAATTACAGTAAATGGAATTGAAAATACTATTTCAAATCTGAAAGAAATGAGAATGTAAATGTTGACAGTAATTGTGAAGGGAACAAATGGTTGTAATTTAGCATGTAGTTATTGTTCCTTAGGGAAAAAGAGTAACTTTAAATACATAAGCAAATCAGCATTGGATAAATTATTAGATTTTTCATGTGGATTTGCTAAATATAGAGGTGAAAATAGTATTAATTTTATTTTGCATGGTGGTGAGCCGACGTTAGTTAATCCTAATATTTATGATGAAAGTATTACACATGTAAAAGAAAAATATCCTGATATAAAAATAATCATTTCAATGCAGACGAATGGATTGGTATTGACAGACAATTTTATACAATTAATAAAAAAACATGATATTAGTCTGGGAATATCAATAGATGGTTCAGCCGATATTCATAATTCAGAGAGAAAAACAATTACCGGAAAAGATAGTTATGATTTAGTCATAGCCAATATAGATAAGGCACTTGATGAAAATATACATGCATCTTGTTTGATGGTTTTAACACGAAATGCATTAAATAAAGATTTGAGTTATTTAAAATATTTTGAGAAAAAGAATCTTCATTTAAAGATAAATCCATTATTAAATTATGGAGAAACAGTAACTCATCCGGAACTCGTTTTACAGAATGGAGATTATGCAAAATATCTTATTCGTGTTTATGAAGAAATTATACAAAAAAAGTTAAATATTTCTATTACCCCAATAGATAAGATACTTCGAGGGATAATTTCTGGACAGGCAATCAGAGAATGTACGTTTGACATGAAATGCAGTGAACATTTTTTGTGTATTGATTATAAAGGGAATGTATATCCTTGTGGAAAATTTTCAGACATGGAAGAAATGTGTATGGGGAATATATTTTATCAATCGTATGATGGGATAGAAGTGTTTTTGAAAGATAATTTATGTAGCAGAAGGAATGAAAAAATTTCAAGTAAATGTTTGAAATGCAGATATTTAAAATTGTGTAATGCCGGTTGCAGTGCAGAAGCATTAATAAAGGGAGATATTAACGGTGAACCAATACTCTGCAGTGATTATAAAATTTTATTTGATTATTTTTATACGACGGGATTAAGAAAATTTCGGGATGTATTAATTCAAAGCAAAAGAACTTTAGAGGAACAAAAATGAGTTATGAATTGTTATTAATAAATGTTTCAAGAGATTATAGCAGTTTGTCAAGTGCATTCAGGGATAGTATAGGTCAATATGCAATAGCATCCTATCTAAGACAGAGAAACTTTAAGGCTTTTGTCTATTCAGGAAATGCAGGAGACTGCAAGAAAATTATAGCACAGGAAATAGAAAGCGGAAATGTATATATTATAGGATTTTACGCAGCTGCGGATAATATTCGTATAGTAGAACATATAGTGCGATGGATTAAAGAAATGTATCCAAACTGTATAACAATCATAGGAGGACCTCAGGTTGCAGGATTGGATTATAATTTTTTTGAAAGATCTAAAAATGATTATGCAATACTTGGGGAAGGAGAAATTCCAATATATAATTTATTGTCATCCATTATTGATAAAGACAGGGAAATATCATGTGTCCCATCACTTGTATGGAAAAATTATGATGAAGAATGTTTATATGTTAATAGTGAAAGCGGAGCAATTATTGAAGATTTGGATAGTATCGGTTATCCGCACTTAGAAGATAGTTATGCGGGAAATTTGAGACAGGGACATACAGTAGGAATTATAACGGGAAGGGGGTGTCCATATAATTGTTCATTTTGCTATGAAGGAGCGAATGCAAAAAATGTTAGATTCAGAAGTATTTCTAATGTTATGGAAGAAATAGATTATATTAGAAAATATAATAATAAGTTGAAATTTATTTCCATATATGATGATACATTTACTTTAAAAAGAGATAGAATTCTGGAGTTCTGCAGAGAAATAAAGAAAAGAAAAATTCTTTGGTTTTGTGAGGGGCATATTTCATTTGTTGTATCGCAGCAAGAGATATTGAAGACAATGATAGATGCAGGATTAGCCTGTATTCAATTTGGTATTGAAAGTGGATCTGACATGGTATTAGATTCATATAATAAACACACAAATTATCAAATGATACTTGAAGCAATAGATATCTGTAAAAAAATGGGAATTCATGGAATAACAGGAAATTTTATTATAGGCGGTGCACATGAATCAAAAGAATCATTAGCCGAAAGCAAAAAACTTGCGAAAGAGATGATTCACAGAGCAAAAGGAATTATTGAATTATATACTGTATACTTTGCACCTTATCCAAATACAAAAATGGTTAGAAAACCAGAAAATTTTGGCATCCAAATACATGAGGAATTACAGAATACAGTTGTAAATACTATGAGAACCCCAGTTGTAAGTACAGAAAATTTATCAAGAAATGAAATATATGATATGAAACAGGAGTTTGATTTGTTTATAAGTCAAGAGTATCAGAAAGCTGCGGATGAATCGTCAAAAAGTGATATAGTACAGGGGATGATGCATGAAGGAAAAATGATTTCAATAAACCCTACATGGGAAAAATTGTATAGAAGCAAATTACATATAGATGTGTTTTTGCAACACATGACAGAAAAAGAACAGAAATTCAACAAAGATTATTATATAATACGCACGTTTGAGGATTTTAAAATTGAAAACCAGATATTAATTTCTGAAGTTGGAAGATTTAAAGGATTACAGAAAGATATACTATTAAACGCAACAGGAATATTGTCAGCAAGGGAAATGGCAAATAAATTTGATGTGAAAATAGAGGATATTGAAAATGCATATGACACGTTAAATGAGAAGTGTTTAGTTTATATGTCAGAATTTTAATGTTTAGAAAGGTGGATTCGATTTGCTAAATAATGATTATAGACAGCAGGTAGAAACGGATTTGAGGAATATTGAAAATAAATATTCTGCTACATTCAAAAAAACGATAACAAGTATGAAAAGATTGCAAGATTCAAGAAAGATGGCAATTCAGACAATAAAGCAAGTCGAGAGATATATCATTGCATTAGCGAATAAGCCTAGGGACTATGAGACAAAAATGGGCGAAATTCAAATGAGGTATATTGAGTTTGAAACGTCTTATGGAAAAATTCAGAAAGATACAGGGCAGGTTAGCAGCGTGGGAATGGCTGGAACATTAGGAGGAGCAGCAATAGCATTAATGGGACAGGAGACGATGATGGCTGTGGCAATGACGTTTGGAACAGCTTCGACGGGGACTGCAATAGCATCATTATCCGGGGCGGCAGCAACAAATGCAGCATTATCATGGCTTGCAGGAGGAAGCTTGGCAGCAGGCGGTGCAGGTGCTATTGCTGGACAAACAATGCTTAGATTTTTAGGACCGATAGGTTTGCTTATTAGTGGTGTATCTTTGACGGCAAGTCTAATGCAAATTAATAAGTCTAATAAAGAAATTGCGGAAAATGCAGAAAAAAGTATCACTGCTATAAAAAAGGAAATTGAAAGAATAAAGGAAATTAATGTTCAGGTCCTAAGTTGGAATAAAGAAACCATAGCATTAAGTACCGCGATTACGTCTCATCTTAGGAGGATTAGTAGTAAACATGATTATAATACGTTTAGTGATGATGACATGAATGAATTGATTAGCTTGTTTAATTCAACAGAGGTATTGTCTAAATTAATTGGAAAGACAATAAAAGGAGAAAAGTAGGGATGGCAACATACGAATATGATTTAGACAGACAGATAAATGAAAAAGAATGGAGAAATGCAAAATGTGATAAGTATGATTATATGATTGCGGCGTTTTGTGGCTTTGCTGCCGGACTGATTGATTCATTCTTTGTAGGAACACCAGGAAGCGGAAAATTGGGACAGTTGACAGATAAAACAGCAGATGCACTGGTTCAGAAAATTGCAAATATGTTATGGAATGGTGATGGGAGAAGTTCAAGCGAAGGGAGACCAGGAAAAGCTCCGGATACACTTGAAAAAGCAATATCTTATTTAGAACAATCGTTTCCTGTAAATTATGATGCCAGATATAGCAGTGATTTGTTAGATTCAGAAGATATTACATCTATGAGTTCTAAAAATCATCATTTAATGTCATTGGCTCATTCGCCAGATATTATAGGATTACTTTTTTCTATTATTGATCAGTTTACAGGAAAGGCATCCTTTATTAATGATGGTAAACTTATACGATTGGTTCCGGTTAAAGATTCGAGAAATAATAAAGTGATGTATATGCAGGGGACAAATTTTGAATCAAGAATATTTTGTGGGGTTTGCAATTGGCTGGGACATTTAGCTTCTGATTTATGCGGTTCAAGTTCTACCAGAAGAGAAGGAAAAACAGGACGAGGTGCGGGACTGCCAATGCCTTTTTATAATTTATTTTTAATAATGGATTTCGGTAATTTTGATGGTAATTCTTTTGCTGATATTGCAGTTAAAGTGTTTGAGCAGGGATATGATTTGAGACATGGTGCAGCAATGGCAATACCAGTATTAATAGAAGAATTATCTATAAAGATGGTGTGGGTAATAAAACAGCGTTACTATGCGAAAAAAGAATGGAGAGAGTGCATACCATCGTCAAAACATGCAGATTTGCGAATGATGTTAATAATAGGAAATGCAACATTATGTCTTGTTGATGGAGTTGATGCATTAATAAGAACAGGAATCCATGGAGGAAATTCTTTAACATTTATTCTACATTTGAATTTAGTTGCATGGACAAGGTTGATCATTCTGATATTTAGAGAATTGAGAATACGCTATGGAGCAGCTCTTATAGATCAGATTGTTAATAGATTTTTGCAACTATTTGGTGGAAATGATGCGTATAACCTCAAGAAATATTATGAGAGAATGAATATACTTGACAAAAATCTTGATATAATGCTTAAGGATTTTATAGTTAAGGTTGAAGAAGATTATAAAAAATTTACATATGATTTGAATCATAGCTTAAATCCTGCAATAGGAACCTCTGAACATAGGGCTCAATCAAGTGTTAAATTTGCTCAAAATCAGGGTGTGTCAGCAAGTCGAATTATTAGAAGTCCAGAAGAAATGCGATATTGGCTAGAAGGGAAATAGTAAGCAAGGTAATATTTTCATTGATATGTTACTTTAAGAATGACATTTTTTGATATCATTCTGGAGTAAGATAGAGTATCATGTCATATAATTGATGAGGGAGGTGGAATTTATGTTTAGCAGATGTAAAACTTGCTGGAAAAGATTGATTTGTATGCTTGCCGGGGGAAACTTGTGTAATAGAAAGTATTAAAATAAAACAGCTACAAAGCCTTTGTTCTTGTGTTTTGTGGCTGTTTCTTTTTGGTGAGAAGACTGATAAATATAGATATCATTGTAGTTCGGACTGTTGATAATGTTTATTCAGAGAAGAAATTATTCTTAAAAAGTAGACAATGAATACAAAATATACTTATTGTACAAATGATACAACAAAAAAAAGAAAATTAGACAAAAAAACAGATAAAACCACAAGAATTGATTGTAATATTTGTTTGGTTGGAGTATAATAAAAGAAATTAAGTGAGCGGAAGGAGAAAGAGCAGAAAATCGTTTAGTAATAAGTTTAACGTATAGGGAGGGAATCAGATTGAATTTAGATACAAGTGGTGCAAATGCGTTAATTATAAATTCTGATGAAAACCGGGCATTGATTCAGTCGGGTGACAAATGTGATAAATACGATTATTTAATCGCAGTTGCTTGTGGTGCATTAGGTGGAATCGTAGATATATTTCTTGTAGGTGCACCTGGAGATAGTGTGCTGGGTAAATGGACGGATACACAGATTGATAATGCGGTAAAAGGATTTGCAAAAATATCTGGATGGAGTCCTAAGCCTGAGAAGGCGGATAGTATTACCAGTGCAATAGGTTTCTTAGAAAAGAAATTTAAGGTAAATTATGACCAAAGGTATTCCGCAGATGTGGATAATCTATTTCATATGTCGACGCGGAATCATCATATGATGTCTCTGGCACATTCACCGGATGTGATAGGATTATTTTTCTCAATATTGAATCAGTTTACCTCTACGGCAACGTTTGTGGCAAATGGACAGTTGGTTACAATTAATACAGCAACTTCTGAATTACAGGGAGGCAATTTTATTGCAAAAATATTTTGCGGAATTGCTAATTGGTTTGGCCATGTGATGTCTGATATTGCCGGCAGTTCTGGCAGCAGAGGAAATGCTGGCCGGGGGACAGGGATTGTCATGCCGTTCTATGAATTGTTTGGCTTTTGTAAATTTGGAAAATTTAACGTTGGACAGGATAAACAGGATTTAGCGGTAATTGCGACAAGGGCTTTTCAGGAAGGGTATGATTTTAGATTTGGACTAACAACAGCGATTCCGGTCATCATAACGGATTTATCCATCAGATTAGTATGGGCTTTGCGGAGGCATTTTCAGTATGGAAAAGCATTAAAGGAATGTATTCCAAGCCAGAAGCATGCAGACTTGAGAGTCATGCTCCTGTTTGGAAATGGAACACTTTGTGTGATGGATGGAATTGATGCAGGAGTTAAATCCGGAGGTAATTTCTTAGCATTTTTTATGCGGCTGAATCTGATTGCCTGGTTTCGCTTCCTGACACTTGTACTGAAAGAAGTATGTATCAGATTAGGTATAGCAGCTTCGTTACAGGCACACTTAGAGGCATACAAGAGAATCAATGAAGCACTGACAGCATATTTGAATGAGCTTGAAAAGATTGATATTGAGTTATTTAAGAAAGAGGCGGAAGAATACAATCAGATAATGAATTCATTTCATCATACTGAAAATAATGAAGAATTGAACCAGATGCTTTTAGAGACATTTGACAGAATGGGATTCAATAAACCATGGCAGGGCGATTTTGATGAACATATGTCGAATAAAAATGCAACACTTATTTTTGACTAATGTTTTGTTGTGAACATTGTGGATGCTGTTGTAGAAATCTTGATAAAAGTGATATTTATGCCCCACTCAACCGTGGTGATGGGGTATGTAAATATCTCAAAGGAAATGACTGTTCGATTTATGAGAACAGACCAGTGCTCTGCCGGATAGATGAAAGCTACGACAGATTTTTCAGTGAAATGATGTCCAGGGAAGAATTTTATGACATCAATAAACAGGCATGCAAACAGTTACAGAAATGGAAGGAGGAGTAAATATGCCATTACCATTTATTTTAGGTGCAGCGGCAGCAGCAGCAGCTCTTGGTGGAGTGGGAAGCGGTATTCATGGAGCCGTAAAGATGAAAGAGGCAAATGATACTATGAAATCTGCTGACAGCATTCATAAAAAGAATATTAAGAGATTTGAAGATACCAGTGAAGCAGCCAATAAGGCGATGGACAAGCTTGGGACTTTGGAACTTGAGATATTACATAGTTTTGACGAATTTTCAGATACCATAGAAAAGATACAGAACAGACCACAGTTCAAAGAATATAAGAAAGATGGTGTAATACTTCCTACATATGACAAGGAAACATTAAAGAGTGTATCAGTTGGTGCCGGTGTTCTTTTAGGCGGTCTGGGTGGAGCAGCAGTGGGTACTGCCGGAGGTTTTGCAGCAGCGGGGGCAACAACATCTGCTGTGATGGCATTGGGAACGGCATCTACCGGGACGGCAATCGCTTCACTAAGCGGGGCAGCGGCAACGAATGCAACGCTTGCAGCCCTTGGTGGAGGAACAATCGCATCGGGTGCTGGTGGCATGGCATTAGGAAGCACTATTTTAGGTGCAACTACACTTGGAGTTGGTTTGTTAGTGGGTGGTGTTATCTTTAATATTACCGGGAGTAAGTTGTCTGATAAAGCGGATGAGGCCTGGGCACAAATGAGGAAAGCAGAGAAAACAATAAACACTGCCTGTGCATATTTAAATGATTTAAAGTCTGCGGCGACAAAGTATACTGTCTCGTTAGAAACGACTAGAAAAAAATATAAAGAGATATTTGAACCTGTATCCTATGCGGTTAATAGTCTTGGAAAAACTAAATGGACTGATTTCTCAGAAGAAGAAAAAACGGCAACTCAGACAGCGGTTTGTTTGGTAGGCTTATTATATAAGATGTGTCAGGTTAGCTTAGTAAATAAGGCATCAGAAGAGAAAGATATGAATACCGTGAATCATAGTGCAATAGATGAATCAATCAAAGAGGCAGAAGCAGTATTGGTACAGAATGGTTTGTAATAAATACTACTTTACTATATTTTATAAAAAATATAAAGAGGTGAATATAATGTTTCCATGCGATTGTTGTGGATGCTGCTGTAAAAATCTGAGTAAAACAAAGGAACATATGAAATTGGACAGAGGAGATGGAGTTTGCAGATACTTGCAAAATAATCTATGCAGTATTTATGAGCATAGACCGCTGGCATGTCGTATAGATGAAAATTATGAATTATTTTATTCAGATAAGATGACATTGGAAGAATATTACCGGTTAGGTATCGAGGTATGTAAAAAATTAAAAGAAGAGTGTCAGCAGTGAAGCCTTATGTACAATTCTGCTGAGAGGAAAGACCAGTAGCATCCTTTACATTCCCCCATCCCCTGTAGTATAATAGATCCGGGTTAATTCTGTGTGCAGCTCCTGAAAATCCTTCTGAAAACTGCAATTATTTTCCACCATGACAGAATCTGTCATAGCATAATGCTAGAATCATCTTATGATACAGATAAGTACAACAACAGTTGTTCAGATGATGGACAGGAGCATAGAAGAGAGTATTTTACAGGAAGGATGAGTGTATGCGATATATTTTTGTTGATTTCGAGATGAATCCGGTGAGCGAAAAGTTTCCTGAGATAAAGAAGCAGTGTAAAAGGGAGATTATAGAGATCGGGGCGGTGATGCTGAATGAGGAAATGGAAGAGGTGGATTGTTTTAAGGCTTATGTGCGACCGGAGTATAATGCTGTGATCGGAAGAATACAGGGAACTGACAGGGATTTCCACGAATAAGGTTATCGGGGCGGACACATTTGAAAATGCCTATCAGAAGTTTTTAAACTGGTGTGGCGAAGAGGCTTATGAGATATATGCGTGGAGTGAAAATGATATGGCACAGGTCAGGGAAGAGATGGAGTTAAAGCAGTTCTGCTGTGACCGGAAAGTTGCCTATATGTTTGCGCATTGGTATGATTTCCAGAAGATTTTCTGTGAGAAGGTAAACAGTGAGGAAGCCATTTCGCTGGAGAGGGCATTGAATCTGTGTGGAATTACCTTTTCGGGAAAGAAACATGACGCACTGTATGATGCAAGAAATACCAGCCGGCTGTATCGGGAAAATGAACTGAATGATATTGCGAAGTCTGTGGAATGTATCAGCAGTTATATGGAGCATGAGGAAGAGGTACATACAGCGATGGGAGATATATTTGATTTTTCATTGCTGGATATTAAATACGCATAAAAAAGAGAAAGAAGGATGAGTTTTGCAGGAAGGGAATACAGAGAAGGCGGGGCGTCTGCTTGGGATATATACCAGACTGATGAATGGTGATGTAGTAAATGTCCAAGTAGAGGCGATGCGGTATAAGGTGGATGTACGCAGTATTCAGAGGGATATTGCGACGATTAAGAATTATCTGGTGTCGGCGAATGAGAATGACGCATATACAAATAATATTGTTTATGACAGGAAGAAGAAGGGACACCGGCTGGAGAAAATCTATCAGAAGATGCTGAATAACAGTGAGATTCTGGCGATTTGCAAGATTCTGCTGGAGAGCAGACCGTTTTTAAAGTCAGAGATGGATTCGATTCTGGAACGGCTGATTAACTGCTGTGCGCCGGAATTGAATAAGAAAATGGTCATGGATATGATTAAGAATGAGGAGTTCCATTATATTGAGCCGAGGCATGGAAAAAGTTTTATGGAAAATATGTGGAAGGTGGCAGAGGCGATCCATTCACGGAATTACATATTGGTGGAATATGAAAAGAGTACAGGAAATCAGGTGGTGCAGCGAAAACTGAAGCCGGTTGCCATTATGTTTTCGGAATACTATTTTTATGTGACGGCATTTATCGATGAGAAGGACGAAGTAAGGCAGGATTTTGATGTGATGAATGATTCTTTTCCGACGATTTACCGCATTGACCGGATTAGAAGTCTGGAGATTCTGCGGGAGCATTTTTCCATTCCGTATAAGGACCGGTTTGAGGAAGGGGAATTTCGTAAGAGAATACAGTTCATGTATGGAGGAAAACTGCAAAAGATACGTTTTGAATACAGGGGCGGCAGTCTGGAAGCAGTACTTGACAGGATTCCTACTGCGGTGATAGAATCAGAAAATAAGGAACAGGGTACTTACATTATTTCGGCAGAAGTATTTGGAATGGGAATTAACCGATGGATACGCAGCCAGGGAGATGACGTAAGAATCCTTGATGGCAGAACAGGAACTTAACATTTGGGAAGGGATTAAAAGGGGTAAAAGTAGATCAACAGGTATAAAAATATGAAACTATGACATTCTCTGTCATAATCTCTCATTATAATGATAATTGTCAGAAAGCGAAAGCAGACGTAAGAAGGGAGAAAAGGTATGGCAGAGTTACTGGATGAAATATACGAAATATGTCTGGAAAAGCCGGATATGTGGCCGGATCACAGAAATGTGGAGCAATTTGCCGGCGAGATAGCCGCGGAACTTGACCGCAGAGAAGCGATGACACAGGAAGAGATTCGGGATAAGCTGTATGAATTACAGTTTCAGGCACAGAAAGCAGGATTTAAAACCGGTTTCCGGTATGGGATGCAGCTTCAGAAGGAATGTATGATTGATAATAAAGAAAATGGAGAGGACTCATAGCCTCTCCATAAATGGTACAGTAAACATACAGGTTTAGTCTGTTTCATTCAGAATGTGAATGATTTTTAAGATTTGTTCTTTTTTCGCCGGGGTACAGTTCTTTAATTCTTTTAAAATTTCCTGATCAAGAACAGAGGAAGTATCATCATAGTCATTGGCAAGAATATAATCTACCGTGACATCCAGTGCATTGCACATCTGGACAAGCGTACTGAGAGATACTTTTACCCGGTTGTTTTCAATATTACTGATGTGGCTGGTATTTACATCTGCGATATTGGCAACATATTCCTGGGTAAGTCCTTTAGAGAGGCGGATTTCTTTTAAGCGACGGCTGATATCGGTGAAGTTTAATTCTTTCATAATAATGGAATCCTTTCGCAACATTTATTCCCTATTGTATAATTTAATTTTCTAATCGGATAACTATGTAAAAGTATAAAAATATTAGTGATAAAATACATTTTGTCTGGTATATCAGAAGAAAAAATTAGTTGAAAGCGGAAAAAAATATGGGTATAATAATAGCATTACGACAGAAAGGAAAACAAATGATGGAAAACAGGGAAATATCAGTTCAGGAGCTTGCGGCATATGACAATTCTTATATGCTTGTGGATATGAGGGATGATATGTCTTATGCATATGGACATCTGCCGGAGGCGGTAAATATTCCGGAAGATGCAATTCGTGCGGATGTGGAGCAGTTTGCAGGGAAGAAGGTAGTGATTTACTGTAAGCGCGGAGAAAAGAGTGTGGACCTTGTGGAATGGCTGTGTGAACAGGGCATTGATGCAGTCGGACTGAAGGGAGGATATCTTGCCTGGCTTTTGGAACGGAGCAGCAAAGAGGAGGAAGAGGATACTTATCATCTGGATGTGGAAGAAAGTCTTAGAAAGAGATTCCGCAAAAGCATCTGGTGTAAATTTACAAAGGCAGTGAAGGAATATGAACTGGTAAAAGAAGGCGATAAGATAGCCGTCTGTATTTCCGGCGGAAAGGATTCAATGCTGATGGCAAAGCTTTTCCAGGAATTAAAACTGCATAATAAGGTTTCATTTGAATTGACATTTCTGGTGATGAATCCGGGATATAGTCCGGAAAATCTGGAGATTATCAAGAAAAATGCAAAGAAACTGCATATCCCGATTACGATTTTTGAAACGGATATTTTTGATTCCGTATACAATGTGGAGAAGTCACCATGCTATCTCTGTGCCAGAATGCGAAGAGGTCATCTGTACAATAAGGCAAAGGAGCTTGGCTGCAATAAGATTGCACTCGGTCATCATTACGATGATGTAATCGAAACTATTCTGATGGGAATGTTGTACGGTGCGCAGGTACAGACCATGATGCCGAAGCTGCATAGTACGAATTTTGAAGGCATGGAGCTGATTCGTCCGTTATATCTTGTCAGAGAGGACAGCATTAAGGAATGGAGAGATTATAATAACCTCGGGTTTATTCAGTGTGCCTGCCGGTTTACGGATACCTGTACGACCTGTAACAGTGATGGAAGCAATAAATCCAAACGTCAGGAGATTAAGCAGCTGATTAAGGAAATGAAAGAGACCAATCCGTTTGTGGAAGGAAATATTTTCCGGAGTGTGGAAAATGTAAATCTCAGCACCGTGATCGCGTATAAACAGGGCGGTGTAAAACATCATTTTCTCGATACTTATGATGAGAAGAAAATATCCGATTAAGTTGACAGATGATTTTCGTTTCAGTATAATTAAGTAATACAAATGAATAAATGAAAAACAGAAAGGAATGATCTATATGAAAGAAATAAAACAGGCGATTAACCGGTTTCAGCGGGAAATCATATTTCTTGCATTATCATTAATTTTAATCGGAGTGCTGTTTATTGCATTTCCGGAGTCATCTGCCAGAATAATCTGCTATGCAACGGGAATTGTGGCGTGCATCTGGGGATTAATCCGTCTGGTTGCACATTTTAAGGTGGACAGCATGGAAGTATTTGGCTCTTATGGACTGGTACAGGGTGCAACTTTGCTGATTATCGGAATTGCCATTATAGCAAAGCCGGATGTGCTTGCAAAGTTTGTGACCATGGCATTTGGCATTATTATGCTGATTGACGGTGTCCTGAAGATTCAGTATGCCATCGACCTTGGAAGAATCAAGGCAGGCGGCTGGATCTGGGTTATGGTAACAGCCGTGTTAATGATTGTGCTTGGTGTCATTGCCATTGTAAATCCATTTGAAACCAATGCTGTATTGATGGTATTCTTAGGATGTATCCTGATTGCAGATGGTATATCTGATCTTGTAGTGATTGGATATATTGTAAGAACAGTTAAGACGATTAAAAGAGCAGTAACGAAGAACCAGCGTTCTGTCATTGACGGATATGCAGAAGATCTGGATGATGACTATTAAGATAACGGTTTGTAAAAGCAAAAAGGGAATGGAAACATTGTTTCCATTCCTTTTTTGCTTTTATATTAGAATTTATGTTATATCTGTTTAAACTTCTTTACTTCGTCGGATAACAGTTCAGCAATATGCTGGTTTCCATCCGCTTCTGTCTTAATCAGCGCAAGGGCATTTACCAGTGTAGTGGTGTTTTCCGAAGCATCTGCCACACCTTTGGCACTTTCATCCACGGCAGTATTAATGCCATCGATACCATCCGTAATATTGGACATGGTTTCTTCCAGTTCCTGTGCATTCTCATTGAAACGGTTCATGATATGTTCTACTTTATCTGCATCCTGGCTGTAACATGCAGCGATATCTACAAATTCGCTGAAATCATTTAAGATATCAGTGCTTACAAAGTTAAGCATTTCATCCGCATTGTCACTGAGTGTATTTACGGAATCAATTACGACATTACTGAGTGCCTGGATATTTGTGGCAGCAGCACGGCTGTCATCGGCAAGCACACGAATCTGTTCTGCAACTACGGCAAATCCCCGTCCGGCATCTCCGGCTCTTGCGGCTTCGATAGAAGCATTCAGTGCAAGCAGGTTGGTCTGGTTTGTGATGTTCAGAATCTGTTCTACAAAGTCAGCAATCTTTTCTGCATTCCGGCTGTTTTCAATGGATTCTTTCAGAACGACTTTACGTTCTGCCACCATTTTCGTGGCAGAATCCATATTGGCAGCAGTTTTTTCACTGATTTCACTTGCACGGTTTTTAATGTCAAGTGCGAGGCTTACACCATTTCCGGCATTCTCCCACATCTCGGTTGCGGAGGCAAGGACTGTTTGTGCGTTTGTCGTAATCTGATCGACCGTGGCTGCAACTTCCTGCATGGTAGCGGCTAATTCTTCCATAGAAGCAGATACGGAGTTTGCATTTTCGTTTGAATTGTTGACTCCGTTCTGCATGGTTTCTGCCGAATTGATCATAGAGAGGGATTCGGACTGAATCTTTTTCATGATGCTTTGCAATTCTGTCATAAATACATTGATACCGCTGACAAGCTGTCCGACTTCATCTTTGCTGCGGACTTTTATTCTCTGTGTCAGGTCACCGCTGTTATTGTTAATATCCGTAGTAATCTTCTTTAACTGTTTATTGGCATTTCTCGCCGGATAAACAATAGTAATGGCAAGATAGAGCCCAGAACAGATAGCAAATATGATGAATACAACGACCATGGAATTTGTGATTACTGTGGTATGTTTGATCTGTGAGTGTACTTTGGAAGTAATTGCTTCTACATTTTCACTCAGACAGTCTTCATAAGCATTTTCATATTTAGTTACTGTAGTGGAAAGGGTGTAGATTTCATTATTCTTTGCCAGTGCTTCATCATATTTTCCGGCAAGATAGAAATCTGCAACACTCTGGAAAGCATTTGTCATATCGGTCAGGGAATCATAATAATCCTGGAATGCTTTCGTCAAATCATCATTTCCAATTTTCTGACACAGTTTCAGCATCGTTGTCTTGGTCATCTGAACATTGGCAATAATCTGAGCTGCAGAACTTGCAAGACTTGATGATGTACTTGCACTGGTGCTTAATACAATAAGGTTACTGTTGAGTTTGCATGTCTGATTATTTTTTACCAGCGTGCTGCTGTATGTCTCGAGACTTAAATATTGATCCGAAATAAGCTTTGCCGATTTTGAAAGTTCATTTACGGAACTTGAATTAAGGCTAATGGTAATCAGAAATACGACAGTCAGAACAAGCATGCTTGCTACGACTTTAATACCTATTTTTTTTCGCATATGTAATTTTCTCCTGTTCTTAATGATATCGTATTATAACACGTTATTATCAAAATGAACACACTTATTTTTTAAAATTTTACATTAACAAAATATAGATTTTTCTTGACATATACCCTTAGGGGGTATATAATGCATAAAAACAGAAAAAGGAGGCAGACTAGAAAATGGATGATATGAACTGTTGTTGTCATGGACACAAGACAAAGGAGCGGACAGAGAAAGAATATAAAGATATGCTGAACAGGCTCAGCCGGATTGAAGGTCAGGTCAGGGGAATCAAGAGAATGGTTGAGGAAGATGCGTACTGTGTGGATATTATTACGCAGGTGGCTGCTGTGAATGCGGCACTGAACAGTTTTAACAAAGTATTGCTGACAAATCATATCAAGACCTGTGTGGCAAAAGATATCCGTGAAGGAAATGATGAAGTAATAGATGAACTGACAGCCTTGCTTCAGAAGTTGATGAAGTAGGATGTGAAAGAAAGGAGTTAGAAATGCAGGAATATAAAGTAACAGGAATGAGCTGTGCTGCCTGCAGTGCACATGTAGAGAAAGCAGTATCGAAGGTGGATGGTGTGGATTCCGTAGCGGTCAGCCTGCTGACAAATTCCATGACGGTGGAAGGTACGGCAGCACCAAAAGAAATTATTGCGGCAGTCAGCCATGCCGGATATGGAGCATCATTGAAAGCTGATAAAAATACACAGGACACAGAAACGGAGAGTCAAGAGGAGCAGTTTCAGTCAAAAGAAACTATTACACTGCGTAACAGACTGATTGCATCACTGGTTTTGCTCATTCCACTGATGTATGTTTCTATGGGATATACCATGTGGGACTGGCCGCTTCCGGCTGTTCTGGCAGAGAATCATCTTGCAATCGGTATTCTTGAGATGCTTTTTACCATAGCGATTATGGTTATTAACCAGAAGTTCTTTATCAGCGGAGTCATGAGTGCACTCCATTTATCACCGAACATGGATACTCTGGTAGCACTCGGTTCCGGGGCCTCTTTTGGCTATAGTGTATATGCATTGCTGGCTATGACGGATGCGGTGGTAAAGACCGATATGGAACATGCCATGCATTATATGCATGAATTTTATTTTGAATCTGCGGCAATGATTCTTACCCTGATTACCCTGGGTAAAATGCTGGAATCTTATTCCAAAGGAAGAACGACGGATGCGTTAAAGAATCTGATGAAGCTTGCACCGAAAACGGCAGTACTGATTAAAGATGGTGTGGAAACGGTTGTAAGCATTGAGCAGGTAAAGCCGGGCGATATTTTTGCGGTACGTCCGGGAGAAAGTGTTCCGGTGGACGGAACGATTCTGGAAGGCAGCAGTGCATTGAATGAATCCGCACTGACAGGCGAAAGTATTCCGGTGGATAAGCAGCCGGGCGATATGGTTTCTGCAGCAACACTGAACGACTATGGTTATCTGAAATGTCAGGCAGTAAGAGTCGGGGAAGATACGGCATTGTCTAAAATTATCAAAATGGTAAGGGACGCATCGGCAACGAAAGCGCCGATTGCAAAGGCTGCGGATAAGGTGTCCTATGTATTCGTTCCTACGGTTATCGTTCTGGCGGTTATTACCATTATTGTATGGCTCCTTGCCGGAAAAGATACGGGATTTGCACTGGCAAGAGGCGTGTCCGTACTGGTTATCAGCTGCCCGTGTGCACTTGGGCTTGCTACACCTGTTGCCATCATGGTAGGAAACGGTATGGGGGCAAAAAACGGTATACTGTTTAAAAATGCCGTGGCACTGGAGGAAACCGGAAAAGCGAAGATGGTAGCACTGGACAAAACGGGAACAATTACCAAAGGCGAGCCGGAAGTGACAGATGTTTTACCGGCAGATCATACGGATCAGGGTGCACTTCTGTCCCTTGCATATCGTCTGGAGAGCAAGAGCGGGCATCCACTTGCAAAGGCCATTATTAAATACTGTGAG
>ENA-OPSJ01001407-OPSJ01001407.1-human-gut-metagenome-genome-assembly--contig:-NODE-1407-length-18100-cov-5.002993_pt1 | contig 18100 bp, 17 predicted proteins | sample MGYA00241801_ERZ501893 | MGnify/ENA primary metagenome ERZ501893 (study PRJEB25962, sample SAMEA2042219) | human gut metagenome | biome: human gut; feature: human-associated habitat; material: faeces...
TAGTTTAGTCTATTTGGTGTTCGTTGGGTAGGGTGGTGGGTTGTTGGGCGGGGACGTAATTTATGCAAACAAAAAAGCTCGCACATATTTCAGATTCACGATTTGGCAACAGGATATAGTTATCCTGTTGTTTTAAATCGTGCCTGATAATATGTACGAGCTTACAGCTCTAAAGTAGTTGATTATGTGTTTTTTTATGTATGTGGTAGGCAGATTGTTTTATTTTATAACTTTTTCTTGTGTATTATAACATATAACGATGTGGTTGTCAATAGATTTGTTTATCTAAAAATGTAAGAATGTCTCGTGAGTACATTATACTTTGTTCATAATATTTAATAAATCTTGATAACTTTTAACTTTGTGATATCTAACTTGACTTGATGACATTTTGTTGAACAGTACTTCTGCACAATCTATCTTGGCTTTTTCTATTGGTTTAAGTTCTATATTTTTCATTGAGCCTTTTGTTTCTGCAATAAAAAATATGTGTTTAACAGTTCCTTCGTAGAAAGCGATAGCCCAGTCTGGTGAGTAATTGCCAAGTGGAGTTGGGATATGAAATGTTCTTGGCAGCTTTGCATAAACGCAAACTTCTTCAGCAGCGTCAAGTTCTTTGACAAATTTCTTTTCTACGCTTTCTGTTGCCGTTCCGTCTGTGAAGACATAGTCCTGGATAGCCTTTTTGGCAAGGAATGCTTTTTCAAAGCTTTGAGATGATTTTTCCGCTGTAAAGATATTATTATCATATTCACCCGCAATGGTATCATAGCTTATGTGGTCAACTATGGCAGTAGCTTTTTGCTCGTTTATCAATTCTGTGATCGTTATAAGAAATTCTTCTGGGTTATTTCTGAACATATAGAGTTTATCTATTCTTATGCCTTGCAGGATCTTGGAAACAGTTTTTCGTGTGAGAGTTGTTCCCTCAGCGATCTTTCCGATAAGGTCATATCTAATATCACTAATTTCTGCGTGCTTTAAAGTCTGCGTTCTTGTTTTGACATTTGCAAACGAGTCACCGGTATCTAAGTCATAAGAGCTTATCTCTGATTTCTGACTTCCGATAGTTGTAGTATATCTTAATTCTGATACCATAAGCTCTTTATTTATGTGATCTATTGAGTTCCTTATGAGTTCATTGCTGTCAAAATCTACTGTGTAAGCATACTTGTGGTTTATTTCTTTCCATAGTGCCTGAAATTCTTTCTTCGCAAAATTATCGTTCAACGGATTGTCTTTGACTTTTGTTTCGTGGCCGTCTGTAAACATATCAGTAAGCACATTATCATCATATACAGCTTGTATAAGACTATGTATTCCGTCAGCCATAGGTTTGAGTTCGTCTGGTAATTCTGCAACCATATCATTTTTGATATCCTGACGATATTTGTCTGTAACTTTACGTTTCATATCCACATATCCGTTCTGGATAAGGTAAAATTCGATACTGTTTGCGGTTTCCTCATCAATGAATTTTGTTTCACCGTCAACTTTAACATATTTGCCCTTGAAATAATCGCTTGTTGCAACAGTAGGTCTGTCATAAAGGACGGTTTTGATATCTGATTGCAAGTCTGTTACAAAAGTTTTATAGCTTTCACTTGCGATTACTGTCAGAATGTTTATATCGTGGACAGATTCGCCACAGCTTTGCACGTCCATACGGGTGCCATTTTGGTTAACGCAAAGACGCAGACCTCTGCCCACTTCCTGCCGTTTGGCGGTGTTGCTGTCGGAATGTTTCAGGGTGCATATCTGAAAGACGTTAGGATTGTCCCAACCCTCACGGAGGGCAGAATGTGAAAAGATAAAACGTGTTGGCTCATCAAATGAAAGCAGCCTTTCTTTATTTTTTAGGATAAGATCGTAAGCTGAAATGTCATCAGAAAATTCGCTGCCTCTTTTAAGCTTGCTGTCAACACTTCTGCCAGTCTTTTTGTCAATGCTGAAATAGCCTTTATGGACAGCATTTACGTCGCTGCAAGTTGATTTGAGATACTTCTGATATGGTGTATCTATGAGCTGGGTATTATCATTGAGGATTTTCAGATATTCCTGCTCAAACATTTCTCCGTATTCGCCAAGCCTTTCATTTCCGTCCTCATCATACTGACGATACTTTGAAACTTCATCAATGAAAAACAGTGACAGACACTTTATGCCCATATTAAATAACTTCTCTTCTTTTTCAAAGTGTGAAAGAATGGTTTCTCTGATCTGGATACGCCGCATATCTTTTTCGGAAACATCACCTGTTACGTCGCCTGTTTTTATGGTAACTCCGTTTAAGAAAGTTACGGTGCCGCTTAATGGGTCTATTTCAGAAATGGTATAGCTCTTATACTGCTCCATTTCCTGCGATATGTAAAAAAGATCGTCGCCTACTGACAATATACGCAATTCACGTTTGACGTTATTTTTACGCTTTATTTCGATTTCCATTTTTGCCATAGGCGGTTTCTTTGATGAGAGGACTATCTGTTCAAGGTAAAGGTAACTATTTGTTCCTTTGAGATTTTTTATGTCAAAGCCTTTGACCTCTATTTTCTTTACAAGTTTTTTGTTGAATGCGTCAAGAGCGTCAAGCACATAAACAAGGTTGTGATGCTTGGCATGGGTCGCAGAATAATTCAGGGTGAAGAGAGGGTCAAAGTTTTTCAAGGCTTTCTGTGTGACAGCTCCGCCCATTTTCTGCGGCTCGTCGAGGATTATGATAGGCCGGTTAGCTTTGATAACGTCGATAGGGCGTCGTGAGCCAAATTCATCACGCTTGGAATAGATTATACGAGCCTCTTTACTTTTGCCGTCCTCTTTAAGGGAAGATGCAAATGCCTGTGTGTTTATTATCATAACGTTTATTCCGCCGTCAGAGGAGAAGTTATCAAGCTGGTTAAGATTAGAGCTGTTATATATGAAAAAGCGTGCTTTCTTGCCGTAATGTTCCATAAAGTGGTCTTCGGTTATCTCAAAGGTCTTATACACGCCCTCACGGATCGCAATACTTGGAACTACAACGATAAACTTGCTCCAGCCGTATTTTTTATTCAGCTCAAACATTGTTTTGATATACACATAGGTCTTGCCTGTGCCTGTTTCCATTTCGATATCAAGGCTGCACCTGCCGAGGTCTTTTATAAGCTCAGGGGAGAGTTTTATATTGTTTTCACGCTGTATTTTATGCACATTTTCCAAAAGCTGTTCGCTTGAAAGTTCAAGGGCGTTGTTTTTAAAGCCTATATCATCATATGGGTCATTTTCATAATCAAAAGAGAGCTGAGCCACAGCGGGCTTTTCAAGTGTGCCGAGGTCACGGATATAATGAGAGGTCTTTCGGTAGCTCTGTCCGCTGAACACGTTTACGACGGCATTTACAGCGTCGGTTTGATACTGTTGTATTTTAAAGTTGAATTTCATCACAGCACCTTCCTAACCGTATCAGGCGAATAAGCTGCAAATATCTGCTCAAAGTTTGTTGCAACGCTGTCATTTGCCATTGAGCTGTCACGCATAACAAAATAATATGGCTTTTGCTTTGCTATCGCAGTTATCACTTCGTCTGTAACATTATCATCAAAGCAGGCGATAAGATAGCTGTCTTCGACATTGAAAACAGTTTTGCCGCCGATAGTGCTTTTCTCTATTTTGCTTGAAAGCAGAACGCCAAGATCAAGCATAACCTGAAAAAGCAGGTCTTCGGGAGTTCTGTCTTCTTTGATATTATCCACAGTTCCCATTATGGTATCAATGGTTATTTCGGCAGGATTATAGTAGACGTCTTTCATATTTGTGCTGTCGAGTTTGAGAACACGGAAACCTGTGTCAAGGTCTGCCGTTGTTAGAGGGTTTTCTTCTTTTATTTTCTTGCCTGCTCGTCTTATTCTTTCCTTGCCTATTTCGCAGATGTTTTTATAGCCTGCCTTGAAAGCCTCGCTTTTCTCGTCTGTCTTTTCAGGAAGTTGCACCATAATGAATTTGCGGTTTCCACATTCTTTTGCATTTGCATCCATAACAGCATGTGCTGTTGTACCAGAACCGGAAAAGAAATCAAGAATAATTGCATTTTCATCTGGCTGAGTAGCATATATTATTAAATCAGATAATAGTAAAACCGGTTTAGGATTATTAAAATCTACCTTTCCCATGATACTGCGATATTCTTTTGTTGCAACGTCCGTCGAATATGAAGCTCCCGATAAAACAGATTTTGGTCTAATACGTCTTGCTCCATTGTCACTTTCTAAATAATCTTTTTCATATATATTATATTTATTACCAACTTTTTTACCAACAAGCTCAGATAAACGAGTTTCAGCTGTTTCTCTGCCCCAACGCCATCTTCCGTCATCTCCGTTAGATTTAACTGGTAAAGCTTCTATTGAAAAATAATCATCTTTGGTAAGTGATACAGTCCCACTTTCATTATTAACATAAAAAGGATAGTACATATTTGGCCTTTCAACTCGTAAATCTGCACCACCTCTTTTACGTAACTCCAAAAGTCTATATTTACCATTCTCGTCTGTTAAATTATATTCCTGTAAAACTTTATTGTCCAAAGGTAAACCGTGTTCATTAAATAAATCTGATTTTATATACATCAACAATCTTTCGTTTGCACGAGCAATATATTTTTTGTCATTTCTTCCCTTTAGGTTGTTCACAACTGATAAATCCGCAACAAAATTATTTGCTCCAAATACTTCATTACAAACTTTGCGTAAATTATCGCATTCTCCGTCATCAATCGAAATAAAAATAACGCCGTCATCAGAAAGCAAGTTTCTTGCAATTTTAAGCCTTGGATATATCATATTGAGCCAATCGGTATGGAATCTGCCGTTGCTTTCGGTATTCTGAAAAAGTTGGTTGCCGTCTTCGTCAAACTGTCCGCTGTGGTCAAGATAATCGTCAGTATTTTCTGCAAAATCATCATTGTAGACAAAGTCATTGCCTGTGTTGTATGGTGGATCAATATATATCATTTTGACCTTGCCAAGATAAGTTTCCTGCAAAAGTTTGAGAACATCAAGGTTATCGCCCTCTATGTAGAGATTTTCCGTGTTGTCAAAGTCAACGCTTTCCTCACGGCAGGGGCGGAGAGTTTCAGCAATAGGAGAATTTGCGAGCAGTACAGATTTTTTCTTGTCAGGCCAAGTGAACTGATAACGTTCCTCTTTGCCGTCAACAACGTGGGTGTTTATTTCCTGCATAAGCACGTCCTTGTCAATGGCACGGATGACCTCGCCTGTGGTTTCATCTATTGTTTCAGTAACTGCGTTAGGGAACAGCTCAGAGAGCTTTTTATAGTTCTCGTCAGCTTTGTTTTGGGTACGCATTTTAAGTTTCAGCATATTTATCCTCCATACTCTTTTTGTAATTTTCTAAGTTGCTGTACTAGCTCATATTTCTTCCTAGGCTGCTTTTCAGACCTCGCAAGTTTTTCAAGTTTAGCTATTTCTTTTTCAAGCTTTTGTCGGCTTTCATCAAGCTGTATCTGCTCATCAAGAGTGTTGTTGTCCACTATAGTTATGCCGCCTATCTGTGCGACAATGTTTTCCCACACCTTGTCAAGGTCGATACCTTTGAGCTCAATACTATATTGATCGGCAGGCCGCCATTGTGTTTGCATAAGCTTGGTGTGATATATCGCAAGCTTACAACTGTCCTCATATTCGAGGATAAACAGTATATTCTGCGGTATGAGTTTTGACAGCATAGCTATATTCTTCTCATCAAAATTTCTTCTTTTTAGCGTTACAAGCAACACAAAGAAACTCTGAACGTTTTCACCCGCAGGGATATTTACCTTATCAGCCGTTATTTCATTGACAATAGTTATCCTCGAAATGTCAGCGTCTATTTTATCCTTTGCGGCGGTGTTCATTTGAAATTTAGCGTAAATAGCTTTTTTAGGCAACTGCTTGCTCATTTCTGTTGATTTAGGAAGTCCCAGCATATAATCACCTCATCTGATAACAAGGAAACAGATAAGCTCAAAATCATCAAGACCTTTTATCTCGTTGGACAAAAAGCTTACTTGTCCACCACCAAGAAAGCTGTCGATATCGCTTTCTTCTTTGACCTCGATAATAGAGGCTATCGCTTTGCCGAGCAGCTCAGAGAATTTTGACATATCTTTTCCGTCTTTAGTTTCTTTATTGAATTTTTTATACACTTGTGGTATTGGTTCAGACTTTCCCTTGCATAAGAAACGCATTTTATCAAGCATTGCTTTTGGCGAAAGATGATCGCAGACAACGTTGCCGTCATCTGCTATATAAACCATATAAAATGGGTGAAGTCTGTTCTGATTATCAATATTTACGCTGTCAGAACGATTTTTCAATACGAAGATAACCCCAGGAGGTGCGTCTTCTGACGCAGGCACAACTGAGTCAAGCCCGAACGGAGCTTTTTCTATCTCAGGGTGACGTTTAACATATTCAAGAAGATCAAGCCTAAATTCATTAAGCCCAAGATCCATTATGGAAATTCCGCTTGACATATCCTCGATATCAACAACTTCTTCCTGAAGCTTTTTAAGCTGTGCTTTACGATATTCAAGGTCTGTTTTTTCTTCCTCGCTGAGTATATTATCATCACCTGTGGCGGTCATGTCAACAATCTTCATTCTCGTTTCTACTTTGGATTTGAGGTTGATGTATTCATCAAGAGTAACGTTAGGCCAGAAGTTTACGAGCTGGATAACTTTGTTTTTGCTGCCGATACGGTCTATACGTCCAAAACGCTGTATAATACGCACCGGATTCCAATGTATATCATAATTGACGAGGTAATCGCAATCCTGTAAATTCTGACCCTCGGAAATACAATCAGTAGCTATGAGAATATCAATATCTGTTTTCGGCATATTTTCAAAGAGATCTCTGTCCTTTGAAACAGGAGAAAAGCAGGTGAGTACAGTATTAAGATCTGTCCTTTTAAGACTTGCGGTGGTGCGACCGTCAACCGTACCTGTAATTATTGCTGTGTTAAGTCCAAATTTCTCTTTTACATAATTGCTGACATGTTCATAGAGATAGTCAGCTGTATCTGCAAAAGCAGTAAATATTATAATTTTTCTGTTTCCCTCGTTTATAGGGTTTGTTATTTTCTTATCTATAACTTTGTAAAGTTCCTGCAGTTTTGAATCGTGCTCGGCTGTTATATCACCTACCATATATGTGAGCAGATCAAGGATTTCAGCGTCTTTTTCAAGACTTTCTTTCCATTCAAGCCACTCCATATCGGCAAGATCAATTTTAACTTTTCGACCAAAGGAGAATAACTCGTCGTTATTTTGATCTTCCAAGTCAAAATCATCAACACAAGAGATATCTGTCATATTTAGTACTGAACTTGTGTGTTTATTAAATTTGTTAATGGTGCTGATAGTATTTGTTATAAGTTCTTTTATTCGTTTTAGAGTAAGATTGAATGAATAAACAGAACTCTCCATACGTTTCATAAGATTGATAGCGGTAAGTCTGCGTATTCCTTGTTCACGATTAGCCTGTGTGAACCCTACGTTTACCTTGTTGTCTCCGTAGAGTTCAGAATATTTGCTCATTTTACTAGGCTGAATATAATGTGACGGTGTGTATATCGTCAATGATAGCTGCATAAGCTGATCAAATATTTCATTATAATTTATCGCTGATTTTATATCAGTAAGGTTTGGTTGCAGCGAAATAGGTTTAAGCCTTTGTGGAAATGTACCTATTGCACTTGTGTCATAGAACTTCTGAATGTGTTTTCTTGATCTTGCAATAGTGACGCTATCAAGAACTTCAAAGAAATCAAAATCAAGCATTTTCAGCAGGCTTTCAGTTGTTCTTTCGGACGGATCCCACTTGCTCCATATGTTGAACGCTTTTTGGGCGTTCTTGAATATGTCGTCAATAGAACGTTTGGTGTTTAGTTTTTCGTCGATGTAATCGGTATGGCCTTCATAAGCAAGGGCAAGTTGATTTTTTAAATCAAGAAATTTGTTATTAACAGGCGTTGCGGATAGCATAAGCACTTTTGTCCTGACACCAGACTGAATGACCTTTTTCATTAAGATCGCATAACGATTAAGCTTGCTGTCACCGTCATCGTCATCAACAATTTTTCCGCCATTTCTAAAATTATGTGATTCATCAATGACCACAAGATCATAGTTGCCCCAATTTAAGCGACCTAAGTCTATGCCATTAGATTCTCCTGATGTTCGGCTCAGATCAGTATGATACAGAACATCATAGTTCAAGCGGTCAGACGCTATGGGATTATTGACATAGTTATCTTTATAGGTGTTCCAGTTATTTGCGAGCTTTTTAGGACACAAAACGAGAATGGTTTTGTTTCTGCTTTCATAGTATTTTATCACAGCTAATGCGGTAAAAGTTTTTCCGAGGCCTACGCTGTCAGCAAGGATACAGCCATTATATTTTTCAAGCTTATTTATAATAGCAAGAACGGCGTCTTTCTGAAAGTTATATAACATACCCCATATCTTGCTTTCTTTAAAACCAGTAGCTTCATTAGGCAGAACATCTTCAGAGATATCTTCAAGAAATTCATTGAAGATGTTGTAGAGTGTAACAAAATAAATGAAGTCAGGGGAGTTTTCGGTGTAGGCAGTTGTGATATTGTCAATTACCTCATCAGTAACATCTTGCAAACGGGTTTTATCATTCCATAGCTCGTCAAACAGGTCGATATACGATGAGCTGAATGGAGTTTCAAACTTATTTATCATCAAATAGGCATTGTTTCCACGTTCACAACCAAGGTCAACTGTTGTAAATCCATTGACAGGCATATATGTTGTATCGTCAATATTTATGAATCCTGCCATATTGTCATTTGTTATATTTGATTTAAACGTTACCTTTTTCTTTATCCAATCTGCACATTCTTTAGCGATAGCTCTTTGGGTAAGTTCATTCCTAAGTTTTATTTCAAACTCGGTTCCATACAGGCTGCGTTCACGATTTAGCCTAGGAATATAGAACTCACGCTTTTCTTTTTTAGCCTTTTCATTAGTAAAAGTCGGCGAAGTAAAAATAAAACGCAGTTCATCAATAGATGTCAGCTGTTTCTTTAATTCCTGGAATGCATAGATTGAAAAGCAGGCGGCAGCAATGGAAATTTTACTGCCTTTTTTGATCTCGACAGATAAATCATCTTTAAGCGTATTGGTGATATTATTAATAATATTCATAGCATTTTTCTCCCCTATATTTAAAAAGACAACTTTAATATTCATTATACCACATAATCTACTCTTTTTCAATATAATAGGATAAAAACTTGGAATAATTTCACAATGAAAAAACTTGTTTCAGCTTTTGCGTCAAAAATAATCTCAACAAGTTCAATACCATGTTCACCTAAATAAGCAAAACAAAAGCCCATAAAGGAAAACTCTCACTTTCCTCTATGGACTTTTTCTTTTAAAAGTATAACGTAAACTACAAAATCACAATTTCACTTCTCAAAAGATAACCGCTCCGATATGATAAACAACACAAGCGATAAGTAATGCCGCAAGGGTGTAGAATACACCTATCTTAGCGGTCCATTTGGCGGAGTGCGTTTCTCTTGCAGTTGCCGCCAATGGTGAAAGGGAATTGCCGAACACTTTGTAAACAACCCACATCATCAGGAACATAAATAGGAAGATAGACACCATTACGAGGAATCCGCCTGTGCTGCCGAACAATGCAATGGTGATCGTTGGCACAACGGAAAGGGTAGCAGTACAAGAAACTGCCCAGCTCATAGCGATTGCAAGCACTCGCTGCCCACAGTTATCAACCACACGAGTACCAGTAGTGTCTGCAATGGTACAGCCAAGACCCACAAAGAACGGCATTATCGTTTTGCCCTGAAGTCCGACTTTAGACATTGTATTGTCGAATAGAAATGAGATACGGGCAAGGTAGTCTGTTTCCTCCATAAGGTTGAAACCCAGCGTAATACTAAGCACGAATGACGCCATCATTAGTGCAAAATACAGCACATTGATAAGCACATCGCAGATGAGAGAAATCAGCAATGGGTGTACTGAAATTGCTTTCATGCCGCTGCGTAATATTCCGCTGAGGGGCGTCAATGCTGCCGCCGTAATAACTCCATTTAGCAGATCATCAATGTAAGCCATTTTCTCCTTGGCGGTAGTCATTGGTTCTCCCGCAATTATCGGTTTTTCCGTCAGGGCAGTTTCAATGTTCTCGTAAAGTACACGATAATCCTTTTTCCGTATGGCAGACATTGTAACAACAGGAACGCCGAGCTTTTCAGAAAGTGCGGCTGTATCAATGACAATGCCCTGACCCTTGGCTACATCTATCATATTGAGAACAAGAATGGCAGGGACTTTCATTCCAACGAAATCCGCCAGCATATACAGGCTGAGTTTTAACTGCGAGGCGTCAGCCATAACTACCACAAGGTCAGCGTTTCCTGCGGAGATATAGTCCCGTGTGATGACTTATTCATCTGAGCCGGCGGAAAGAGAGTAGCTGCCTGGGAGGTCGGCGATTATCAAACGCTTGCCGTTCCATTTACATTCGCCCTCTTTTTGGTCTACCGTCTTGCCCGGCCAGTTGCCGACGTGTTGATGAGAGCCGGTCGTCATATTAAAAATAGTGGATTTGCCTGAGTTCGGCTGACCAAGCAGGGTTATAACGGGAGTGTTTCCGTCCTTTTTATAAAGCTGACTGCTGCCGTGGTACTTGCAGTTTTGGTTTGACGAACAGTTTTCACAGTTACTCATTTGTCGGCACCTCCCACCATAATATTTTTACTTTCTTCACGACCGATTGCAACAAGTGTGCCATAGGCAACACCTTATCAACGATTATTTGGTAAAGTTTGGGCGGCTGGTTTTACAACAATAAAACCGAAAGGACAGATACAAATGATTGATGCGATGTACAATTACAGACAGGGTGAAATCCACTCCGCCGAGTTCTCCGATGAGTTTAACAAGCTCTGCATACCGTTTGAAAATTCACTGAACGAGGAGCAGATTGAAGTGTTCCACAAGATACTGGACTGCGTGAGCGAGACTGCTGCTGATGAAATGCGTCCGCATACAAGGACGGTGCAGCTATGATTCAGGAGATTCAGGACTAAAATAATTACAGAATAAAAAAAAGGAATGTTTTCGTGATCGGGGCATTGCCCTTTGACGACCCATAAGTATAGTATAGCAAGCTATAACCCAAAGGTTCAAACCATATAACCAATCGAAACTTCTCAAAGCCTTCTTTTCATGGTATAATATACACAAGGAACACGAATCGGAGGTGTTATCATGGAAGAAAAGGCAAAAAAGAAACTGACGGTCAAGGGACTTCTGAAAGTGTTTCTTGTTGTCCTGCTGATACTTGTCATCCTATCGCTTATCATCATTTTTGGCGGCAAGGGCAACAAAAAAGATAATGCGATTATCAGAGGCGAAAGTGGAACGAAGTCGCTTGTGGTATATTTCTCTCAGGCAGATGTAGTTGATATCGACAAGACCGATGCTGTTTCATCGGCAAGTATGAGAACGGATAACAGCAGAAATGTTTACGGCAACACAGAGTACGTTGCAAGACTGTTTCAGCAAGCAACGGGTGCAGATCTGTACAGTATTCAGACAAGCAGACTCTATTACGAGAGCTATCCGCTGACGGCTTATCGTGCATTCTGGGAGGAACTGTTTAACACTCGTCCGAAGCTGATCGGACTTCCAGATGATCTCGATCAGTATGATACGATCTATATCGGATTTCCCGTATGGTGGTTCAATGCCCCGATGCCGATAGGTTCTTTCTTTGAGGAATACGATGTCAGCGGAAAGACCATTGTTCCGTTCTGCACAAATCAGGGCAGCGGCGTTGATTCGGGCTATGAGCTTCTGAAGGACGAATGTGACGGAGCAACGGTCGCAGAGGGTTTCAACGGAAACAATACCGATCTGAATGAAGTAACAAACTGGCTGAAAAGTCAGGGATATATCAATGACTAATGGGAGGTAAAATATGGAATATGTACAGCTCAACAACGGGATCAAAATGCCCATGCTCGGCTACGGCGTATATCAGGTGACAAAGAACGAGTGCGAGAGGTGTGTAACCGATGCACTTTCGGTGGGATATCGTCTGATCGACACGGCACAGAGCTATTTCAACGAGGAAGAAGTTGGTGCAGCTATCACAAAATCGGGTATTCCCCGTGAGGAGATTTTTCTCACAACTAAGGTCTGGGTGGAGCATTACGGCTATGAGGAGTGCAAGAAATCGGTCTACACTTCCCTCGAAAAGCTGAAAACCGACTATCTCGACCTGATTCTCCTGCACCAGCCGTTCAGCGATTATTACGGTGCATACCGTGCATTGGAGGAGCTTTACAACGAGGGCGTTCTCCGTGCGATCGGCGTATCCAACTTCTATCCCGACAGACTGGTAGACATCGCCAGCTTTGCAAACATCGTGCCAATGGTAAATCAGGTGGAAACGCACGTCCTCAATCAGCAGAAGGTCGCCAAGGAGTACATGGACAAGTACGGCGTACAGTGTGAGGCGTGGGCGCCCTTCGGCGAGGGCAGAGGCGGTCTGTTTGAGAATGAAACGCTCATAAATATCGGCAAAAAATATGGCAAGACCTCCGCACAGGTCATGCTCCGCTGGAATATTCAGCGCGGTGTTGTTGTGCTGCCGAAGTCCACACACAGAGAGCGAATGATACAGAATATCGACGTTTTCGACTTCACGCTCACTGATGAAGATATGACAGCGATCGCCGCCATCGACACTGCTACAAGCTCGTTCTTTTCCCACTACGATCCTGCAATGGTGGAGTGGTTCGTGAAGATGGTCAAGGAACGCAAGAAGAACAATCGCAGTGAGAAGGAAACAAAGAACTGGTAAGGAGTAATGATATGAGCATTTTATTTATCAACGGCAGCCCGAATCCTGATGGAAATACTGCCGGACTTGCGAAGATACTGCTGAATGGTAAGAATTACGAAACACTGAATCTGACAGACTATGTGATCGGCGTGTACGGACAGAAGCTCCCTAACGATCAGTTTGATGAGGTGATTGCAAAGATCAAAGCGGCAGATGTACTTGTGATCGGCTCTCCACTTTACTGGCACAACATCTGTGGCAGTGTGCGTACTTTGCTTGACAGATGCTATGGTCCGGTCGGGCAAGGAGAACTGAGCGGTAAGCTGTTCTTTATCTTTCAGGGAGCAGCACCCGAAAAGTGGATGCTTGAAGCCGGAGAATATACAATGTCACGCTTTGCAGGGCTTTACGGACTTTCCTATGAGGGTATGATCGTGAACTCCTCCGATGCAAAAAAGCTGTCTGCAAAGGTATAAGATGTATGAAAGACCTGTCTGATGCATTTGGACAGGTCTTTTGGCATTAACCCAAAGGTTTATGCTTGCTTTTCCGTCGGTGCTGTGATATAATGGAATATAGCATATCTCTACGAAGGGAGCATTATTATGTATAATCATCAGCTCGACACATTTATCGTTGTCGCAGACAGCGGCAGCTTCAATAAAGCGGCGGAAGCACTGTTTATCTCGCCGCCTGCGGTCATCAAGCAGATCAATCTGCTGGAAGACAGTCTTGGTGTCCGTCTGTTTACACGCACGCACAGAGGATTACAGCTCACAAAGGCAGGACAGTCGGTCTATGAGGATGCGCGGTATATCATCGCCTATTGCCGTGAATCGGTGGAGCGGGCGAAGAAAGCCGATGACACACAACCATCTGTACTTCGTATCGGTACATCGACCATGACACCCGGACAGACCATTGTGGATATGTGGACGCAGATCAGAGAGGAGATCCCCGACATCAAATTCCAGCTTGTCCCCTTTGAGAACACTCCCGAAAACGCAAGAGAGATACTTAAAAACATGGGAAAGAACATTGACATCGTGTGCGGAGTTTATGATGAACGAGCGCTGAAACACTGGCAGTGTGCGGCGCAGTTCATAGCAGATGTACCTATGCGCTGTGCAGTATCGGTCTATGATCCTCTTGCGAAAAAAGACAGGCTGACCGTGGAAGACCTGCACGGCAGGTCGATCATGCTGATCCGTGAGGGCTGGAACGAGGAAACGGACAGGCTCCGCAAATGGCTCACGGAAGAACACCCTGAGATCAACATCGTGACATTTGATTTCATCAATCTCTCGGTGTTCAACGATTGCGAGAACAGCGATCATATCCTGATGTGTATTGATATGTGGTCGAATGTCCACCCGCTGCTGAAAACACTGCCTGTGGACTGGGACTATTCCATGCCCTTCGGTCTGCTTCATGCACCTAAACCGAGCAAGACCGTGAAGCGGTTCCTGAATGCGGTGAAAAAGCTGAATAAGTAATAACCCAAAGGTTAATAGGTCATAACAAACGGAGACTTCTCATGAGGTCTCCGTTTTGCTATAATATAGGTAAAGAAAACCGAAACGGAGGTATTGCTTATGAAACATACAATAAAAATCATGATCCCGTTCCTGATGATCGCAGGACTGCTCACAGGCTGCGGAAGTCAGGTAACAACAGGTTCAAAAGCTGAAACAACACAAGCGACAAAAACAGAAACGACTGATGAGACCGCTGACAGTAATATCCTTGTAGTCTATTATTCGGCTCAGGAGCATACCAAAGGTGTCGCAGAGATCGTTGCCGATGTGCTTGGAGCAGATATGTTTGTGATCGAACCTGTGGAAACTTACACAGAGGACGACCTCAACTGGACGAATGAGCAGAGCCGAGTCGTGACAGAGCATAATGACGAGAACCGTCACACAGAACTTGTTTCCACGACTGTTGAGAACTGGGACAGCTATGATACTGTTCTGATCGGCTATCCCCTCTGGTGGAGAGAAGCCTCATGGGTGGTCAATGATTTTGTAATGGATAATGATTTCAGCGGGAAAGACGTTATCCCGTTCTGCACATCAATGTCAGACGGTATTGGCGACAGCGGTGTTCACCTTGCTGAAATGGCAGGTACGGGCAACTGGCTCGAAGGTATGCGGTTCAGTGAATATTACGATACTGCCGAAGTTACAGAATGGGTAGACAGTCTGAATTTGCAGTAAACGGTCAACACATCTTTCAGAAAGGAGCGAAGGAGATGAACGCTATGAAACGCTTTGCATTACTTGGAACAGTACTGATGTCATTCCTGACAGGCTGCGGAACACAGCAGGAAAACACAGCGAACTCGCAGACGATACCAAAAGCCGCCGTAAGTTCAGATACGGTGAAGGAGATCGCCCAGACGGGTATGAGTACCGCCGTTCCCGATATATATTTGCAGCCGATCGAACAGGCAGGAACGGTCACGCAGATCACTTATGACAGCAAGGACTTTGTCCGTGACGAGAGCGATATTACTAAGACCGCATACGTCTATCTTCCCTACGGCTACGATGAAAACGACACCGAAACACGCTACAACATCTGCTACTTGATGCACGGCTGGGGCGGTCATGCAGGTGAGTATTTTGAGTATGCAAACATCACAGATATGCTGGACAATATGATCGCTAAGGGCGATATTCCGCCGACGATATTTGTGTCCGCCACATTTTATAACGACAATTCCGACACGGGCTTTTCCGGCTCTGTTGCGGAGTTCAGACAGTTTCACCGTGACTTTGAGGAATATCTGATGCCTGCGGTAGAGGGACAGTTCCACACCTATGCGGAAAGCACCTCGCCCGACGATCTGAAAGCCAGCCGTGACCACAGAGCCTTCGGCGGATTCTCCCTCGGCTCGGTGACAACGTGGCTGCAATTCTGCTATGATTCCGACTATATCCGCTACTTCCTGCCCATGAGCGGTTCGTGCTGGTATTACGGCGGTTACGGCGATTTCCAGATCGAAAAAAACGTGGACTTCATTCAGCAGCTCATTCAGGACAACGACCTTGACGAGCGTGGATATTTCATCTATCACGGTGTCGGCACAAATGACACAGTGAAGTCCCAGTCCATTGACATGGCGGAGAAAATGCTCTCCCGCAGCGATATTTTCACGCCAGACCACTACGTTTTCTATCAGCGTGAGGGCGGTCAGCACGATCATGTTTCCTGTCGTGAGTTCATGTACAACGCTCTGCCGCTGTTCTTCGGATGTGATACCGTGCAGACAGATGAAGTGACCGAGAATATGACTGTCGGTGAAGTCAAAAATATGGCAGCTTTCGGTGATTTCGGCAGACTGCTTTTTCCCGTGGACAAGACTGTTTCCGACGATATGACACTGAAAGATGTGAGTTCAAGCAGTACCTACACATGGTACAATTATATCAAGCCCGAAAAGACCGTTGAGATCGTGAATCACCTGAAAAACGCCGCAGAAAGCGGTCAGCAGATATTCTACAACATCTACACCGAGGAGGAAATGCAGGCGGACAGCAGTCTGCGTGACACGGGACTTTTCTTCTTCAAGGGTGAGGACAATGCGAAATTTGCTGTGTGCAATGCAGGCGGCGGATTTGCCTATGTGGGGGCGATGCACGACAGCTTTCCCCACGCTCTGGAATTATCGAAAATGGGCTATAATGCCTTTGCACTGATTTACCGTCCCGATGCTCCCTATGATGACCTTGCAAGAGCGATCGAGTTTATCCATGACAATGCTGACACACTGAAAGTCGATCCTGATGATTATTCCCTGTGGGGCGGCTCGGCAGGTGCAAGAATGGCGGCAACGCTTGGCAATGCGGACTATTTGCAGCAGCTCACAGGTCGCACTGACATCGGACAGGCAGGTGCGGTCATCATGCAGTACACGGGCTACACATACACTTCAAAGGCGGACGCTCCGACTTATGTTTGCGTGGGAACGAGTGACGGTATCGCAAATTGGAAAACGATGCAGAACCGCCTGAATACCCTTGAAAGCTACGGTATCCCCACGGAGTTCCATGCCTATGAGGGACTTCCGCACGGCTTCGGACTCGGCACGGGAACAGTCGCTGAGGGGTGGATCTACGATGCTGTGAACTTTTGGGAGGAGCAGTTTTAGGGAACGATCCCCACAAAGCGTGAGCCTGCCAATTTACAGAACTGGCTGCTGACCAAAGCAAAAAATGCACACGGCAATGACTACGACCTGAACCATGATGAGCGATGGGATGTGTTTGATCTCTGCCTGATGAAACGTGAGCTTTTGAATGGAAGCATTGAATTCGGTACACAGGAAAAAGACGGCTTTATCGTGGATAATGTGCTGCATTCCGATACACAGGGCGATATCCATTTTTCAAGCTATATCCCCGAAAGCTATGACGGCTCTGAACCCTATGCGTTGTTCGTAACGCTCCCCGGTTGGAGGGGCTGTACTTTCAGGGCGTGGGTGCGAACCTCGGTGAAAGCTATCCTTTTGAAGCAAGAAATAATCCTGTATAATAAAACTTGACACATACAAAACAATCAAAGTATAATAAAAACAAAGGAGTGTGTCATCAATGGGAACAGGAAAACAATATGATGAAGAGTTTAAAAAGCAGGCAATAAAGCTCGCAAGCTTCAGGCAGCAAACAAGCGGATCAAAGAACTTGAAAAGAAAAACCGTGAGCTTGAAGAGCTTAATGAATTTCTGGAGGAAGCATCTGCTGACGGTAGGATCACAGGAAGGATCAGTTTTTACTGCAAGGCTTTGGAGGTTACAAGACAAGCATTTTACGATCATCTCAGCCATAAAAACGCCCCATGGAAGTATCAGGTGCTTGCAGATGAAATGATGAAGATCCACGAAGAAGACCAATATAATGACTGCTATGGCAGAGAGCGTATGTATCTTGCATTGCAGCAGAAAAAGGATGCCGGGATGCTGCTGTAAAGAAATATGGGATCATTCAAAGCATGAACAGCACCGGCGGAAGATGTCATGATAATGCACGCTGTGAAAGTATGTGGGCAAGAATAAAAGAAGAGTTGTTCTACAGCCGCGAAGACAAGCCGGAGAACTACACTATGAAAGATTTGAAGACTATGATCTGGAGATATTATTCCAATAACGGAGTCTGAATACCCAACCGTGTAAATGACAATAATACCCACAAAGAAATTTGGAG
>ENA-OPSJ01001410-OPSJ01001410.1-human-gut-metagenome-genome-assembly--contig:-NODE-1410-length-18075-cov-6.997780_pt1 | contig 18075 bp, 19 predicted proteins | sample MGYA00241801_ERZ501893 | MGnify/ENA primary metagenome ERZ501893 (study PRJEB25962, sample SAMEA2042219) | human gut metagenome | biome: human gut; feature: human-associated habitat; material: faeces...
TTGGCACTTTGGGGGAATTTAACTATTTTAGAATTACATTTTGCGGAAACTCAAGAAGAAGAAAGCTTGACAGTAAAACAAGATTTTTGGATAATAAAGCTATATACCATAGCAAGTATAAGTATATGGAGGTACAAAAACATGAAACAATGTATGGATTCAGCCAACTTACATAGAAGATTAAAAAAATCATCGGACAGATTGTGTTAGAAGGACATATCAAACACTGCGTCAAAGACGGAATTGAACATGGAGATGCAGATAAGACGATTGAAGATTTTACAAAAGCAGTTGAGAGATTTGCCAATATGAGTTAGAAAATTATTTCGCAGCATTTTTAGCATATACAAAGAGTGTAGAAGTTCACAATCATTGATTTAGAGAAATTAATGTTCGTGGACTTCTTTTATTTTTTATAAAAATCATGTTGATATCTTTTTTGTTTAGAATTGCATACTTGACAAACATATACCCCTATAGGTATAAAGGAGGAAAAGATGAAATCACTAATGAAAAAATTAGAGGATTTTCTGGAAATCGGAGGAACGAAAAAAGACATCACATTCCTAGTTATTTCAGGAATCGCTTTAATTTGCAGTATTTTTAAGTTAGTTCCAACTAAGATTGATATCGCACTTGTTGAAGATAAAGTCGAAGAACTTCTACATTTATTTGCACTATCAAAGAAAATGATGACAACGATCAAGTTGAATTTAACATTTTCACTGACACTAAACTTTATTGCGATCATTCTGGCAATCACAGGAATCTTACATCCCGTTGTCGGGGCATTGGTACATAACGCAGGATCAGTGATGGTAATTATTAATTCAGCATTATTATTGAAATGGAAAAAATAATGCTAAAAAAGAGAGAGAATTGGGTTGGAAAATAACTCAATTCTCTCTCTTTTTATAGGAAAGAAAAACTTATCGAATAAAGTTCGTTTTAATCTTTTCTTCAGTAGCAGGAACCTCAACACCTGCAGCAGCTCCAGCTTCAATACAACGAAGAAGCCAAGCCATATTATTTCCTAAAGTACGCATGATCTGAAGACCCTCTTCATCCTGTTTTACTTCCTCAGGAGTATTGCCATGTACCATGTTCCAGTAACTTGAAGAAACAACAGGCATCTGATGATACTCAAGATATTTTAAAAGAACATCCAAAGTCGCAGTTGTACCAGCACGACGTGCAGAAGTTACGGCAGCGGCAGGTTTATGTAACATAAATTTACCAGCCTGAGAACAGAATTTATCCATAAATTCAATGATCTGACCACTAGGAGAAGCCCAGTAAACAGGAGAACCAATAACTAAAGCATCAGATTCTTCCATGATCTTAGCGGCAGCCTTCACATTTTCGATCGAAGGATCTCCAGCCTGAAAGATCTCAGTTTCAATTCCCTGTGCATTTAAAGTATTTGCAACCTCAGTCAAAGCAGTAAAAGTACATCCAGCTTTGCGAGGACTTCCATTTAATAGTAAAACTTTCATTTATCTCGTCCTTTCTTAGTCAAATATGATGAAGTTCCACTCATATTTTAAAACAAAATGAAAAAATGATAAAGAAATATTCAAAAATAATTGATACATTTCAAAGAAAGATATATTATAATGTTATAACATTTAAAAAGATATAAAGGGCGATAAACATGAAGAGATTAGATGATTCCAAAGGGGCACCCCCATTATATTTACAGATCAGCCAGATTTTAAGAGACAAGATCTTAAGACATGAATACGATTACGGAGATCGTATCCCAAGTGAAAAGGACTTACAGGATCAATATGAAGTCAGCCGTATCACAGCAAGACAGGCGATTCAGGAATTAGAACAGGAAAACATGGTAGAAAGAGCCAGAGGCAAAGGAACGATTGTTACCTATCAGCCATGCATTGATGAATACTTAAATACGATCCGAAGTTTTACCGACGAGATGAAGATACAGAATATGGAGCCGGGTTCCAAAGATGTAAGGATTTCATTGGAGAAAGCAGATTCCAGGATTGCAAAGATCTTTGGAGTCGAAGAAGAAAGCTTGTTATATTATTTGGAAAGAGTCCGTACAGGAAGTGGACAGGAGATCGTATACTTTCAGTCCTATTACACATTGGATGCAAATCTTCCACTTAATGAAGAAGAACCCATCGAAAGTGCCTATGCAATGCTTAAGGAGAAAGGAATCATACCAGTTCATGTCGACGAACAATTTGACTGTATGATGCCAACGAAACCTGTGCAGGATAAACTTAAGATGGAACAAGGAATTCCAGTGTTACGAAGAAGAAGAACGGCATATGATGATCAGGGAAAAGCCATTGAATATACGATAGGATATTACAGAGGTGATCGCTACACTTATCATCTGGAAATGGATTTAAAAAAATAAGCAATATAGAATAGATTGTTTCGGCAGTTTTTTCTATTGATTTATAAATGTTATAACATTATATCAAAAGCGAAGGAGGAGGAGTATCACATGAAGGAAATTTCAGGTCTGGATTTAAAGACAACAGACGGAAAATTAGGATTTTGCTATGGAGAAGATATATTTGGCCCATCCCCGGAGATCAGATATTTAGATGATATCCGGGCATCCCTGGCAGAACCGGATAGTGATGGACCAGAAGAAGTATATTGTATTGCAATGGATGTCGGAAAGGAATGTGATAAAGAATATATCATTTCCAGAAACTTGTTATTCGGAATCGTAACTTACGCAAAAGGGATGATAGGAAAAGGTCCCGTAAGATCACAAGGACACAGCCATATCATCAGTCCATCCTGTGGATATTCAACGCCTGAAGTATATGAAATATGGGAAGGCGAAGCCATTGTGTATATGCAGGAATCAGGCAGTGATGATGCAGGAAATTGCTATGCAGTTTATGCAAAAGCAGGAGATATTGTGATCGTTCCACCAGACTGGGTTCATGCAGCGGTAAATGCAAATAAAGAAAAGAACATGACATTTGGTGCGTGGTGTGTCAGAGATTATGGATTTAATTACGAAGATGTAAGAAGACATCATGGAATTGCATTTTATCCAGAATATGAAGGAGACACCTTATGCTGGAAGCAAAATCCATTTTATCAATCAGGAAAACTGATCGAACAAAATGCAAGAGAATACAAAGAATTTGACATACAAAAAGGAATCCCAATGTACAAACAGTTTGAACAGGAAAAAGATATTGGTTATCGAAAGTTATATCGGAATCGATAACGAAGAAATTCTGGAAAACCTGATCAAACCATTAAAGCCGAAAAAAATCATTTTTTCAGATGATCTTGCATTTGATGAGAAAAAGATCATTGAGATGACAGACAGAGATTTAATTCCGGAAGACAGAGTCTTTGGAATCTTAACACATTATGAAGTGAAAGATTTCTTTGATCCAAAAGTACTGGAAGATACAAGAAAAGAAGTAGAAAATGCAGATGGGCTGATAGTCATCTATGGAACAGGAGCATCCCTGATCACAACAGGAGATATCTTAATCTATGCAGATCTTGCAAGATGGGAAGCACAACTAAGATACCGTGCAGGAGCAACAAACTGGAAGATTAACAATCCAGATGAAGATATTTTAAAGAAATACAAGAGAGGATATTTCTTAGAATGGAGAATCAGCGACAAATTAAAAGACCAGTTGCACAATTCTATCGACTACCTGTTAGATACCAACAGAAAAAAAGAAGAACGAACAGGCTTACATGAACTGGAATTCATCGAGACAAGAAGACACTGGTTTGACAGCCAGATCACACTTCAAACCAAAGGCGCGTCAATATGCTCAATCTGGTTGAAGGAGAAGAAGCAATTGTAGAAAGCATTGACGGAAGTTTCGAACCATACGAAATCCACTACGGAGAAACCTTCATTATTCCAGCACAGATCAAAGAATACAAGATCATACCAAAGACAAACAACGATCAAAAATTAGCGATCATGCAGGCATATGTAAGATAAGATTATAGCAATCAGCCAGTAAATGGCATAAGATACCTAAATTAAAATCCAACACACTAAAACATACATCCCCTACAGGATGCCAATAAACTAAAGTATAAGAAGATTATCCATATGATTCAGCTGTGGACTATATGAGCACGTCGGCACTTAATGAGCAGTGACGATTCATCGTCGCTGTCGAATTTAGTGTCCGCTACGTTGCCGAATCTAAGCGAGAGCGGGTCCACAGATGAATCATATGGATAATCTTCATTGACAACCTTTAGTTATTCATCGCTTCCACAATGGCGATAAAACGCCAGCATATACAATCCACACAATCCCACAAGTGCATAAACCACCCGCGACAACCAGCTCATATCACCAAACAAAAATGCCACCAGATCAAACCGGAAGAAACCAATCAGTCCCCAGTTTATTGCACCAACGATCGTAAGCGTTAAAGCAGTACAATCCAAAAATTTATTTCCCATGATAAAATGAAACCTCCTTAGAACAATAAATAAAATTCTAGTTTAGTATTTGCCAAACACCATATTTTATACAAAAAATTTGTCATTTGAAATACATTTACGTTTGTAAAAAAAGGGAGTATAATACTCATCAAAGACCATGTCTGACTGCCGTATAGGTAAAAGGAGGAAACAAGACATGAAAGTTATTTTTTTAGACGTAGATGGAGTATTAAATTCGCAGCAATTATTCGAGAAATGCGAAGATGACCAATTAATCTCCGTAGATGAGGATAACATTAAGAATTTAAAGACAATTGTAGATGCAACAGGGGCAAAGATCGTTTTATCATCATCCTGGAGATACGGATGGGCAGAACATAGTGACGCTGTGCAGGACTGGTGCCAGATCTTAGTTGATATTTTAGCAAAATATGATTTAAAGATCATAGACAAGACGGAATACTTAAGCAGCGGAAGAAGAGAAGACGAGATCAAAGACTGGCTGGATGAGTGCGAAGAAAAGATCGAAGGATTCGTCATATTAGATGACGGAGCATATGAATGGCACAGACATGGATTTGATAAACATCTGGTCAAGACAGATTTTTGTACAGGTGGATTGCAGGCGGAAGATGCACAGAAAGCAATTCAAATCTTAAATAAGAAGAGATTATTCAGCTTTTTAAGAAAATATTAGATTTAAGAGAAGACAAAGAGAACAAGATACGAAAGGAAATGAGACAGATGGACATAAATAAAGTGACAACAGCAATGATCGATTACTATCAAGGAGATCCAAAGAGGATCCAGCATTTCCTGAAAGTACACGCATACGCGAAACTGATCGGAGAACAGGAAGGACTAGATAAGGAAACATTAGAGATCCTTGAAGTTGCAGCATTAACCCATGATATCGGTATTAAAGTCAGTGAAGAAAAATATAACAGCAGTGCAGGAAAATATCAGGAGATCGAAGGGCCTGCAGTTGCACAGAAGATGTTAGAAGACTTACAATATGACAAAGCAAAAACAGACAGAGTCTGCTACCTGATCGGACATCACCATACATACGATCAGATCGACGGCATTGATTATCAGATTCTTGTAGAAGCAGATTTCTTAGTAAATCTTGCCGAAGAACACAGTTCAGACAAGACGATCGCATCAGTGAAAGACAAGATTTTTAAGACAAAAACAGGGATCTGGCTGATAAATAAAATTTTTTGAAAAAAAGGCTTGCCAAGAGTCGAGGAATATGATAAAGTATAGAAGTCGCAGAAATGAGACAACAACTTAACTGCCCAGATAGCTCAGTCGGTAGAGCAGAGGACTGAAAATCCTCGTGTCGCTGGTTCGATTCCGGCTCTGGGCATCTTTTTTATTTTATAGAGGAATTCAAAGAGTTAACTTTCAGAAAGAATGAGAAAATCGAAAGTTGACTCTTTTTTTTAATTCCTATTCAATGAGAATTAAGTATGATATAATAAAAATGAAAAAATATGTTTACAAAGGGATAAAAAATGACATCAATTTATAACAAGTTGAAACAACTGCAATACAAAGAAGATTATCCTTTTCACATGCCAGGACATAAGAGAAATTTAAAGATCGATCCATTATTAGATGCAATTGCAAAGATTGACATCACAGAGATTACAGGATTTGATGATCTTCATCATCCAGAAGAAATGATTCGGGAATTGATGGATGATTTAAAACAGATTTATGGAACAAAAGAAAGTTATCTTCTGGTAAACAGCAGCACGGCAGGGAATTTGGCTGCAATTGCTGTGTTGTGTCATATTGGAGATAAGATACTGGTTGCAAGAAACTGCCATAAGTCAGTTTATCATGCGATAGAACTGATGGGACTTGATCCAGTATACATTTATCCGGAGATTGATGAATATGGAATCTGTAAAGGCATTACAAAGGAACAGGTAGAAAATATCATAACACAAGAAACATCAATTAAGGCAGCGGTGCTTGTTTCACCAACGTATGAAGGAAGAATATCAGATATCAAAGGGATATCTGAGGTTCTGCATCGAAACAATATACCATTGATCGTGGATGAAGCACATGGAGCTCATTTTATTTATCATGAGGCATTTCCACAAAGTGCGGCAAATAGCGGAGCGGATATTGTAATCCAAAGTCTGCATAAGACATTGCCGGCATTTACGCAAACAGGATTGCTGCATTTGTGTACAGATTGTGTGACAAAAGAATTGATGCAAAAGAAATTGTCAATATTTCAGAGCAGCAGCCCATCTTATGTGTTGATGGCTTCAATCGAACAATGTATCCACATTTGCAATGAAAATCGTGGATATTTTCAACAATATTGCGAGAGATTGTGGATACTTCGTGAAAAACTAAAAGAATTACAACATATCAGGCTGGTACCAACAGATGACATTGAAAAACTCGTATTTTCGGTAAAAGATACGACGATATCTGGAGAAGAATTATTTGAGATTTTAAGAGACAGATATCATTTAGAGATGGAAATGTCAGAACTTTATTATGTGATCGCAATGACAAGTGTGTGTGATACACAAGAAGGATATGACAGATTGTATCAGGCATTAAAAGAGATTGATCGTGAGATCACGAAAAAGAATACAGAGTATTTCCTTGAGGAAAATGATTTCCATCAGAATAAAAAGGTATTAAAACCGGAAGAAGCTGCAAGGAGAGCTAGAATACAGATTAATTATGAAGAGGCAAAAGATAAGATTGCGGCAGAATTTATTTTTTTGTATCCACCAGGAATTCCACTTATTGCACCTGGAGAAGTGATCGATGATCATGCGATTCATAAGATCAGACAGTATGAGCAATATGATATGAAAGTGATAGGACTTAATGATCATAAAATTTATATAATAGATGAGAGGATATAAAATATGGGATTATTTTTGACAGTTGAAGGACCAGATGGAGCTGGAAAAACAACACAAATTGAATTACTAAGAGACTACTTATCTGACAAAGGTTATGATATAATAGTATGTAGAGAACCTGGCGGTACACCAATCAGTGAAGCTGTAAGGAATGTGATCCTTAATAAAGAGTTCACTGAGATGGGGCATATGACGGAATTACTGCTTTATGCAGCTGCCAGAGCTCAATTGATCGAAGAAGTCATTCGTCCGGCATTAGAAGATGGGAAGATCGTGATCTGCGACCGATTCGTGGAATCTTCCGCAGTCTATCAGGGAATTGCCAGAGGAATGGGAATTGATCTTGTTTATGAAGTGAATCAGTTCGCGATCGGAGATACAATGCCGGATCTGACGATTATGATCGATCTGGATGCAGAAGCCGGTATTTCAAGAAAGAAAAAGCAGGCAGAACTTGATCGAATGGAAAGCGAGACAATTGATTTTCACAAGAAGGTTGTTGAAGGATACAGACAGCTTGCAAGCCTGCATCCTGATAGAATCTATACTGTTGACGGAAGTCTGCCAATCGAAGAGATTCATCAGCAGATCGTTTCACAGGTCAACAAAAAATTTCATGGTAAAGGGTGATGTAGTATGAAGAGTTTTGATGCAATTATAGGACATAAAAAAATAATTTCTCATTTTGAAGAAGCAATCAAGACGGGAAAAGTTTCCCACGCCTATTTATTAAGTGGTGAAGATGGAAGCGGAAAGATGATGATCGCAAAAGCAGTTGCAAAAGCACTTTTGTGTGAACATAAGGATGGATGCGGGGAATGTGCAGCATGTAAGCAGGTAGATTCGTTAAATCATCCAGATGTCATTTATATTACTCATGAAAAGTATGAAATCCGTGTTGATGACATTCGAAAAGGAATCAATGAAACAATCGATATCAAACCTTACAGCGGAGATTATAAGATTTACATTATTGATGATGCAGATCGTATGAATGCAGGAGCGCAGAATGCTTTATTAAAGACATTAGAAGAACCACCTGCATATGCTGTGATCTTATTATTAACCAATAATAAAGACAGACTGTTAGATACGATTCTTTCAAGATGTGTGTCCATGACATTAGGAAGTGTCAGAGAAAGTGAAATTGAAGACTATCTAAAAGCCAATACAGGGGCAAGTCATGCAGATATCGCATTTGCGGCAGCATTTTCCCTTGGTAATATTGGACGTGCATTGCATGTACTGGATACAGAAGAATTTAAAGATATGTTAAATGATACAATGAATGTGATCACTCATATGAAGAGTATGGAGATTTATGAGGTTGTATCTTATGCTAAGAGTCTGACAAAATATAAGAATGAGATCTATGATTTCCTTGATATCATTATGGTATGGTATCGTGATATGCTGATCCTTAAGACAACAGGATCTTTAAATCAGCTTGTATTTAAAGACAAATACCGTCAGTTAAAAGATCAGGAGATTTATATTTCATTTGAAGGAATCAGTCATATTCTTGATGAAGTAGAGAAGGCTAGAAGGCGACTAATCGCGAATGTTAATTTTGAAGTGGCAATTGAAATGCTGCTTGTGACGATAAAGGAGAATGGTAAAGTATGGTAGAAGTAATTGGAGTGCGATTTCGTACTGCAGGAAAGATATATTTCTTTGATCCAAAAGAATTTCAGGTAAAATCGGGAGACCACGTGATCGTGGAAACTGCCAGAGGAATTGAATTTGGATCTGTCGTTTCTGAGAGAAGACAGGTAAAGGAAAAATGCATCGGAGATGAGTTAAAACCTGTTTTGAGAATCGCAACCAAAGAAGACGAAGAGAGAGCAGCGAAGAATAGAGAGAAAGAAAAAGAAGCATATAAGATCTGCCTTGATAAGATCAAGGAGCATAAGCTTGATATGAAGCTTGTATCAACAGAATATACATTTGATAATAACAAAGTATTGTTTTATTTTACAGCGGACGGACGAGTTGATTTCCGTGAGCTTGTAAAGGATCTGGCAGCAGTATTTAGAACAAGAATCGAACTAAGACAGATCGGTGTCAGAGATGAAGCCAAGATGCTTGGAGGAATGGGAATCTGCGGAAGAAAGTTATGCTGTAATACATTTTTATCAGAGTTTGCACCTGTTTCGATCAAGATGGCAAAAGAACAGAATCTGTCACTGAATCCAACAAAGATTTCAGGAGTATGCGGAAGACTGATGTGCTGTCTTAAGAATGAACAGGAAACTTATGAATATTTAAACAGCAAGCTTCCAAATGTCGGTGAGAAATTAAAGACAAAAGACGGCGTATTTGGAGAAGTTCAGAGAGTGGATGTCCTTCGTCAGAAAGTAAAACTGATCGTTGAAGATGAGAATGGAGATAAAGAAATCCAGGAATATAAGATTGACGATCTTCTGATGAGAAGGAAGAAACCACAGGGATGTCAGGGCTGCAACAAAGGATGCAATAATAAGAATCAAGGATGTAATAAAGGACATGGAAAGAGAAAGAATTGATGATCTTGGGATCAATGGTTATCAGATCATCCAGAAGGAACAGGGATTTTGTTTTGGAATGGATGCGGTTCTTTTATCAGATTTTGCACAAGTTAAGAATGGTGTGAGAGTTCTAGACCTCGGTACGGGGACTGGAATCCTCCCAATTTTGATGGAAGCAAAGAGCAAGGCTTCTCATCTTACAGGGCTTGAGATACAGCCTGAGATGGCCGAAATGGCGGCAAGAAGTGTCAAATTAAATCATTTGGAAGATAAGATAGAGATCGTGGAGGGTGATATCAAAGAAGCTTCTGCGATTTTTTCACATGACAGTTTTGATACGATCACATCGAATCCGCCATATATGATTGGACAGCATGGACTTAAGAATCCATCGGAGACAAAAGCAATCGCAAGACATGAGATTTTATGCACATTTGCGGATATTACGGCAGCAGCCAAAAAGCTTTTAAAGAATAAAGGAAAACTGTTTCTGGTACACAGAACATTTCGTTTATCAGAGATTTTATGCCAGCTGTCCAAAGATGGATTAGAACCAAAGAGAATCCGTTTTGTGCATCCATATATCGATAAAGAACCCAATATATTTTTGTTAGAAGCAGTAAAAGGCGGAAAGTCAAGAATGACCGTAGAGCCGCCATTGATCGTCTATGAAAAAGCAGGAAAATATACAGAAGAAATTTATAAGATTTATGGAATGAATCCGGAGGAATGAACATGAGTGGAACATTATATTTATGTGCAACACCGATTGGAAATCTAGAAGATATTACATTTCGTGTGATCAACACATTAAAAGAAGTCGATCTGATCGCAGCGGAAGATACAAGGCACAGTATCAAGTTATTAAATCATTTTGAGATTAAGACAAAGATGACAAGTTATCATGAGTATAACCGTGTGGAAAAAGCAAAAGTTCTTGTAAAACAGTTACAGGAAGGCAAGAATATAGCACTGATCACAGATGCGGGAACACCGGGAATTTCAGATCCAGGGGAAGAACTGGTAAGACAGTGCCATGAAGCAGGCATCACGGTGACAGCCTTGCCGGGGGCATGTGCATTGATCAATGCCCTGATCATTTCCGGACAGCCAACGAGAAGATTTTGTTTTGAGGCATTTCTGCCAGCAGATAAAAAAGAGAGAAAACAGATTCTTGATACACTGGAAAATGAGACAAGATCTATTATTATTTATGAGGCACCGCATCGTCTTGTAAGAACGTTAGAAGAACTGTATGAAGTTCTGGGAGACAGATCCATGACACTGTGCAGAGAGCTCACAAAGAAGCATGAATCCGTTTTTAAATTAACACTTGGGGAAATCCTTGCCTACCACAAAGAAAACGCTCCAAAAGGCGAATGCGTGATGATCATCGAAGGAAAATCTTTTCAGGAATTAAAAGAAGAGAGCCAGGAAGAATTTTTAAAGATTCCATTGTCAGAACATATGAAACGATATATGGATCAGGGACATTCCAAGAAAGAAGCAATGAAACTGGTAGCAAAAGATCGTGGTGTTGGTAAGAGAGAGATTTACCAGCAGTTACTGGAAGAGGAAGAAGAATAAAAATAAAAAGGTATGGGAAATATCAAAATTCCCATACCTTTGTTTTTATTGTAAGTATTCGAAAATTATGCTTCAGTAATTTCGAATCCTGCAAGTTTGGCTAATTCAATAATAGATTTTCTTGAGACTTTCTTTCCTTTGTAGTCGATCAGATCATCCATATCTTCTCCAGTAAAAATATCTGCAGGATTATATTTTTTTAAAATAATCTTATCATCATCTACAAATATTTCAAGAGGATCGCGTTCGTTCACATCAAAGTTACGACGTAATTCGATCGGTAAAGTAATTCTTCCAAGTTCGTCAAGCCTTCTTACAATGCCTGTACTTTTCATGTGTAAACCTCCTTAATTGTCTTTCAATCATTTTATAACTAAACCATAGCATACCAAAATCTGGTTGTCAATTCATTTATTTACTTAAGAATCAGTTGAAAAATAAATATAATTAACAGATTTCGGCACCAGATGGCATATCTTTTTCAGGTGTCACAAGGGCTAATTCACCTTTTTCATTTTCTGCGCAAAGAAGCATTCCTTCAGATAAAACTCCGGCTAATTTGGCTGGTTTTAAGTTCACAAGTACCATAACTTTCTTACCGACCATATCTTCTGGTTTGTAATAAGCTTTGATACCAGAAACAATCTGTTTTACCTGGCTTCCGATCTTAACCTGAGAGCAGAGAAGTTTCTTGGATTTCTTCACTTCTTCACAAGCAATGATCTCACCAACCTGGAACTGCATCTTAGTGAAATCATCAAAAGTGATCTCAGCTTTTGGTTCAATGTCGATGACAGTATCTTCTTCTACAGCAGCGTTTGCAGCTTTGACAGAAGCAGCCTGTTTCTCCATTAAGACTTTGGCTTTCTCCATAACTTCTTTCTCGTCTAATCTTGCAAATAAGATCTGAGGTTTTTCAGTTACTTTTGTACCACTCTTGTAGTTTCCAAATGTTGCAAGGTCATCAAACTCAACCATAGATGTATTTAACTGAGCAAAGATCTTCTCAGATGTCTCAGGCATATATGGTGATAATAAAGATGCTCCAATTGTAATTCCTTCCACAAGGTTGTATAAAACAGTTGCCAGACGGTCTTTGGAAGCTTCGTCTTTTGCTAATACCCAAGGCATTGTTTCATCGATGTAACGGTTGCAGCGGCGGAATAAGTTAAAGATCTCTGTCATCGCATCTGCAACACGAAGATCTTTCATCTTCTCAGCAACTTTATCTCTTGTACCTGTTGCGACGGCTTTCAGATCATCATCATAATCTCCGACAACACCTTTGTCTTCTACGATTCCTCCAAAATATTTGTTGGACATAGAAATTGTGCGGTTTACAAGGTTACCAAGGATATTGGCAAGGTCAGAGTTCATACGCTCGATCATTAATTCCCATGAAATCACACCATCACGTTCGAAAGGCATTTCATGAAGAACGAAGTAACGTACAGCGTCAACTCCGAAGAAGTCAACAAGGTCATCAGCGTATAAAACGTTACCCTTTGATTTACTCATCTTACCATCGCCCTGAAGCAGCCAAGGATGTCCAAATACCTGTTTAGGAAGTGGAAGATCTAACGCCATCAGGATGATTGGCCAGTAGATTGTATGGAAACGGATGATATCCTTACCGATCAGGTGAAGATCAGCAGGCCAGAACTTGTTAAACTTGTCTGAGCTGTTTCCATCACAGTCATAACCAATACCTGTGATATAGTTTGTTAATGCATCTAACCATACATAAACGATGTGTCCTTCATCAAAGTCAACTGGGATTCCCCATGAAAATGATGTTCTTGAAACACACAGATCCTGAAGTCCTGGAAGAAGGAAGTTGTTCATCATCTCATTCTTACGGGATTCTGGCTGAATAAATTCAGGATGTGTATTGATGTGTTCGATTAGACGGTCTGCATATTTGCTTAATTTTAAGAAATAAGCTTCTTCTTTCGCAGGCTGTACTGGACGTCCGCAGTCAGGACATTTACCATCGACTAACTGGCTTTCTGTGAAGAAAGATTCACAAGGTGTGCAGTATAAACCTTCATATTCACCTTTGTAGATATCTCCCTGTTCATATAATTTCTTAAAGATCTTCTGAACCTGTTTTTCATGATCTTCATCAGTTGTTCTGATAAAACGGTCATAAGAAGTATTCATAAGATCCCAGATTCTCTTAATCTCTCCGGCAACATCATCAACAAATTCTTTTGGTGTTACGCCTTTTTCTTCTGCTTTTAATTCTACTTTCTGACCATGTTCGTCTGTTCCTGTCTGGAAAAATACGTCATAGCCTTCCATTCTTTTATATCGAGCAATACTGTCTGCCAGGATGATCTCATATGTGTTACCGATATGAGGTTTTCCGGAAGTATAAGTAATTGCAGTCGTAATATAATATGGTTTCTTACTCATAGTGATCCTCCGATTTCTTGATTCTATCCTTTTAATTATAGTACATCTTTAGCGGATAGTCTATTTCTTTTCTTTAAAAAATAAGATATTAACAGGTAGTGATATGGAGGTAGAAATGGAATTGGCAGGGAGTTTAAAAAAGATCAGAGTTAAACTGATAGTGATAGGGATTTGTCTGATATTTCTGGCTGTATTAAGTTTTGTAAAAGAAGATCATAAGGACAATTCTGATCAGGAAAAGTTCCAGCGATATACGATTTCATTTTTTAAGGAAAATGCATCGGCAAATGAGATTACAATGCACTATTTATTAGAAAATCCAGAGAAATATGGCTTAAAGAAATCGAAAAGTCTCTATGGGAAAATGAAAAAAGAAGATGTATTGAATGAAAAAAACAAAATTTCAGATGAAATTAAAAAATTAAAAAAGTTTAGAAAAAAGGAATTAACCAGAAAACAGCAGAATACATATGAAGTTTTGATGGATTATCTGAGCCGGCAGGAAAAGCTTGCAATGTATCCTTACTATGAGAGGGTACTTGGAAAATCATCCGGGCAGCAGGTGCAGATTCTTTTGACATTGAGTGAATACAGATTAAAAAATGAGCAGAATATAAAAAGCTATTTTAAATTGTTGAGAGGACTGAATGCATATTTTGATTCGTTGATCGAGTACAGCAAGGAGCAGGTAAAAAGAAATTTATTTATTTCAGATGAGTCATTGGAAGAGACTTTAAAACAGATCAAAAGTGTGACAACACAAAAAGATAATATGTTGGCTGCAACATTTAATTTAAGAATTTCAGAGGTAAAAGGCATAAATGCAGCCACGAAGAAACAATATTGCCGGGAGAATAAAAAAATAGTGAAAATGGAAGTAATTCCAGCTTATGAAAGGTTATATTCTCATTTACAGGCATTAAAGGGAAATGGAAAGAATAAAAATGGACTTTATTATTACAAAAATGGAAAAGATTATTATGAAGCATTGGTTGCACAAAAGACGGGTTCAGCAAAAACAGTCGAAGAAATGATAGAAATCAGTGATCAAACGATAGAAAAATGTCTTCGAAAACTCATAAAACTACAAAAAAAGTATCCAAATATCATAAATAGATATAGAAAATCTAAAAAAAATATTAAAATTGTGCAAAATTCACAAAAGGTACTTAACAAACTAAGGCAAAAGATGGTAAAATATTATCCAAAGGCACCAAAAGTCAGCTGTAAAATAAAATATGTGCACAAAACCATGGAAGAATATACCAGTCCGGCGTTCTATATGGTACCAGCGGTTGATTCTTACAAGGAGAATGTAATCTACATTAACAAGTCACAGACTGCAGAGTTGTATCCGACATTGGCACATGAAGGATATCCGGGACATTTATACCAGAATGTCTATTATGCGGCAAAGGGTGATGATCCCGTGCGCTATCTGCTGGATTATCCTGGATATTCAGAAGGATATGCAACGTATGTGGAAGGTTTTAGTTACAGTATGATGGATGCCGAAGGATATGGCGATATTTATCAGCAGATGAATATGGAGATGTACGAGTACAATCTGGCACTTTGTTCGAGAGTTGATTTTGGAGTTCATTATGAAGGATGGAAGAAGAAAGATGTCAGGGCGTATTTAAGATCATTTGGAATGGAGAAGTCTCAGGCAGATGAATTATTTCAGATGATCATCGAGAATCCTGCAAATTATTTGTCTTATTATATCGGTTATCAGGAGTTTCATGAGCTTTTGACAGATTATAAGAACAAGGCAGGAAAACAATATAACTTGAAAGCGTACCACACAGAGATTTTAGATGCAGGCCCTTGTAGTTTTGACATTTTGAGAAGACGCATCGAAAGCAACCTATGAATGGAGGAGTAACTTATGTCAACAAAAGCTTATTACACACATGAAGAAATCGGAAAAGGAAAGCCTGGATTTTCAAAAACAAGATCCATTATCGAAGCAGCATTTTATGGAAACAATGTCGTAGAGGTAACAGATTTAAAACAGGCATATGAATTAGCAAAGAATTCTCCTGGAACGATCGTTACAGATATGCCGGTATATAAACCCGAAGCAATTGGTTTAGATGAAGGTTCCAAAGTTCTGTTATTTAACGATGGATCAGTGACTGGACGCTGCGCAGCTGCAAGAAGAATTTCCAGCGAACCTGGTGTAGATACAAATGATCTGGATCTGAAACTGATGGATGCAATCTATGATACAAGATGGACGACAATGTATCATGCACAGGTGTATATCGGATTAGATCCTGAATTTATGGTAAAAGCACATCTTTTAATTCCAGAAGGAGAAGAAAATATCTTATATTCCTGGATGTTAAATTTCCAGTACATGAATCCTAAATACAATGAAATGTACAAAAACTCACAGCCAATTGCAGATGAGACAGATATCTATATCTTCTCAGATCCACAGTGGACACATGAAGAACATCCATTAGGATTAACATACTTTAATACAGATACAAACTGTGCCGCACTTCTTGGTATGAAATACTTTGGAGAACACAAGAAAGGTACATTAACCATTGCATGGGCAATCGCAAACCGTAACGGATATGCTTCCTGCCATGGTGGACAGAAAGAATTCAAATTAGATAATGGAGAGAAATTCGTAGCATCTTTCTTCGGATTATCAGGATCAGGAAAATCCACATTAACACATGCAACACATAACAACAAATACGAAGAGATTCAGGTTCTGCATGATGATGCATTTATCATTAACACAGAAACAGGTGCATCTATCGCAATGGAACCAACATATTTTGATAAGACAGCGGACTATCCAACAGGATGCCCTGATAATAAATTCTTATTAACAGCACAGAACTGTTCTGCAACAAGAGACAGCGAAGGAAAAGTCGTTCTTGTCACAGAAGATATCCGTAACGGAAATGGCCGTGCGATCAAATCCAAATTATGGTCACCAAACCGTGTAGATAAGATCAATGACCCAGTTAATGCAATCTTCTGGATCATGAAAGACCCAACAATCCCACCAATCGTTAAGATCAAAGGAGCTTCTTTAGCATCCGTTATGGGAGCAACTCTTGCAACAAAACGAAGCAGTGCGGAACGTCTGGCACCTGGAGTAGATCCAAACCGTCTGGTTGTAGAACCATACGCAAACCCATTTAGAACATATCCTCTTGTAAATGACTACAAGAAATTTAGAAAACTTGTAAAAGAAAGAAATGTAGACTGCTACATCATCAACACAGGAGATTTCATGGGTAAAGATATCAAACCTGCAACAACAATTTCCGCAATTGAGCAGGTCGTAGAAGGAACTGGAGAATTCAAACAGTGGGGACCATTTACAGATATCGAAGTGCTTGAAATGGAAGGATATGTTTCAGACTTCAGCGATATGAACTATGTTGAAACACTGAAAGCAAGAATGACAGACAGATTAAACTTCGTCTTCGAAAAAGACGTAGAAGATGGTGGATACAATGCACTGCCAACACAGGCAAAAGAAGCTTTAGCAAAAGTAATTGGAGAAGCACACAATTTAGAAGTGGAAAATTCCAACAATTAAAGGTATAATACTCTTAAATCGTTGTTTAGGAGGTGAATTGATTGGATAAAGATCGTTTAAATAATATGGTGGTAGACTTATTCCACGGAATTTCATATGAAGAAGAGAAAGCCGTGATCACGGATGAGTTTAAGGATATTTCGAACAAAGATCTGCATATTATCGATGCGATCGGGATCAAGAAACCTAAGAATATGTCAACGATTGCTGGAGATTTAAACATTACGGTTGGAACACTTACAACCGCTATCAATAACCTTTTGAAGAAAGGATATGTGATCCGCAAGCGCGGGGAGAGAGACCGAAGGGTTGTATATATATCGCTTTCTGAGAAGGGAAGAAAGGCATACAGTCATCATAGAGAATTTCATAAACAGATGATCCAGGGATTGCTTGATACGCTGAATGAGCAGGAACAGGATCTGTTGGTAAAGGTTATGCAGTATTTTCATGATTATTTTAGAGAGCATATGTAGATGTGTTTGATGTAGTCTTTCATTGTATGAGACAGAAATAAAATAAGAACCAATATTTATAATAAACCGATGGCAACACGCATATTTTAAGAGCTTTTTTTACAAATCGCTTATCCGCGCCTGTTCCTTTGAAAACTGATATGTAATGACCTTTGTCAATAGTAAAT
>ENA-OPSJ01001417-OPSJ01001417.1-human-gut-metagenome-genome-assembly--contig:-NODE-1417-length-18020-cov-1.986251_pt1 | contig 18020 bp, 14 predicted proteins | sample MGYA00241801_ERZ501893 | MGnify/ENA primary metagenome ERZ501893 (study PRJEB25962, sample SAMEA2042219) | human gut metagenome | biome: human gut; feature: human-associated habitat; material: faeces...
AAATAATACATAATTGTCACCTCGGTAACTATTCTATCACAAATTGATTTCTTTTTCTTTGTTAAGAGAATATTTTTTAAAAAAAACAAGCTTTGCTCGTTTGAAAGGTTTATGTAATCTAAACACCTAGACTAATACGAATGCATTTATTAATGCGTTCCATTTCTAAAGGGGTCAATTCCCCTATTTTTCTAATAAGTCTAGATTTGTCAATTGTCCTCATTTGTTCTAATAAAGCAATTGAATTTTCTTTTAAATCATCACGTGATTTAATAAATGTATGCGTTGGAATATTTTTCTTTCTTGATGATGTTAAAGGTGAAATAATAATTGTTGTACTAAAACGATTTCCACTATCATTTTGAATCACAACAACAGGACGTATTCCAGATTGTTCACTTCCTACACCTACACTTAAATCAGCATAAAATAAGTCTCCTCTTTTTACTTCCATATCGTTCATCCTTTCTTAATGTATTTTTATTATATAATTTTGTCTTGACTAAATTTGTCAGTTTAAAGTGTCCAAAACATTCTTTTTTCTTTATAAGTTTAAACAACATTTTTTTAATTATACCAATAAACGAGCTTTCGCTCGTTTAAATAATATATATATCTTTTGTAAAAGAATTTAATACCTGGCAGCCATCTTGCGTCACCATTACTAAATCTTCAACACGTACACCAAAATCACCTTCTAAATAAACACCTGGTTCAATTGAAAAAATCATACCTTCTTCAACTTCCATATCATTTACTGAAGAAACATCACCATATTCATGTACATCACGTCCAATAAAATGACCTAAACGATGAGTAAAATATTGTCCATAGCTTTCATCACTAATGACTTTTCTAGCACATTTATCAATATCTGATAATTTTACACCTGGTTTAATCATTGCTTCTGCAGCTTCATTGGCTTTTTTTACAGTTTCATAAACTTTCATTTCATCTTCACGAATTCCACCATAGAAAAATGTTCGTGTCATATCAGAACAATAGCCTTTATAAACACATCCCATGTCAATCAAAACACAATTTCCTTTTCTTAAAAGAGTATCATCGTTTTCATGATGAGGATCAGCGGCATTTTTACCAAAAGCAACAATTGCTCCATAACAAGTAGAATGATGATTAAAAAATAATTCATCTAATTTTTTAGCAAGTTGTTTTTCACTGACACCTTCTTGAATGAAAGGAATAATTTCTTCCATGACAGCATCATTGATTTTACTTGATTCAATCATTAAAACTTGTTCTTGTAAATCTTTTTTCATACGTACAAGATCAACACATGGTGACGCGTTGATATATTTTGCATTTGGTAATTTTTTCATAAGATCTAGTAAAAAGTGTGAAGCCCAGTTTTTATCAATTCCGATTCTTCCTGGAAAATGCATTTCATTAACAATTGTTTGAATAGCATCTTGTCCATCTTTATGCCAAACGATGTTGACACCTAAATCATGTTCCAAATAGAATAAATCATTCATAAATAATGTATGATTCCCATGTTTTGAAACCATGAATACAAACATTCTTTCATGAGGATCATTATAATATCCTGTACAATAAGCAATAGATTGAGGATCACTTATTAAAAAGTAATCCAATCTTGCTTCTTCCATTAAATCAAGTATTTCTTGTATACAATCATTATTCATCTTTTAAAACTCCAATACCTAATTCTTTTAATTGATCTTCTTCTACACTGTTTGGTGCTTTAGACATTGGACATGTTGCACTAGCATTTTTAGGGAAAGCAATAACATCTCTAATAGAATCACTTTCAGTGAGTAACATGGCAAGACGATCTAATCCTAAAGCAAATCCTCCATGTGGTGGTGTCCCATATTTTAAAGCATCAACAAACCAACCAAATTTATTTCTTACTTGTTCATCTGTTAAACTTAAAGCTTTGAAAGCTCTTTGTTGTAAGTCTTGTTCGTAAATACGTTGAGAACCTCCACCAAGTTCGAAGCCATTTAAGACAATATCATAAGCATCAGCAAGACAATTTGCTGGATCTGTATCAATTTTATCTAAATCAGATTCTTTAGGTCTAGTAAATGGGTGGTGCATTGCATAATATCTTTGAGTTTCATCATCATATTCAAACATTGGGAAATCAACAACCCATAATAATCCTAGTTCTTTTGGATCATATAATTTTAATTCTTTTCCTAAATGATTACGTAAAGCGGCAAGTGCATCACAAACAACCATATATTTTGTATCCGATACAAATAATAATAAGTCGTTATCTTCACCATTCATTGCTTCAATTAATCTTTGCATTTGTTCTTCACTAAAGAATTTAGCAATTGGCCCTTCACCAACACCATTATTTACTTTTAACCAAGCAAGACCTTTTGCTTTATATGTTTTTGCAAGTTCTGTTAATTGATCAATTTTCTTTCTTGAATAATCACTTGCATGATTTTTAACATTAATACCTTTAACATATCCATTATTTTCTAAAGCTGATTTAAATACCATAAAATCAACATCTTTAACAACTTCATTTAAGTTAACAAGTTTCATATCAAAACGGATATCTGGTTTATCAATACCATATGTTTCCATAGCTTCATGCCACGTCATACGTGGAAGTGGTAACTTAACATCAACACCTTTTACATCTTTAATGACTTTAGCCACCATATTTTCACCAACTTCGATGATTTCATCTGTTGTCATAAATGACATTTCAACATCAACTTGAGTAAATTCTGGTTGACGATCTGCTCTTAAATCTTCATCTCTAAAACAACGAGCAATTTGGTAATATTTTTCAAAACCAGCAACCATTAATAATTGTTTAAATAATTGAGGTGATTGTGGTAAAGCATAGAAATCACCATGATGTACACGTGAAGGTACTAAGAAATCTCTTGCTCCTTCAGGAGTTGATCGATTTAAATAAGGTGTTTCAATATCTACAAAATCATGAGTATCTAAGTATTCTCTAATACTTCTTGTAATTTTATGTCTTGTTAGAATTTTATTTTGCATAACAGGTCTTCTTAAATCAAGATAACGATATTGCATTCTTGTTTCTTCTAAAGCATCTGTATCATCTGCAACAATAATTGGTGTCGTATTGGCTGTATTGATGATTTTGATTTCTGATGCATCGACTTCAATATCCCCTGTAGGCATATTTGGATTTTTGCTAGAACGTTCTACAACAGTTCCTTTAACATATAAAATATATTCATTTTTAATATCTTTTGAAATGTTTTCCATTTCTTCATTGATAATAATTTGTGTAATTCCATAACGGTCTCTTAAATCAATAAATACAAGAGCTCCTAAATTTCTCTTTTTAGCAACCCATCCTTTTAGTTCAACTGTTTGTCCAACATTTTCTAAACGAAGTTCGCCGTTATTATGTGTTCTATTCATGTTCATGTCCTCCACTTAAATGATTTTCAATATGTGCCAAAATATTTTCTAATGGTACTACATCTTGTTCTTTATCATGATTACATTTAATATTAACCACTTCATTTTTTACTTCTTCTTCCCCTAAAATAATAGAGAAATGTGCATTAAAACGATCTGCTGATTTAAATTGTCCTTTTAAGCCACGAGATACATGATCCATTTCACATGTAAAGCCATTTGCTCTTAACATCGCAATAATTTGCATAGCAAGATCTTTTGCTTCTTCGCCTAAAGGCATAATATAACAATCTAAACCATCTTCGTCTTCATCTTCTTCATCATCTAAAGCAAGAAGGAGTCTTTCCATACCAAAAGCAAAGCCAACACCAGGTGTAGCCGGTCCACCAATTTCTTCAATTAAACCATTGTAGCGTCCGCCACCACCAACAGTAGCTCCCGCACCTAATTTTGGATCATCAGAAATAATTTCAAAAACAGTGTGAGAATAATAATCTAATCCTCTTACTAAGTTTGTATCGATAACATAATCAATTTCTAAATCATCTAATAAAGAACATACTTTATCAAAATGATTTTTAGCACTTTCGCTTAAATAATCAACTGTTTTCGGTGCTGTTTTCATAGCTGGATGTTTCGCATCCACTTTACAATCTAAAATACGTAACGGATTTTTTTCAAAACGTGCCTTACAATCCCCACATAATTCATCTAAATGATCCCTAAAATGATCTTTCAAAGCTTCACGATAAGCATCTCTTGATGCATCATCTCCTAAAGAGTTGATATGAAGTGTTACATTTTGAAGTCCTAATGCTTCAACAACTGTCACTGCCATAAGCATACATTCAACATCTACATAAGGTGATTCAACACCTAACATTTCTACACCAAATTGGTGGAATTGTCTTTGTCGACCATTTTGTGGTCTTTCATATCTAAACATTGGTCCCATATAATAAACTTTTTGTAGTTTTTCTGGTAAACCATACATTTTATTTTCTACATAAGCTCTTGCAATACCTGAAGTTCCTTCTGGTCTGAGGGAAATATATCTTCCTTTTTTATCTTGGAAAGTATACATTTCTTTAGATACGACATCACTTGTATCCCCTACAGCTCTGTTAAATAATTCAGCATGTTCGAAAATTGGTGTTCTCATTTCTTTGACATTATAATTAGCGGCAATCGTTCTTAACAATTGTTCTAATTTAATCCATTTTTCACTTTGTCCAGGTAAAATATCTACCGTACCTCTTGGTGCACTATATCCCATTATTTTTCCTCCTTAAAAATATAAAAACGCCCCTCTAAGGACGTTTCAACGCGGTACCACCTTAATTCGTATTTTCATACGCACTTTCATCTTAACGCGATTAACGATTACTCTTTTCAAGTAATTCCTCACAAGTGTCCCATAGCTTCCATACAAAGATTTTCACCAGCCATCTTCTCTCTAACTATTTCCACTATTTAATCTTGCTCAATGGATTACAAAGATTATATAAAATAATGACTAAAAAATCAATTCCTATTTCTAGCATCTTTAGTATACCACGTTTTTTTTACTTTTATGTCTCATTTTTGTGTCAAATTTGTCTATTTTTGTTTTATTTTTGAAAGACGATACTCTTCTACAATAAATTGTGACAGATCTTCTTTTAAACTATGGTTATCATAATAAACAAGACGTGTTTTCTTCTTTCTAGCAATATCATTCAACTTTAAAAGACAACTTTCAACAGGTTTTGTTTTTTTATTTTGACTATAAACAACAAGAAGCTGATAGAATCTTTCTACCAGCTTTTTGCCAACTTGATCATTATATAAAATATAAATTGCTTGACGATCAATCATTATAAATCAATATCACATAAATCTGAAGCATATCCAATATAGCTTGCAGGTGTCATATCTAGTAATGTTTGACGATCTTCATCCGATAAAACATCTAATCCCTTCGCAAATTTCATGATAGCTTCTTGTGAAATATTTTTACCTCTTGTAAGTTCTTTTAATTGATCATAGGCATCAGAAATACCATATTTTCTAAGCATTGTTTGAATTGGCTCAGCAAGAACTTCCCATTTTTCATTTAAGTCAGCAGAAAGTTTATCTTTATTAACAACACATTTAGCTAAACCATTTGTTGTTTCACTAATTGCTTGTAAAGAATATCCAAAAGCTAAACCAATATTTCTTTGACTTGAACTATCTGATAAATCTCTTTGCATACGTGATCTAGGCAATTTGTTTGATAAACCAACACAAATATTATTAGACATATCAACATTTGCTTCTGAGTTTTCAAAACGAATTGGATTGACTTTATGAGGCATTGTACTACTTCCTACTTCTCCTTTTACAGGAATTTGTTTGAAGTATTCCATTGAAATGTATAACCACATATCAACATCAAAATCCACTAACACGTTATTGAAATGACGAATACCATCTAAAATATGACAAGTATAATCATGACTTTCAATTTGTGTTGTTAAAGGATTGTAAGTTAATCCTAAATATTCTTCTACAAATTTTTTATTAAGAGTTTGCCAATCTAATTGAGGAAATGCTGTTAAAATAGCACTATAGTTTCCTGTTGCCCCATTAAATTTAGCTTTAATTTTAATATTTTCAATATTTTCAATGCTTGAAGTAAAACGATAAGCATAAACTTTAAATTCTTTACCAATTGTTGTTGGTGTGGCAGGTTGACCATGAGTATGAGCTAACATCGCATCATTTTTATGTTCAACTGCCCATTTGTTAATAACAGCAGTAAATTCTTTTGCTTTCTTTAACCAAACATCATTTAAACCATGTTTGATCATACAAGCATAAGATGTATTATTAATATCTTCTGAAGTACATCCGATATGGACAAAGCTGATTAAATAATCATACCCCATATCTTTTAATTGATTTCCAATGAAATATTCTACTGCTTTAACATCATGTCTTGTAATAGCTTCAATATCTTTGATTGCTTTAAAAGAATCATAATTGAAATTTTTTGAAATAGCTTCAATTTGTCCTAAATTATCTTTATTGAATTTAGAAAGAACATCACTTTCTACATTTTCAATTAAAAATTTTAACCATTGAATTTCAACAAAAACACGATATTTCACTAAAGCATATTCAGAAAAATATTCACCTAAAGCATCTTTAATACTTGCATAACGTCCATCTAAGGGACTTAATGTAAAACATTCAAATTGTTGTTTATCCATTCTATTTACCACCTCTAAAATAATTTACACCAGCTTCAAATAATTTTTGATCCATTTCACCATAAACATTTTTAAAACGGTTTTCTCCTTGACGTTCACTATGTCCCATCTTACCAAGAACACGACCATCACGAGAAACAATACCTTCAATAGCATACATTGAACCATTAGGATTGTATGGTGTTTGCATTGTGACTTTACGATTAGGATCAACATATTGAGAGAATACTTGTCCATTAGCAAATAATTCATCAATAACTTCTTTAGGAGCAACAAAACGTCCTTCTCCATGAGAAATAGGAATGACATGAACATCTCCCACATTGACATGAGCAAGCCATGGTGATTTAACAGAACCAATACGTGTATCTACAAATTGAGATAAGTGACGACCAATCGTATTGAAGGTAAGAGTAGCGTCATTTTCCGACATATCTCTAATTTCACCATATGGAAGTAATCCTAATTTAATAAGTGCTTGGAATCCATTACAAATACCAATCATTAAACCATCTCTATTATCTAATAAATCACTAATTGCCGCTTTTAATCTTGGATTTCTTAAAACTGTTGCAATAAATTTACCTGAACCTTCAGGTTCATCACCAGCAGAGAATCCTCCTGGTAGCATCACAATATTAGCACGTTTGATGGCATTTTCCAATTCATCAATCGATGTTTTTAACATTTCTTCTGTTTTATTTCTAATTAATACAAGTTCAACCTTAGCCCCTGCTTTTTCAAAAGCACGTTTTGAATCATATTCGCAGTTTGTTCCTGGGAACACTGGAATAACAACTAATGGTGTTTCAATATATTGTTTTGCTTTTAAAGTTGATCTTGTTTTACATTCAGCAACTTTAATTTCTTGTGTAGGTGCTTTTTCTCTTGTTGGATAAACACTTTCTAATGGTGCTTTATTGATTGCATAAGCTTCTTGAATAGAAATTGTATCCATTCCATAAGAGAATTTTTCACTATCATTTAAAGTAGCTACAACTCTATAATCTAAACCAGCAAGATCTTTTTCGGATTTTACTTCAACAATGATGTTTCCATAATTCTTTTCAACATAAGAAGCAAGTGAATAATCTGTATTGAAAGCAGCTCCTAAACCATTACCAAAGGCCATTTTACAAACAGCTTCAATCACACCACCATCTTTAACTGTATAAGCTGAATAAATTTTCTTTTGTTTCATTAAATCTTGAATAGCATCATATTGTTTTTGTAAATGATCAAAATCAAAGACTTTAAATTGATCTTTTTTAATTTGAACTTCTGTTAAAATATGTCCAGCTTCTTTTGCTTCTGGTGTCATAACATCATGAACATCACTTGCTGTAATGGCAAAAGAAACAAGTGTTGGTGGAACTGAAATATTTTCAAATGTTCCTGACATTGAATCTTTACCACCAATTGATGGAAGTTTTAATTCTTGTTGAACACGATTAGCTCCAAGTAAAGCAGCTAATGGTTTACCCCAACGTTTTGGATCATCTAATAATTTTTCAAAATATTCTTGGAATGAAAAACGAATTGTATGATAGTTTCCACCCATGGCAACGATCTTAGCAACACTTTCAACAACAGCATACATAGCTCCATGATATGGTGACCATTTAGAAATCTTAGGATTATAACCATAAGCCATTAAAGAAGCGGTTGTTGTTTCTTTTCCTAAAACAGGAATTAAAGCAGCCATACCTTCTGTTTCGCTGTGGTATGTACGTCCACCATAAGGAGATAAAACTGTACCATTTCCAATAGATGAGTCAAATCTTTCAACAAGACCTTTTTGTGAAGCAACAGATAATCTTGATAATACTTCTTTTGTTGTATCAACAAAATCATTTCTTTCTTCTTCATCAAAAGGTGTACTTTCAAAGTCTGGTAATTCAACTTCAATATTTTGATAACGTTTTGCCCCTGCAGCATCTAAAAAATCACGAGAAATATTAACAATATCTTTACCCATGTGTTTCATTACTAAACGATTTGTACCTGTGACAGTTGCAACTTGAACAACTTCTAAGTTTTCTTTTGCACATTCTGCTTTAATGAAATCAACATCATAGTCATTTACAACAATAGCCATACGTTCTTGTGATTCACTAATAGCAAGTTCTGTACCTGTTAAACCATCATATTTTTTCAAAACAGCATCTAAATCAATATCAAGCCCTGGAGCAAGTTCACCAACGGCAACACAAACTCCACCAGCTCCAAAGTCATTACATCTAACAACTTTTTCTGAGACTGCTTTATTTCTAAATAATCTTTGAATTTTTCTTTCTTCTACAGGATTTCCTTTTTGAACTTCGGCACCTGCTGTTTCAATAGATTTTACGTCATGTGATTTTGAAGAACCGGTAGCACCACCGATACCATCACGTCCTGTGCGTCCCCCAATTAATAAGACGATTTGTCCATTTTGTGGTTCTAAACGTTTTACTTGTTCTTTTGGTGCAGCAGCCACAACAGCTCCTACTTCCATACGTTTAGCGATATAACCTTCATCGTAAATTTCATGAACATAACCTGTTGTTAACCCGATTTGGTTACCATAACTTGAAAAACCATGAGCGGCTTCTTGACAAATTTTTCTTTGTGGTAATTTACCTGGCGTTGTTTCTGCCAATGTTTTTCTTGGATCACCTGCTCCAGTAATACGCATTGATTGGTAAACATAAGCACGTCCTGAAAGTGGGTCACGAATAGCCCCACCTAAACATGTTGCAGCTCCCCCAAATGGTTCAATTTCTGTTGGGTGGTTATGTGTTTCATTTTTGAACATTAATAACCATTGTTCATCTCCTTGATTTGTATGAACAGTAATTTCAATGGAACATGCATTAATTTCTTCAGAAACTTCCATATCATCAAGATATCCTTTTTTTCGAAGTTCTTTCATTGAAATCGTTGCAAGATCCATTAAAGTAAGAGGTCGTGTCGTATTCACTCCATAAACGGCATGTCTACTTGTTTTATAGCTTTCAATATCTTTTTCTAAGATTTCTTTAAAAGCACCATTTTGAATATCGATATCTGTAATAACTGTCGCAAATGTTGTATGACGACAATGATCAGACCAATATGTATCTAACACTTTGATTTCTGTTTCGGTAGGATCTCTATGTTCTTCATTTTTAAAGTAATCTTGAGTTACTTTTAAATCATCAAGATTCATAGCCATTCCATTATCTTTTAAGAATTGATTTAATCCTGTTTCATCTAAATCATTAAATCCTGTTAAAGTTGGTACAGGTTTAATATCAGGTGTTTCATCATTTAAATGTTCTGGTTTTTCTAAAGAAGCAATTCTTTGATCAACTGGGTTTATTAAATAATGTTTAATTTGATTTAAAACTTCTTCATTTTTATCAATATCTACTACAATAAGTTTGGCACATCTTACTTTTGTTGAAGATGTTCCTGTTAGAATTTGGAAACATTGTTCGCATGAATCAGCACGTTGATCATATTGACCTGGTAAAAATTCAATTGCGAAAACAGATTCTTTTTCACTCATTGGAAATATTTCATCATAAACATGATCCACCATTGGTTCAGCAAGAATTGTATTAATTCCTTGTTGTAAGATTTCTTCACTAATTCCTTGTACATCATAACGATGAACAATACGAAGCGAATGAATTGTTAAACCTAATTGTTCAACAAGATTTGTTTGAATTTCATGCGCTTCTGTTGCATATTCTTTTCTTTTTTCTACATAAATTCTTCTTACATTTGTCATAGAGTTCTCTCCTATCTAAGTCCAATATCATGACGATAGTACATACCATCGAATGTAATAATTGTAGCAGTTTCATAGACTTTCGCAAGTGCTTCTTGTAAATTTGCTCCTCTTGCACACACATTTAAAACACGTCCACCATTTGTGACAAGTTTACCATCTTTTAAAGCTGTTCCCGCATGGAAAACAACAATATCATCACTTACTTTGTCAATATTTTTAATTTCAATTCCTTTATCGTATTTTCCTGGATAACCTCCACTTGCAAGTACAAGACAAGCCACATGGTCATCAGACCATTTAACTTCAACTTGATCTAAAGTATAAGTAGCACAAGCATCCATGATTTCATAGAGATCACTCTCTAAACGAAGAAGGATTGATTGTGTTTCAGGATCACCAAAACGGACATTGAATTCAAGAACTTTTGCTTGATTATTTTCAATCATTAAACCAATGAAAACAACACCACGATAATCCATTTGATCATCTTTAAGTCCTTGCATAAATGGATCAAGAATATCTTTTTTTAAGACTTCATCCATACCTTCTGGTAAAAATGGATTTGGAGAAACAGTTCCCATACCACCTGTATTAGGTCCTTTATTTCCATCAAAGATTTGTTTATGATCTTTTGCTGAAACCATTGGTACAATTGTTTTACCATCAGTAAAACAAAGTAAAGAACATTCAAATCCTGTCAAGAATTCTTCTAAGACAACTTTACTTCCGGCACCATCTAAAGCACCATCAACCATCATGTCTTTTAAAGTAGATATGGCATCTTCTTTATTTTCAACAATGACAACACCTTTTCCAGCAGCTAAACCATCTGCTTTGATAACTAATGGAAAATCAAAATGATCAACTTCTTTGCATGCTTTTTCAAAATCAGTCACTTCGACATATTTTGCTGTAGGAATATGATGTCTGACCATAAAATCTTTAGAGAAAGCTTTGCTTCCTTCTAAAGTTGCCGCCTTTTTTTGAGGACCAAAAGCTTTATAACCTGCTTTTTCAATATCATCAGCAAGCCCATTACATAAAGGAACTTCTGGACCGATGACAGTTAAATCAATTTGATTTTTTTGAATAAAATCAACAATAAATTTATTATCTTCTACTGAACCAGGTACACATGTACCTAAACTTGCAATACCAGGATTTCCTGGTATTGCATAAAGTTCAGTTACTTTGGGACTTTGTTTTAATTTATAAGCAATCGCATGTTCACGACCACCACTACCGATTACAAGAACTTTCATATAAGCCTCCTAGTGTCTAAAGTGTCTATATCCGCTAAATACCATAGGGATATTTTTTTCATTACATAAATCAATTGAATCTTGATCTCTAATTGAACCACCTGGTTGAATAATTGCTTGAATACCTGCATCTGCAGCGACTTGAACACAGTCATTGAATGGGAAGAAAGCATCTGAAGCAAGAACTGAACCATTGAAATCTTTATCAGGATTGTTATGAATTGCATTTTCTAAAGCCCACACTCTTGATGTTTGACCACCGCCAATAGCAAGTGTTACACCATTTTTAACAATACAGATCGCATTTGATTTTACATATTTAACAACTTTCATACCAAATTCCATATCTGTAAGTTGTTCTTTTGTGGGTTGAACATTTGTTACAACTTTCATTTCATCAATCATTTTTGTATTTAATTCTTGAACTAATACTTTTCCTTCAAGATATTTAATATCATATTTAGCACCACGTGCATCTAAGTTTTTAAGTTTTAAAATACGTAAGTTTTTCTTTTTCTTTAAGATTTCTAAAGCATCATCATCAAAATCTGGTGCAGCTACGATTTCTAAGAAAATCTTATGCATTTGTTCAGCTGTTGCTTTATCGATTTTATAGTTAACAGCAACGATTCCACCAAAGATAGATTGAGGATCAGCTTCATAGGCTTTCATATAAGAATCATAACCTGTATTTCCAATAGCAACACCACAAGGAGTTGAATGTTTGATGGCTGCTGTAACGATTTGATTACCAAATTCTCTAACAAGTGCAACCGCTCCATATAAATCGTTTACATTGTTAAATGAAATTTCTTTACCATGAAGTTGTTCATAATCTAATAAAGATTTTTGAACATAACTATCTTCATATTTATTTGCTGCTTGTTGAGAGTTTTCGCCATAACGTAAATGTTCTACTTTCTTTAATGAAAGATTTAATGTATCTGGAAATTGATCTCCAACTTGATCTGCAAAGTATCTTGAAATCATTGCATCATAAGCACCTGTCATAGAGAATGCTTTATAAGCAAGATTCATTCTGAAATCAAAATCAGTTGTATCATTTTTAATCGCATCTAAAACATTATCATAATCTTTTGGATCTGTAACAATTAAAACATCTTTAAAGTTTTTAGCTGCTGAACGAATCATTGATGGTCCACCAATATCAATATTTTCAATCATATCTGGTAAATCTTTACCAGCTTTTAAAGCTTTTTCAAATTCATATAAGTTGACACATACTAAATCAATAGGATGAATACCATGTTTTTTAATTGTTTCAACATGACTAGGTAAATCACGACGATATAAAAGTCCTCCATGAACCATTGGATGAAGTGTTTTAACACGTCCATCTAACATTTCAGGAAATCCTGTCACATCATCAATTGCAATACAAGAAACCCCATTTTCTTGTAAAACTTTCATTGTACCTCCTGTTGATACAATTTCAAAACCTAATTCTACTAATCCTTTAGCAAAATCAACAACCCCATCTTTATTTGTAACTGAAATTAAAGCTCTTTTCATTTAAATTACCTTTGCCTTTCCATCAATTATTTTTATCTTATTATCACAATATAACCCTACAACTTCAGGTAATAATTTATGTTCAATCTCTAACACCCTTTTTTGAATATCATCCGCTGTATCTAAATCCGATATATCACAAGCAACTTGTTTAATAATTGGTCCCCCATCGACAATATTTGAAACAAAGTGCACGGTTGCCCCCGAAACCTTTGCACCACGTTGTAATACAGCTTCATGAACATGCATTCCATACATTCCTGGTCCACAAAAAGAAGGAATAAGGGAAGGATGAATGTTCATAATTTTATTTGGATATGCATCAATTAACTCATCCGTTAAAATTGCTAGATAACCAGCCAATACAATAAAATCAATATTTCTTTCTTTTAACATCTTTACAATCAAAGCATCATCTTTTTTAACAACTGCCGTTTCAATACCAGCATCTTTAGCTCTTTGTAAGCCATAAGCCTTTTGACGATTAGAAAGAACAAGAGCGATTTCGCCATTGATCTTTCCTTCGTTTTTGGCATCAATAATAGATTGTAAATCTGTTCCTCCACCAGAAACAAAGACCGCAAATTTTAGCATAGATCCACGCCCTTATCTCCTTCAACGATATTTCCAACAACGTAACATTTATCTCCTGCTTCTTCAACTGCTTTCATTGTTGTTTCAACATCTTCTGGATTAACTGCAATTACCATACCAAGACCCATATTGAATGTGTTGTACATCATATGTTCTTCAATATTTCCATTTTTTTGAATCAAATCAAATAAAGCTGGTACTGGATAACTTTCTTTTTTAATGATTGCTCTTACATTTTCAGGAAGCATTCTAGGTACATTTTCAAAGAAACCTCCACCTGTAATATGAGAGCATCCTTTAATTCTAACACCCGCATTTTTTACATTTTTTAAAGCTTTAACATAAATACGTGTTGGTTCAATTAAAGCTTCTCCTAAAGTTTTTCCTAATTCATCATAGTATGTATCTAATGATTCTTTTGTCATTTCAAACACTTTTCTAACAAGTGAAAAACCATTTGAATGAACACCACTTGAAGCAATACCAATAAGTGTATCTCCTGTCTTAATTGTTGAACCATCAATAATATCTTTTTTATCAACAACACCCACAGCAAAACCTGCTAAATCATAATCATCTTCAGGCATTAAACCAGGATGTTCAGCAGTTTCACCACCAACTAAAGCACATTCAGATTGTAAACACCCTTCTGCAACACCACTTACAATGGAAGCAATTTTTTCGGGATAGTTTTTACCACAAGCAATATAATCTAAGAAGAAAAGTGGTTCTCCTCCAGAACAAGCAATATCATTGACACACATCGCAACGGCATCAATACCAATTGTATCGTGTTTATCCATCACAAAAGCTAGTTTTACTTTTGTTCCACAACCATCTGTTCCTGATAATAAAACCGGTTCTTCCATATTTTTAATTCCGCTTAAATCAAAAGCACCAGCAAAACCACCAAGTCCTCCTAAAACTTCAGGACGCATTGTTTTTTTAACATGTTCTTTCATTAATTCTACTGATTTATAACCTGCTTCAATATCGACTCCAGCTTTTTTGTAATCCATCTTTGTTCTCCTTAATTATTTATTTTGCATTCTTGCTAGAACTGCTTTATAAGTTTCAATTAAATCTCCAATATCTTGTCTAAATACATCTTTATCATATTTTTGGTTTGTATCAACATCCCATAAACGACATGAATCTGGTGAAATTTCATCAGCTAATAAAATTGTACCATCAGCTGTTTTACCAAATTCAATTTTAAAATCAACAAGTTTTAAATTCATTGATAAGAAGAATTCTTTTAATAATTCATTGATTTTTAACGTTGTTTCTTTAATGTATGCTAATTCTTCTCTTGTTGCAAGTTTTAACGCAACAGCGTGATCATCATTAATTAATGGATCACCATATTCATCATTTTTATAACTCATTTCAAAGATTGGTTCATCTAAAACAATTCCTTCAGGTGCCCCTAATCTTTTACAGAAAGATCCAGTTGTAATATTTCTAATAATAACTTCTAATGGGAAGATATCTACTTTTTTAACTAAGATATCTCTTTCATTTAATTTTTTAATCATGTGTGTTTTGATTCCAGCTTCTTCTAACATATCAAAGATAATACAAGAGATTGTATTATTTAAAACACCTTTACCTTCAAACTTATCATGCTTAACACCATTACCTGCTGTTGCATCATCTTTATAATGAATTAAATATTCATCTTCCTTTTCAGTTTTGTAAACTTGTTTTGCTTTTCCTTCATACAATAATTCTGCCATTTTTCTTTTCCCCCTATTTGTATTTTTCTATGACTTCATCGTTAGCTTTCATTGCGTCAGCTTCCATTTGTTTTCTTTCTTTAAGTAGCCCTTCTTTGATTTCACTATGTTTAATAGCCATAATTTGAAGTGCTAAATAAGCTGCATTTTTACTTCCATTAATAGCAACAGTCGCTACTGGAATACCCGAAGGCATTTGAACAATGGATAATAAAGCATCCATTCCGTCTAAATTACTTCCTGCAATTGGAACACCAATAACAGGTAAAACTGTTTGACTAGCCACCACACCTGGAAGGGCTGCTGCCATTCCTGCAGCTGTAATAATAACTTCTGTTCCATCCGTTTCTGTTTCTTTAATGAAACTAGAAAGTCCTAAATGCGCTCTATGAGCAGATAAACAACGAACATTCACTTCAACACCATAATTTTTCAAAATCGAAATAGCTGGTTCAACTTTAGGTAAATCAGAAGTTGAACCCATAATAATAGCAACTTTCATCTTTCTCTCCTTTTAGAATAAACCTATAATTTTTCCATCTTCATCAATATCCATATTGACAGCGGCTGGACGTTTTGGAAGTCCTGGCATACGCATAATATCACCAGAAATAGCAACTAAGAATCCTGCTCCAGCAGATGGGATAATATCATTGATTTTAACAGTAAATCCTGTTGGTCGACCAAGTAAAGAAGCTTGGTCAGATAATGAGTATTGTGTTTTAGCAACACAAATTGGTAATTGACTTAATCCTTGTTCTGTATATTTTTTAATTTTATTTTTTGCTTTCTTTGTAAATTCAACACCATCTCCACCATAGATTTCTTTAACAATTGTTTCAATCTTTTCTTCAATTGATAAATCTAAATCATAAAGTGGATGATAATTAGCTTCTTTTGTTTCTAAAATATTTAATAACTTTTCAGCAAGTTCGATTCCACCATCAGCACCTTTTTCCCAAACTTTACTAATAGCTACTTCAACACCAAGTTTCTTGCAACATTCATTTAATAATTGAAGTTCCGCTTCTGTGTCTGTTGGAAAAGCATTAATAGCAACGATACAAGGTAAATCGAATTTTGCAATGTTTTCAATATGTTTTTCTAGATTTCCTAAACCAGCTTTTAAAGCTTCCAAATTTTCATTTCCTAAATCTTTTTTAGCAACACCACCATGCATTTTTAAAGCACGAACAGTTGCAACAATAACAACTGCTTCAGGATTTAAATTTGCTTGACGACATTTAATATCTAAGAATTTTTCAGCTCCTAAATCAGCACCAAATCCAGCTTCAGTAATCGCATAATCCCCTAACTTGACAGCAAGTTGAGTAGCCATAACTGAGTTGCATCCATGCGCAATATTTGCAAATGGACCCCCATGAACAAATACTGGTGTGTGATCTAAAGTTTGAACTAAATTTGGTTTAATCGCATCTTTTAATAAAAGTGTTACCGCTCCTGTTGCTTCAATATCATCAACAGTAACTGGTTTTCCATCATAAGTATAAGCGACAATCATTTTTGCAGCTCTTTGTTTTAAATCTTCTAAAGAAGTCGCTAAACAAAGAATTGCCATAACTTCACTAGCAACGGTAATATCAAATCCATCTTCACGAGGAACCCCGTTTACTTTACCACCGAGTCCACAAACAGTATGACGTAATGCACGATCGTTTAAATCGACCACACGTTTCCAAACGATTTGTCTTACATCGATATTAAGTGGATTTCCTTGATGAATGGAATTATCAAGCATGGCTGCAATTAAGTTGTTTGCAGCAGTGATTGCATGAATATCTCCTGTAAAATGAAGGTTGATATCTTCCATTGGAACAACTTGTGCGTATCCTCCACCAGCAGCTCCACCTTTGATTCCAAAACATGGACCAAGCGATGGTTCACGCATTGCAACTACAGATTTCTTTCCTAATTTGTTAAGTGCTTGTGATAATCCAATCATTGTTGTGGTTTTCCCTTCACCTGCAGGTGTTGGATTAATTGCTGTTACTAAGATCAATTTTCCGTCTTCGTTTTGATCTAGTTTTTTAATAGCTTCAAGAGAAATCTTTGCTTTATATTTTCCATATAATTCTAAATCATCTTCATTTATATTTATATTTTTTGCAACAAGTTTTCGTCCAAGCTGTTGAATTTGGATAAACAAAACGAATTTTTGTCGCAGATTATGTGAATTATGCACAACGTAAAAGCGGCGCGATATACGCCGCTCGAGTTATTGGGTTCATCTGGTCATTCACTGATGGCAGACGGCTTCAGCATACCTATGAGGAATTCCCTTTCGCCGTCCGGCAGGCTGGCGGAATTATCCTGTTCATCAGTAATATCCACGAAGCAGAGCATGACTTCATGGGCTACATCGACGTAGAAATCCCTCCCGTCGATAGACCCGGCATATTCCCAGCCGCCCCCGTTGAAGCTCTCGACAGTCTGATAAATCTTGAATTCCGGATTGATTGTGGCT
>ENA-OPSJ01001424-OPSJ01001424.1-human-gut-metagenome-genome-assembly--contig:-NODE-1424-length-17974-cov-1.739271_pt1 | contig 17974 bp, 20 predicted proteins | sample MGYA00241801_ERZ501893 | MGnify/ENA primary metagenome ERZ501893 (study PRJEB25962, sample SAMEA2042219) | human gut metagenome | biome: human gut; feature: human-associated habitat; material: faeces...
TGGTGCCATGAATGGCTGCGTTGCAGCGCCCACCATGTTTCTTGTGGGCGTGGCGAATCCCTTTGTCGGTCCTACCGCAACGGGTATCGTCGGCGGCATCGGATTCATCGTAGTTGCGATCATCTGTTTTACTTCGCTTAGGAAGCGATGTGTATAGTGTGATATAATTGCATTACGTAATGCAATTGCGAATGAGAAGGTAAGGAGGTAAACAAATGGCTTCCTCTGCAGTATTGAATATTCGCTTACCAGAAGACCTCAAACGTCATGGGAATCAAGTGCTCGAACGCAATGGTATTTCAACTTCTGAAGCCGTGCGGAAGCTCTACGAATACCTCGAAAGCGAGCAGGATATCCCTGAATTCATGAATGATTGTGCCAATGCAAGGCAATACGAAAATCGACGGAGAGCTTTACGAACTATTGTTGGTTCTTTGCAGGTTCCTGATGGTTTGGATCTTGACAACCTTCGACAAGAACGCTTTGACGAAAAGTATGGGGATATTGCATGAGAGTATGTTTTGACACAAATATAATCCTCGACATCTTTGCGCGAGCTGACCAATTCCCCGAATCTATATTCGCTTATGACATAGCCTCCATCAAGCGTTTTGAGTGTTTTATTTCTGCTTCTACGGTTAGTGATGTAACCTATTTACTTCATCGGCTCGGCAAAACAAAAGCTCAAACTAAGAAGACAATGAAGACGCTCTTCGAGATGTTTTCGATTTTTGACACCAATGAAAATGATCGTTATCGCGCGCTTGAATCAGATATCTCTGATTATGAAGACGCGCTGCTGTCGGCTTCCGCCCAGCGGCACTCAGTCGACCTTATTGTGACGCGCGATAAACGCGATTTCAAAAACTCTGAAGTACCAGTTCTCGACCCACGTAAATTCGTTGAGCAGTTTAGACCACCAAATTATGAGTACGCAGTTTTGTAAGTTCTATCTAGTGCTCTTTCGAGTCTGATCCAAAACGTCGTTTGTAAGTGTAAGAAGGATGATTTCTTTTGTCCAAAAATGGGCAAAACTTCCTAGGCGGTTTTGCGGAAAACTGACTACCGTCCAGATCGTACACGTCGCGTTCTCAGGGGCGAAGAGAAGCAAGCGTAGTTAGAAGCCTGGAAGCATACTTATTGCATAGAGAGGAACGTTCTCAATCCATTCTTGATCCTTGAACCCTGCTAGCGACACGCGATACCCTTTTCTCAAATCATATCGAGTTATGAAGCTACGCAAACTTTTAGCGCGAAGATTGACCTCTGCTTTTACTTCTACGGGAATCACGGTATTGTTACACGCGTAAACAAAGTCTACTTCTCCCTCTGAACTGTCAGACGACCAATAATTTGCTTGTATTCCGCCTGTTGCTAGAAGTTCTTGGCAAACAAAATTTTCTGTGAGAGCTCCTTTAAATTCCGTAAAAAGAGCGTTCCCTTTTATAATAGAGGTAGGGTTTATGTGACTTGAAGCACCAAGCAATCCTACGTCAAGCATGTAAAGTTTAAAGGCGTCCTTATTCTCGTATCCTGATAGTGGGATTCCAGGTTTTGAAATACGATTTACTCGTAGAAGGAGCCCGGCATCAACGAGCCATTGTATTGCTTCTTCATAACCTCTCGCACGCGCGCCTTTTTTGATTGCGGAATAAAGAAATTTTTTGTTTTCACGGCCGAGTTGTGCGGGAGTTGAATTCCACAACATGCGAATTCTCTCAGAAAGCAGTGGGGTGGCGTGCTTTGAGAAATCATGTTCATAGTCAAACAAAAGCCTGTCGTGAACTTTGCGAACTTCGCTGAAGTCTTTGGTTTCGATATAAGCGAGAACGGCTTCTGGCATTCCACCGATAAAGTAATAACGCTTGAGTGCTTCAATATATTGATTGGAAAACACTTCTATAAGGTCAGGGTCTTTACTGTCCAATGGCCTACAGAGAGATTCGTCTACCGCAAGCAAGTATTCATAGAAGCTCATGGGATACATGAACAAGTGATCTATCTTGCCAACAGGAAAAGAAGTGTTTGAATGAAGGGCAACTCCTAAAAGTGATCCTGCTGCAACAATGGGAATTTCTGGATATCGCTCATATAGCGGCTTTAGCGCAGATAAGGCTTCTGGGCATTCTTGTATTTCATCCAAAATAAGAAGAGTGTCAGCGCCTTTGATTTTAGTTCTCGATTGAATCTCGATAGCTTCCAATATTTGATCTATATCGAGATTGCGTTCAAACAGAGAGACGGCATCTTTGTTGTCCAAGAAGTTAATATAAGCGGAAGAAGTGAAACTATCTTTGGCAAATTCCTTTAGAATCCAGGTTTTGCCAACCTGACGCGCACCTTGCAGGAGCAAGGGCTTTCTGCGATAGGATGTTTTCCATTCTTTTAAGCTGTCTAAAATAACTCTTTTCATAGGCACCTCCGACAGGAGAGTAACATAGATTACTGGAAAAATGGCAGTATTGCCACAAATTCCGCGGAAAAAATGGCAGTATTGCCACAAATTCCGCGGAAAAATGTGATATCCGAATACGAACAGAGTGACCGCTATTTGAAATGCCGCCTGTAAGCGCAGGTAGGTGGAAGAGTATAGCGGGAAAGAATAGCGCGAGGCGTTATCTTATGGCACCGATCGCAGAGCTTGAAGCGCTTATCGTACACCGTACAAAGATTGCATTCGGTATCAAGGAATTCGCAGGGCGCAGAGAGATTGACTGCTTGCACTCCATCATCCGAAACCTCACGTTCATAACAGCAGAGTCCGCAGCGATCGCAGACATCCTCCCAGGTTTCTGGGTCAAACAGATACATCTTTATGGCAGCAAATAATCTCATAGCTTTAGGATAACAAAGCGCGCATCATGTTTTTTAAATCTCTTCTCGCCAAGGTTTCGATAACTCAGACGAGCAAGTAATTATTCGGGTAGATAATCGTAGGGCATTTTGTGAGCGATGGGGTAAAAGACAAGAGTGAGCAAGATTATGATTTGCGGCAATACAAAGAGAGAGGCCAAAAATACACCACGCACACTATAGAACAGCACACGTTTCCAACCTGTGCGCTCCTTTGTTTCGAAACTCATACGTACGATGAGCCCACCTGGTGTGCTGCCACCTTTAATCCAGGGAAAAACTAATTCAATTCCGCAAAAAGCAAGGGTAAAACAGCCTACGGTGAGCACGCTTTCGGTTTGGACAGCATTCATTCCGAGTAGAGAGAATGCTTGGTCAAAAAGAAGCTCACTTACGAGCTCAAAAAATATCCATGGTCCAAAGGTGATGAACGCAATGAGGGTAAAGTCGATCCAAAGAGAAACAATCCGGCGGATAAATCCCGGGTTATGGGTAATTTCAGGTGTGCTGATCAGCGCCTGTGGGAGCGCCTTGTTAAAGAGTTTTACACAAAACCATCCCAGTACACCACCCAGCGTATTGAAGATAATATCGTCTACTTCAAAAGTGCGATATGCATAAGGATAGATGCCAAAAAGACCCGTGAGCTGTGCTGTTTCAATCAGGCATGTGGTGATAAGTGACAAGATGATAGTAGGGAGAAGTCTCATCTGGAGGAAGCGATGAGCAATGAATCCGAGCGGCATAAAAAGCACCACGTTGAAGACTGTTTGAAAGAGAGCCTTCCAGCCATCTTTCATGATGTCGAGAATAAAATTGAAAGGGTTGAATTGTGGTGGGATGCCATAGGTTATACCAGGGCCTGATTCCCCGCTCGGCAGGGGGTAGAGCGTAAAACAAGCTAGTCCTGCCAGGTAGAGCACGCTGCAGTATGCGGCTAATGCTTGAGAAAAGCGTAAGCGGCCATCACGATGATAGAGGAAGGCTAAGATAGGCATAGTGAAGAGAAAGGATAAGAAAGGCCACAGGATTATCGCGGCTTTAAAGCTTCCTGAGAAGCTTGAAAGAAAAGAACCTAAGACACCCATTGGATCCATCGCCTTTCACTCAACGCTTTTGATCTTGTTTTTGACCTGACAAGTCCTCAGTATTCACGCCTATGATGAACTGTTAGGGACGTAAGTCATACCAAGCAACAAACTGCACGATGAAGTCTAGCATCGGATATGCATGTAAATGCCCTGTGCACATTTTTGTGTGGTTTATGTCAGGATCTACGTTATGTCAGGATCTACTTTCCCTCTTTGAGAAAAGTGGAAACCGCATAAGCAGTAATGCTTGAGCGGTTGATAATGCCGACCATGCGAGTGTCTGCCATAACAGGTGCCTTTTTTAAATGATTGTCAGCAAGAACGCGAGCAACTTCACCCATCTCATCGTCTACAGTAACGGTAATAACATGCTTGGATGCCATCTGTGTTACAGGCATCTCCATGACCTCTGAGAGGGTTTGTTTAAAGTCAGCATTTTCACGTTCAACTATAAATGACCAAGCGCTTTTAAATGAGGGGATTTGATCAGCTAAGTTTCGCATAATATCGCCATCAGAGACGAATCCAGCAAGGTCTCCTTCCTCGTTAACAAGAGGCGCGCCAGAGATTCCTTTGGTTGCAAAAAGTGTCATGGCATCAGCAGCGGTTGCTGTCGTTGGGAGGGTAAAAACATCGGTTTGCATGAGACTGGAAAGGGTGGGTTGTGTAAATAGAGGGGTGCCTGATATCCGTGCCGCTTCGTTGGTGGCTGTTTGTTCCCATGATTCATGCTCTATATCTATCTGCGAGGAAAGTTGTTGGGTAGCAGAAGCAGTAAGCGTGGATTTGGTTGCTATAGAACGGATTGCGATAGAGCAAGCAAAACCGATAATGCCAACAACCCCAACAAGAAGGCCAACTACAACCATGCCAGTAGACGCTGCGGCAGCGTAAAGACCAGAAGACGTTGAACTGGTAGTAACAGCTGCGTATATCCCGGTAAATACTGATGAACCAACACAGCCTGCAATCTGAAAACCAGTAGACATGATGGTGACTCCGTGAGGGTTTTGTTCATAGGTTAACCGAGAGAGTGCGAAGCTTTGTACAGGGCCAATAATGAGTGCCGATCCACCAATAACGGGAATATAGACAAGTGCAATTACAAGGGGGCTTGCGGTAGTAATAAGAAGACCTGTTGCTGTTGCAAAAAGCGCTATACACGCAAAGCCTACCGGCAGCAAAATGCGTGGCCCTTGTTTGTCATAGATGCGTCCTGCAAGGGGCGAAATCACGCAGGAGCAGAGGATGGCAGGAAAAAGCGTGAGAGAAGCAATAAGGGGAGGTGTATCTAATACTGATTGCATAAAGGTCGGAACAATGATATTCATCGCAAAAATGGAAATAAGCGAGAGCATATTGATGACTACGCCTAGCGCAAAAGGTTTCACGTGCAACGGTTCAAGATTAATGAGGGGTTCTTTAAGGGTTTTTTGGCGGTGAATAAACAGTACGAGTGCGGCTACACCCAATGCAGCAGAGCCAAAAGCAATCAAAACAGATCCGCTGAAAGCGGTCGATACACCATAGAGGACGCCAATAAGGGCTATGCCAATTAAGGCAACTGATATGGCATCGAGTCGAGGGTGTGTCAGGTGAGCTACATCGCCTAAAATAAGCGCGCCAGAAAGCAGGCAGAGAAGCGAGAGACCGGCAAAGGTCCATAACAGCGCCTGCCAAGGACAGTACGCCAAAATAAGGCCAGCTAAAATTACACTTGAGGAAGGGCCAAGGGTGGTCATAGCGCCCATGATGCCCATGTAAGTTCCGAGCTTTTCACGCGGTGCGATTTCAAGGGTGATATTCATGCCGATGGGGATGAGCATGCCGGTACCGAGCGCCTGGATGATACGTCCTATGAGGAGCACGGTGAAGGTTTGTGCCAGCGCACCAATGATTGAGCCTAGTACTAAAAGCGCAGTCGTTGCGCAAAATAGATTGCGTGTGGGAAACGAGCGATACGCGAATGCTGAAACTGGTACCATGACCGCCGCACCGAGCATATAGGCGGTCGCAAGCCATTGTACGGTTGAAACATCAACAGAAAGGCTTTTCATGATGGGTGCAAAACCAACATTTAAAAACGTTTCATTAAAGGTTGCCAAAAATGCCGCAAACGCTGCAACAAAAAGAATTGCTTGTGGTTTGTGATTAGGCGTGTGTTGATGAATTGTGTGTTCTGTCATATAACTCCCAATCTATCAGGCGCATGGGAGCGATAATCTAGTCCAACACAAAAGCGCTGCCGCACGTAAATCGAAAACGGGGGATCACTCCTGTGCCGTAATCAGATTTACACGCCGCAGCGCTACATGTGTCGTTTACAGATGGTTTAAGAGCCTAGCACAAAATCAGTACGCACAAGCAGCGGCAAATCGGTCGATGGGATTGCCAGTACTGTCGGGATCACCGGCGCTACCAGTGTCTAGCGGCATGCCACGAGGATGGTAAAGATCTCATCGGGAGTAAGATGCTTTGCACAGGTGGTCGTTATATTTTGGCGTGTTGCGACGCACTATTGCGAATCCATGATCTAATTTGTTGGATTTTTTCAGGAGCGTTTTCTTTGGTGAGGAGATAAAACGTTGAGGTAGCTTCGGGCTCATCAATAGGAATGCGCATACGATCAGGATAGAGGCCGTCTTGAAGCGGAATATCAGAGACAAAAATGGGAAGGTCGCTTGAATAGGCTAATTGCAAAAACACCTCACGATCTTTTTGTTTGATGAAGTTAGAATCAGGCATATAACGCTTGTGGAAATCATGCCAAACGCCAATGTCTTCTAAGAGAAGAAACTCTAATCCATTAATGTCATCAAAATGAACACAGTCTTTTTGCGCAAGTGGATGTGTTTTGGGTACCGCTATAGAAAGAGTTTCAGTCATCAGTGGCGTGTTCACAATAACAGGCAGCAAGAAAGGCTTGCGCGATATTCCCATATCAATACTGCCATCAAGGACGCGTTGCTCGATTTCACGCTCGGTAATCATTTCAGAACTCAAAACATCCCCTGGGAAGCGCTCTACAATACGCGCGGTGAGATGCCAAAGAGGTGCTGGCGCACAGGTTCCCACCCGTAAAGCACGTGATTTGCGACTTGCCTCATCGACCGCATCTAAGAGCAATTGTGCTTCTCGCAATACGATTCGTGCATGCTTAGCAACTATTACTCCGACATGATTAAGCAATACATGATTTTTACTGCGCTCAAAAAGAGGGTGACCTAATTCGTGTTCAAAACGCTGCATTGATCTGCTTAATGCAGGTTGCGAGATATGCAACTCCTGTGCCGCAGCTGAGATGGTCCCGTGCCGTTCAATGGCATCAATTTGTTGCAGTTGTTCTAGTTGCATAGCGTCTCCAGTATGCACAATCAACATAGTAAGTTCTTGTAGCTGCATTGTACACGAGCCGCGTTTGTATTCAGAATAAGAAGTGCCATAAGACAGTGTCATAAGACGCACAGATCATTACGGATTCAATACGGAGAGCTTTTGTACGTAACTTTCGTACGTGACTTTCGTATATGGACGCTAAAAGAGGTTTTTGATGATTGATTTTGAGCTTTCAAATGGGGTAAAAATTCCCGCGCTTGGGTATGGTGTTTTTCAAATGACGAGTGCTGAGGTACATGAACATCTTCCTCAAGCAATTGAACTTGGTTTTCGTCACATCGACACCGCTAATGGATATTATAACGAGGTTGCTGTCGGAGAAGAGATTGCCAAAAGCGGCATTCCTCGTGAGCAATTTTTTGTAACGACTAAATTGTGGCCACGTGATTATCCTTATGAGGCGTGCAAAAAGGCAATCGATGCATCACTTCGTCGTTTGGGGATGGATTATGTTGATCTGATGCTACTCCATCAACCCTATGGTGTGTATACCGATGGGTGGCGTGCGCTTGAGCAAGCATTGCAAGATGGCAAAGTACGTGCAATTGGTCTATCCAACTTTCCGCGAGAAAAATATCAGCAAATTTTGGATGTCGCAACCACAAAACCTCAAGTGCTTCAAGTTGAACTCAACCCGCGCTGCAACCAACACGAAATGAAAGACTGGTTGGCTGATACCGGCGTTGTGTTTGAGGGATGGTATCCATTAGGGCATGGGGATGCAAACCTTTTAGAAATTCCCGCAATAGTTGATGCTGCTAAAGCTCATGGTAAAACACCAGCACAAGTTTGCTTGCGTTGGTCAATTCAAGAAGGCAATGTTGTTTTCCCTAAAACCTTGAACCCTGAGCACATGCGCCAAAATCTCGACATCTTTGATTTCGAGCTCTCTGCTGAAGAGATGGCGGCAATTGATGCCATTCCCCAAAGCCCCTACTATGATGTGCCTGATGAGGCACCTGCTTTCATCAATCAGATGCCTGACTTTGACCAACAAATGTAAGGAAGGATCATCATGTCAGAAGCGAATTCTCAAACTCACTCTCTAAAACCAGAAAAATGCCTTTTTGGTTTAGGCGAGCCCAATGATGCCTATGCGCAATACTTTATTGGGGAGTCGTTTTTAAACCCCTTGACCAACCCTAAAGAGACGCAGTTTGTTGCCAATGTCACCTTCGAACCAGGATGTCGTAATAATTGGCATATTCATCATGCAACAACTGGCGGCGGTCAGATTTTACTTTGCACTGATGGCCGCGGTTGGTGTCAACTTTGGGACGAGGAGGCGCGTGAACTTCATCCAGGTGATGTGGTATTTATTCCTGCTGGTGTTAAGCATTGGCATGGTGCTGCGCGCGATAGTTGGTTTTCTCATGTTGCTTTTGAAGCACCAGGAACGGATTGCTCCAATGAGTGGCTTGAAGCAGTAAGCGATGAGCCATACAACGCTCTTCCGTAAACGTATCGTTTTCTCAAAAACCTCATCGTCAAATACAGCAATTTATTGTCGTTATATTAAACGTGGAAGGAAATCCTTATGGCTATTAAACAAACCGCCGGACATGATCAATTGGGAGAATTTGCTCCTCTGTTTGCTGAAATTAATGACGATGTGCTCTTTGGGCAGCATTCCGCGTTGCTAAGAGCGTTTATGGTGATCAAATGGTGATCAAATGGTGATTAAATCTATTTGATTGCTTCGTTAAAGTACTCTTTCTGCGCCGTCCCCGAGTGTGTGACTTCTCTCCTTCTTATTGCATGAGACCATTTTCTATAAAAGAAATCCCATCTTTTAAATCCCGTCTTTTAGAATCTGATGAGAAGGAGAGAGGTGAGCGCATGGCTAAAGTTGGGGTATTACTTGCAAATACCGGATCTCCCAACGCGCCCACGCCTGAAGCGGTGAGCGCATATCTTTCTGAATTTCTGACTGATGAACACATCATGCCTATGAATCCGCATGTATGGAAGTTCATTTTACACGCCTTTATTTTGCCAACACGTTCAAAGAAATCAGCAGCAAAGTATGCTCTGATCTGGACTGATAAAGGATCCCCTTTAACGGTGACGATGGGATCGTTGGCTCGCAAGCTCGAAGAGGAGTTACTATCTCGAGGCTTTGAGGTTGTAGTAAAGTCTTGTGCCAGTTATGGATCACCTTCTATTGAAGACGCGCTGCAAACGTGTGTAAATGAAGGATGTAATAAGGTGCTTGTTGTGCCGCTCTATCCTCAAAGCGCTTATTCTACAACGTGCGTGGTTGAAGATCGTGCGCGTGCAACCATGGGTGCCCTTCAAATGATGGATGCGTCTGCGTCTTCGTCATTGGCGTGTTCTCTCCCCACACTTCACGTTGCGCCTCCCTACTATACTAATCCGCTCTATATCAGTGCGCTTGTCCAGTGCGTTCAAGACGCTGGTTTTGGTACGCAGCCAGGTGACAAACTGCTGTTTGCATTTCATTCTGTTCCCCGGTGTGATCTTGATGCGGGAGATACCTATGACAAACAGGCTAAAGAGACCATACGCGCTGTCGTGGATAAGCTCGGCCTTGTAAAAGACGACTGGGCACTTGGCTTCCAATGTCGTTTTGATAAGAGAAGAACGTGGCTCAATCCGTTTGTCTCTGAAGCAATTACTACGCTTGAGTCCAAAAATCCCATCGGCAGACTCTTTGTTATTGCTCCTAATTTTTCCATTGATTGTCTTGAAACGTTCTACGACATTGAAATTGAATTGCGTGAACAGTTTTGCACTCATCATTCAGGTGAGTTTATCTATATTCCGTGTCTCAATGACTCCCAAGCACAAGTGGCATTGCTCGCTGACGAGGTGAGCGCCGCGCTTGGTGTATGAAAAGTGACAACATCTTTCAATCTTTTATCTGCGTATCGTGCTGTAATAGGATGCATCAGCTATAGAGCAAACCACGACGCTAAGCATGCAGCACGTATGGGATTATAGGTTATAGAGAGAGGCGAGAGAGGCCGTCATGACAAGGGGGAAACGAACAGCTGCATACGATACCCATCTTGGACTTGAGGCATTTCGCTTCAGTGGTTTTGATGAGCCCTTTCCTAATCATGTGCACGACCATTATGTATTCGGGCTTGTTAAACAAGGCAAGCGGCGCATGGCTTTACCCAAGCAGGAGTGCTTCCGATGTTTTCGCCGTCTGTTATTGCGGATGAGGAAGCGGCCGATAGGTTCTGTGCGCTTCATCAGGCAATCATGAACGATGCCTCAACTGCTGATCATGCCGAACAATTCCTCCAGTTGATCGAACATCTTTCTGCTTGGTATGGCGATGGGCAGAGTGAGGACGACACATCAATGGCAGGTGGGACTAGACGAGATGTGGTCGAAAAAGCATGTACTTACATCCAGAACCACTGTTGTGAGCAGGTAAGTCTTGATGCTCTATGCGCTTATGCTAATGTAGGCAAATCAACCTTGATGCGTGCATTTGTGAAAGAAAAAGGCATCACGCCCTATTTATACGTAGAGAGTATGCGCATTGAGCACGCCCGTACCTTGTTGGAAAGAGGCGTGACGTTAGCAGATGCAGCAGCACAAACTGGATTTGCTGACCAAAGTCATTTTTCTCACTACTTTAAACGGATTACGGGTCTGACGCCGGGTGCGTATCGTGCGCTCTTTGTTGGCGATGGGGTATCGCATGACTAGCAAACACACTATCAATCTGATAGCTCTTGGCCATTGCGCAGCTATCCTTACCATTGCGATTTGGGGTACTACTTTTATTTCAACTAAGGTACTGCTCACCTGTATGTCACCTATTACTATTTTGGTCTGCCGTTTTGCACTTGGCTTTATTGCGCTTACACTCGTGCGTCCCAAGCGTCTGACACATTTGCCAATCAAGCAAGAGCTCATTCTTGCAGCAGCAGGAGCGACGGGGGTGTTTGGCTACTATTTGCTCGAAAACATTGCGCTTACCTATACCATGGCATCTAATGTTGGTGTTATCGCAGCAGTTGCCCCCTTTTTTGTTGCACTCTTGGCATGTGTACTTCTCAAAGCAGAGCAACCGCATGCGCGCTATTTTTTCGGCTTTGTAGTCGCGATGGTAGGCATTTGTCTGATTAGTTTTAATGGGCAAGCGTTTTCTTTTAATCCTTTAGGTGATGCGCTTGCTTTTGTAGCAGCCTTTGTGTGGGCAGTCTATTCTATTTTGATCAAACAGATTAGCACCTGGGGATACGATGTGATATTAACAACGCGCCGTATCTTCTTTTACGGACTCGTGATTATGCTCCCGTGCGCAATTCCGCTTGGGTTTGAGTTTGACCCATCGCTTCTCATTCAACCTCTTGTGGTAGGGAACCTTCTTTTTTTGGGGTTAGGAGCATCAGCGCTCTGTTTTGTGACTTGGAATTTTGCTGTTACTACTATTGGTGCAGTCAAAACAAGCGCCTATATCTATATGTCTCCTGTGATTACGGTCCTTACGGCTGCCATCGTGCTTGCTGAACCAGTTACACTCATCTCATGTGTCGGGGTGATTTTAACCTTGTCTGGCTTGATCATTTCTGAAAACGTGCGTGCTTCACGAAAAAGCATACGAAATACGAGCATGAGTACGTAGTCGCCAATCGTGAGTGCGAGCGTAGCAGCAATAATGCAAGCACTTACCCCATCGCCCATATCATCAATCGTATGGTTGGTGTATAACCATGGGTATGGAAACTTACATTACATCTCAAGCAGCACCTCAAATACAACAGACATCAAACGCTGGCTATGACGCCTTCATCTTTGATTTGGATGGCACACTTATTGATTCGTTGCCTGATCTTGTCGTGGTGGCCAATAAAGCTTTGCAGCAGATGGGTTTTCCTGAGCGCAGCCGAGATGAGATTTTATCGTATGTGGGAAACGGTGCGCTTGTGTTGATGCAAAAAGCATGTCCTGAGGGTACAGATTCTGAAACGGTTGTGCAGGCATTTGCTCTGTTTAAATCCCTTTACGGTGAGTACGGGCTTTCGCTCACCAAGCCTTATGACGGCGTGATTGAGGCGTTGCAGCGTCTTCATACTCAGGGCAAGAAAACGGCAGTGCTTTCTAATAAGTTTGAGGGTGGCGTGCATGATGTAATGGCGCACTGTTTTGATATGGTCGAACCACGCCTTATTGATGTAGCGCATGGGGAGCGCGAGAGTGAGGGGGTTCCGCGCAAGCCTGATCCCGCGGGGCTGCTTCTTATTATGAAGGAGCTCGAGGTTGAGCCTGAACGCTGCATTTACTTTGGTGACTCTGCTGGAGATATAATCTGCGCGCATGCAGCAGGGGTGTATGCAGTGGGATGCACCTGGGGCTATCAGCCAAAAGAAGCCCTTATACAAGCAAAAGCCGATGCGCTCATTGACGCACCGGCTGAGATTATGGGCTTTGCCTAACAACGCATTGTGTAAGTTTTTGACGTGACACATTTTCTACTTTTTCGATTTTTGAGGATATTTTTGACGAGATTCGACTTTTAGTGAGGGTTTCGTGTCTTAGCAACCCCATCGCTACCATGAAAAGATGCCAGAAACCTCACACAAGGTATCGGTTTTGTCACGTTATTGGACAAGTGATGAATAAAAGACTTGACCTAATAGAACGAGACGCGAAGGGAATCTCGCAAAAAGTGTCATCTCGTCACGAGAGGTGCTAAAAACACAAAAAAGAGAGAGTTGTGATATTCACGAACGCTCTCTCAAAAACATGGGTCAAGTTTGGCACAGTGCTCCAGCGCCTAGTGCTTTGGAAGGCAGATTTTAACCTTCGTACCCGTTGGGATTGTTTGATTGCCAACGCCACGCGTCTTCGCACATGTGTGCAAGGTCGTATTCAGCTACCCAATTTAACTCTGCTTTGGCTTTATCGCAGGATGCATAGTTAGTAGCAATGTCGCCTGGTCTGCGCGGGCAAATCTTGTAGGGGAGTTCTTTGCCACACGCCTTCTCAAAGGCATGAATTACATCAAGAACGCTTGAACCTGTGCCAGTTCCTAGATTAAAGATTGCAACACCTGAGCGCGTCCCATCGCCTGCTTGTTCACCTTTAATAGATCCAAGGCCAAAAGGCTCACCCGTGCCAACTTTGCCGCCCATGTATTCGAGTGCTTGGACATGACCGCGTGCTAGATCAACCACATGAATGTAGTCGCGCACACCGGTGCCATCAGGAGTGGGGTAGTCGTCACCAAAGACCTGAATGCAGGCAAGCTTGCCTACCGCAACCTGGGAAACGTAAGGAAGCAGATTGTTGGGGATGTCTTTAGGATCTTCACCAATGCGACCAGATTTGTGCGCGCCGATGGGGTTGAAATAGCGCAGGAGCACTACGTTATACTCATCGTCAGCTTTATAGAGATCGGTCAAAATGCGCTCAAGCATGGACTTGGTTTCACCATACGGGTTGGTCGCTTCATGTTTAGGGCAAGCTTCCGTGATGGGGATCATTTCAGGCTCACCATACACCGTAGCGGATGAGGAAAAGATAATGTTTTTTACCTCATGCGTGCGGGCAACGTCAAACAGTACGAGTGATCCGGCAACATTATTCCAGTAATACTCGAGTGGTTTTTGGGTTGACTCGCCTACCGCTTTAAAGCCAGCAAAGTGGATAATGGCATCGATGGGGTAGGTGGAAAAGATATCCTCAAGAGCCGCGCGATCAAGTATATTTGCTTCGACAAAGACGAGGCGGTCATCCATAACACCGGTAATCTCACGAATTCGACCAACCGCAACGGGAGAAGAGTTAGAAAGATCATCCACAATAACAACGTTATAGCCCTTATCAAGCAACTCTACGCACGTGTGACTTCCAATAAAGCCAGCACCGCCGGTAACGAGAATGGTTAAATCAGAATGTGGCGCTGCGAGGGATTTATTTGCCATGCCGCCATCCTTTCTTAGTTGTAAGATTCGAAGGTTATCTATCGTGCAAACGTTTGCGATTATACCGCTAGAGTGCGGCAAGCGTTTCCTTGAGTATATGCCAGGCGCGTTGTTTGCCTGCTGGTGTATCTAAAAGAAACACAAGATTGGTAAAGCATGCACAGGGGCGGATCAAAAGCGTGGTAGCACTATCCAAATCAAGGTGTGCGCGATAAGCACGGGCACAGGCATAAGCACTGTCTTCATCACAAATAATGACGGCGATGGGGTCAAGGGTTTCAATAACATGAAGGAGTGCTTTGTCTTCAAGGTGGGCAGGTGCGTCTTTCTCTTGTGTTTCACGTGAAATCCATGCAAGGTCGCCTTGTGTATAGCTGAAGCGCTCAGCAGACGCAATCAAGGCAGTACGCAGTGTGGGATTCGCCAAGACTTCAGGTGAAGAACCTACGACCACCAATGCGCCTGGTTGAGGATTGTCCACAAAAGCAGCATAGTGCGTGAGCGCTTGTGTTCGTGCGCGTTCGTAGGGATTGCTTGTCTGTGCAGCGCGGTGTGCAGCGTGGTGTGCAGCGTGGGTTTCGCTTTCTTGCTCTGTAAACGGAGCGTCTTCAGAATATGTTATGGGTGAATGAGCCATGCGTTCATTGTAGCGCACCCCCTGCTTGTCATGCTGGTGGCATGTGATGCGGGGGGAATGGAGGGCAGTGCTACAAAGTTGTAGTTTTTTAACACCGTTAGCCAAATTGGCTCGCATAAGTACAATTTGGTGTCCATACTGTACCTATCAACAACAAGCGTGTCTCTCATGTGTGCGGCTGTCCCATCGCCTCCGTATAAAAACGTAGGAAGAGGAGTAGTGACAAGCGTTCCTGAGAAAAAAGCTTATCTAATAATAAGGAGGCGCCCTATGTGTACTAATGGCGTAAATGCAACGCAGTTCAAAATGATGCTTGAGCAGATGGATGACCAGATTGCCCTTAATCGTCGTTGGACGCACAAGCTCTATCACAGTGCAGATGATAATTCCTATGAGCAGACTGCGCATTGCTTGCGTGAGGTTCAGACGTTGCTTGACGATGCCCGTGCGTTACTTACTGATGCTCAGGATGCGTTTGACAAAGATGCTCAAAACCTTTCAGGTGTAACGGTTAATTTGGTCTAAGGCGCAGCTACTATGGCACAAGATTTAATGCGCTTTTCGGTGGCTATGCCGGAAAGTCTTCTCGTGGAGTTTGATCATTTGGTGGCTCGTCGCGGTCTTGCCAAAAATCGCTCGGAGGTCATTCGTGATCTCGTGCGCGATGCCCTCGTGGAAGCAGAATGTGCGACACCAGGCCGCTTGGTGATGGGTACGCTTACTATTGTCTACAATCATCATGCCAATGACCTACAGGAAAAACTCCACCATATTCAGCACCAGTATCTCGACCTTGTTATTATGAGCGTTCATGTTCATATCGATGAGGATAACTGCATGGAAGTTATTATTCTCAAAGGTGAAACTGGTATCGTCCAAGATGTTGCCAATATGATCTTAGGCACTAAAGGCGTAAAAACGGGCAAGCTCGTTATGACGACAACAGGCGCATACATTTAGAAGGGATATCCATGGACGAAACAGTGTTGCTGGGGCACGGCTCAGGAGGCACCATGATGAAGCGAATCATCGATCAGGTGTTTTTTGAGGCTTATGGCACAGATGAACTTTTAAAAGGTGACGATGCGGCTACCTTGCCTGCACCAGCGCCGGGAGAACGCATCGCTTTTTCAACCGATAGTTTTGTGGTTACTCCTCACTTCTTCCCAGGAGGCGATATTGGTCGTTTGGCAATTTGTGGAACGGTCAATGATGTTGCTACTTCTGGTGCTCGCCCCCAATTTCTCTCGTGTGGTTTTGTGCTTGAAGAAGGATTTCCCATGGAGGACTTGCGCCGCATCTGCGCTACGATGGCAGAGGTTGCCAAAGAGGCGGGAGTGCGCATTGTGACCGGAGACACCAAAGTAGTTAATCGTGGTCATGGTGACGGTATCTTTATTAATACTTCCGGTATTGGTTATCTTGCACCTGGCGTTGATCTATCCGGTGCATATTGCAAGCCAGGCGACAAAGTATTAGTAAGCGGCACATTGGGTGATCATGGTATTACTATTATGAGCTGCCGCGAGGAGCTTTCCTTTGCTGCTGATATTGCAACTGATGCCGCACCGCTTAATCACCTTATTCAAGAGGTAATTGCAGCAGCTCCTCATACGCGTTGCTTCAGAGATCCAACGCGCGGCGGTATCGCTTCAACATTGCATGAGTTGGCTGATCAATCGGGCGTTGACTTTGTCATTGAAGAGGAGGCTGTCCCGATTAAAGATGTCGTGCGTGGTGCTTGCGAGATGCTTGGCTACGATGTTTATCAGGTAGCCAATGAGGGTAAAATGGTTTGTGTGGTGCCTGCAGATGAGGCACAAGCAGCACTTGAGGCTATGCAATCGACTAAGTATGGTGTTGATGCTGCCATTATTGGCGAGGTGGGGCAAAAGCCTGAGGATCGTGATCCACGGGTAAGTCTTCGTACAAGCTTTGGTTCAATGCGCATCATGGATATGTTAGTGGGAGAGCAATTGCCGCGTATTTGTTAGTAATTTTGCATAAATTAGCTGATCTAATTCTGCGTTTGTTGAGATCATTCAACCATCGGGGCGGCCTATAAGGCACGTATTATAAAAATTGCTTGCAATCACGTCAGAGTTTGGTAAGTTTTCGCACAGGGAAATTAAGCCAAAACGCGTGTGCAATCCCTTTTATAAGAAGATAGAAAGAGGTACCTACCATGGCACATCCTGTAATTGTTGAAGATGAGTGCATTGGATGCGGCATCTGTGTTGACGCTTGCCCTCAAGGTGTTCTTGAAGTAGTTGACGGTGTTGTAGAAGTTGTTAACGAAGATGCATGCATCGCTTGTGGTGACTGCGTTGAAGAATGTCCTATGGGTGCAATTCCTGAGGTTATTGAAGACTAACATTACAGTGTAGTAACCATCTCTCAATACAAAAGTAAAAGGCGGGGTAACCCGCCTTTTTTTATGGTATGAGGTGCTAAAAAAAGAAATGTGCCACCGCTTGAGAAAGTACGAGCACTAATCATTCACGTGTATAAAGCCCGAATATACTCATGATAATGGTTAGTGTATGTACCGATGGCACAAATTCATTGTAACGAGCGTTTTTGCAATGTGCAACTATTGACTTTTGTTATGGGAGGAAAAAATTAAATTATCTAACGATTCTATCAGAGTAAGGTTGTCAGTCTTTTATTAAATTCTTTTCTTATGAAGGGTTTGTTGATGCTCTTATATATAAGATTTTCAAATAGACTCATAACAAACAGGCGCAGTTTGGGAGTCTCTTCCTGATCTTCAAAATGAAGCCATCACAATACCTACATAATTGAATTTAAGAAACTTGACAATGATAGACTTAGATTATAGTATGGTCGATGTCGTAATAGGTCTGCTACAAAAAGACGTATTACGTATCAATACAGGTTGTAACAAGCTATAGATTTGTGGAAATGAATCCGCCTGCAAGGGTGTTGGTCGGAGGAAACCAGATTCTTGCATGCGGAATTCATTCCATAAATAAGCTGTAATGAAAGGAAGCAAACAAATGCCAAAGATTATCTAGAATGGTTCTTTCTGAACAGCCTTCGATCTTCTTTGCATCCAAAAACAT
>ENA-OPSJ01001444-OPSJ01001444.1-human-gut-metagenome-genome-assembly--contig:-NODE-1444-length-17839-cov-4.807355_pt1 | contig 17839 bp, 14 predicted proteins | sample MGYA00241801_ERZ501893 | MGnify/ENA primary metagenome ERZ501893 (study PRJEB25962, sample SAMEA2042219) | human gut metagenome | biome: human gut; feature: human-associated habitat; material: faeces...
TTTCTCGTTTATAATTTGCTTACATAAACCAATGCCGTTACCATTGGCTTATGTAAGCAGACTACAATCTAAAACAGGTCGGACACTCCGTTTTCTGCGTACAGTCCGACCCATTTTTCTGACTATATTTCTCAAAGCAAACTGCGAGTAGTTACGCATTCGCACATAGGACTCTCACCTCTGCCCATTCCTATGGGACAGCCGTCACCGGAAGTATCATTATATTGCAGGCTGCAAATGCGCTCATTCCTTTAAGGACGCCATATGCGTTTAGGGCGCCTGCGAACCGTCGGCAGGTGATATGGTATCTTTTATTCTCGCGCAAAAAAGTAGGTGGTCACGGATAATGAGATACCAAATCAGATCGAAAGCAGGAATGTCTTGGCGCTTGTCTGTCAGAAACAGCACAGCACTGCAACTTATGTGTCTGCTTTGCTATTCAGTTTTCACTGAGCTTTCACAAGCATTCATGCCTGTACTTTAATAATATCATAAATCCGCTCTGAGAAATCCCGATTATCAGGAATGGGGTTTCGTATTACAGTAATTTTATAACATTTCAAAGTTTTATTTTGTTTCGCGGGTGCTTTACAGATAAAATTTCCTTCTGCTTTGCCATGGCAACATGAGTGTAGATCTGTGTTGTAGTAATGGAGCTATGCCCGAGTATTCTTTGAATATAACGGATATCCACGTCCTCTTCAAGCAGTAAGGTTGCAAATGAATGCCTAAACATATGCGGAGTAATGTGGCGTTCGTACCCAATGGACGTAACGTAGCGGTTTATCATTGTCCGTACCGACTGCTCAGACAGGCGATGTTTCAGCTTATTAACAAAGAAAAATCCCGCGCAGGAAATATCGTCTTGAAAAACAGAGGAATAGTTTTTGAGCACTTTCAAGACGTCTGGGTTTTCAATTTGGATTATTCGCTCTTTTGAGCCTTTACCGAAAATTTTCAGTGTATGGTTTTCCAGGTCTATTGCGTCGGGGGTAAGGGTGCATATTTCGGATACCCTAGCTCCGGTAGCAAAAAGAGTTTCAAGCACGGCAATATCGCGGAGTGCGCATTTTTTGGAATATTCAGTCCGGCAGAACTTCAGCGAGCCGTACGCCGAAGCTAGAATTGCACTGATTATATTGAATGGGATAGTTTTAGGAAGCATTATGGGTTCACGAAACGACGTGTCGATTTTATCGAATGGATTTATGTCTATGATGTCCTGCACCATAAGGTAATGTGTGAACGCTTTCAGCGCAGCAATCTTCCGTTTTGCAGTTTTGGGTTTGAACTGCTTATGTAGCTGGGTTATGTATTTCTGGATATGCTCACGGTCATATTTTTTCTGGGTGAATTCAGCAAATTGCTGAAGGTCTATCTGGTACGCTTTTGTTGTTTTGGGGCTAAGGGTTTTCTGCTCAATGCAGTATGCGAGATATGTGCTGATAGCTTCTTGTAGAATCATGGTTTTTTCTCCTTTTTTTTTATATCAACATTATACCCTTTCATAAATTATTTGTCGAATTGCATATATTCAAAATGTCAATTTGTGCATAACGACGTATTTTGGGTGTTAATATTGAAATTGCACTGGGTTAGGAGTATAATGATTGTATAGGTTATAGGCAGATAACATTTAATTATCACTACATAATACTGTAAAAAATGAACTATGGAGTAGCAACATGAAAAAAAGACTATCATCAATAGAGTTGTTCGAGGAGAAGAAAGTAAATTTTGTGGATAGAGAAGAGATCCGAAAAATAGTAAGAGATGAATGCAATGAACTGATAAAAAAAGGTGACAGATATTTTCGGGTAATTGACATTTACGGCCTGGGAGGTATGGGAAAAACAAGCCTTCTGCACACTCTTAAATCTGAAATAAGCGATATAATCCCGAAAAAAAAATCACTGATAGTCGATGTGTCCTTTGAAATAGATAAACGCCAATCCTTAAAGAGCCTGATCTCTATCAGAAAACAGATCCATAAACGTTGCGTTTTCTTTGACTATGCACTAACGAGATATTGGGAAAAAGCAGAGTGTAATGTAAAATTAGACGATTCTTTCATGAGCGAAATACGTGATCCATTTTGGAAGGCTTTGTCTTTGACTGATACGATTGCGGATGTCTCCAATGTTGATAAGCCTTCGTTGAGCGGCATTTTTCTTTTGGTGGATAAAATACTTCAAAAGATCAGGCAGGCACTGAATCATGAAGAAATAAACTCGATCAATGGTTTAGAGTCACATGAACTGCTTAAAAATTTGCCATATTATCTGGGATACGATATTGGTAAAATTGTAGATGCTAAAAGAAAATTGGTCGTATTTTTATGCGATTCATACCAACAGAGTGTTCCGTATTCTGAATCCAAGGAATGGTTGCTCGATTTGGTGTCTGAGATCCATACAGGGTTGTTCGTGATCACTGGAAGAGAACGGCTTAAATGGGAAGATGACGATAACAATGTCGAGAAAGAAATTAAGCCATACGAGCTGAAATGTTTCCCTCCGGAAGTTGCCCGGGAGTATATCACTGCACATATAGATGATCCGCAACCCGATGTGGTCGATCGAATCATATCAAGCACTAAATGCCTGCCCTTATTTATTGATATAGCGCTTAAAGTTTATAAAAACGAATCTGCATCAAACATTCCAGTCAATATAGCTTATTTTAATGATCTGGATTCTATGATGAAAGGGTTCATGCATCACCTTCCTGAGAAGTGGCATTCTATGATCCGCGCATTATCTGTTGTCAAAGTTTTCAATCGAAAGATTTTCGACGAGCTGGCATATAGATTTGGACGTGACTGCCCGCTTGAAGACTATAAAGAGATCGTTTACTCCAGTTTGACAAACTATATAGCCCACGATAAGGAGCTAGTCAAGTTTCACGACCTTTTTTGCGATCAGGCTACAAAAGTATTACCCCTCGACTTTAAACAGGATGTATGGCAATATTATCTGGGTATAATTCACCGGGAAATGACCACTATTTATAATGGTTCTCAAGAAGATCTGGTGACATTGTTTTTAAATCTGATACAATGCTGCATAGATATGAATTTATCTGTCACATCCGCTGAGGCGGAAAAAATACTTGATATCCTGTTCACCATCTTAGACAAGCGTATTTATTTTGAACCCCCTGCGATCGACAGCAGCAAAGATGAGAACATTACCAATATTCTCAAAATGATCAAGGCGGTCATGGATGAAAAGATCAACTCTGTTGAAACTGTAAAAACGCTTGAATCAATAAGTGATCCACAATTATTTGGCAAGCATTATAATTCTTATCACATCAAGCTGTTATATTATAAAAGCCTGAACGGTAATTATTCGGATCTAATAGCCGGGATAAGAGAAATGAACTCTAATTTTGATGAATCTGATAAACGCTACTGGTATTATTCGTATACCAAAATGTATTTTTCAGATTATCTCACCATGGACGGCAAATTTAAAAGCGCTCTCGAAAATTTAACGCTGCTGAATAACGAGGAGCTGTCAGCCAGTGCAAAATACGATGTGAATAGGGCTATCGGGCATATTTATAGATTTAACATGATGCTGGATATAGCCCAAAATACATATCGGCAGCAGCTTTCTTTCGTCCAGTCGGTCAGTGCAGAAATTCATTTGAAAACTAATTTATGTGAAACGTTATGCTTTTTTGACCCGAAGGAATTTGATAAGCTGTATGATGAAACATTGGCGCAAGCAGCCAAATCACATTATTACAGGAACATGGGAAAGCTTTACTACTCAAAGGCGATCGTTCTTATAAAAAAGCGCAATTATGAAAAAGCAAATAAATTCATCGATAAAAGCATTGAAGTAAACCAAAATACTGGCTATGAATCCGGTGAACTTTTTGCGCTTATAGCAAGAGCATACTGTGATTATGCCAAATCCGGGAGAATATCGAATACAACTCTTAACGCGATCGACAAACTGCTTGATAAAAACCAGGTGTATCGCTTTTTTAAACTTCCGATATGCATAATGCAAAAAAACAATACAATGCTTGAACAGCTCCGGGACAAATTTGAATGGCTGGATTTTGAATCCACAGTGGCGTGTTTTAAACGTTTCATCAACAGCTTAAGACCGCTTGATCAGAAATGATCCCTTACGTTATGTGTAAATGGATTTGAAGTTCATAGGTTTTCAGAGTACTAAATAATCTGAACGACCTGTTTGTTATAAGGCGTTTTGTCCTTTTCGCTAAACGCCTGGTTGATATCGGAATATACACGGATCAGACTGTTAAACGTCGGCTGCCAATTGCGCGAGATCAGATCGATCGCAGTGGTCACATTTGAAACATTGCCATTTCTAAGAGGAAATACTGCATGGAGTTCTTTTTTGCAAAGCGTTTCATATACAAAAGATGTATCAGTTCCGTACAGATGGCTCATTATACAAATATGCCCTCCGTTTTTAATGGTGTCTAAAGCAAATTTCAGACCAACCGACGAATTCGAGCACTCAATTATGATATCATATTCGTTTGCACGACCGTTAAATATTCCTGTACCAAAGTAATCGGATACTTTTTCCTTGCGTTCAGTTATTATATCAGTTATTTCCACGTTCAAGCAGTTATAACGGTATTTTAAACAGAACGCGAGCATTGTCCCGATACTTCCGGCACCCACTATCAGAATATTACTGTTTGCATTGATCTGTAAGCTTTCACAGGCATGGACGACGCATGACAACGGTTCAATAAAAGCTGCGCTTGGCAAATAGCTTGGCGGCTCTATCCTGAACAGATAATCCTCATTTATGTTCGCATATTGAGCAAATCCGCGATTGGTAAACAAACCCGCATTGTTGCAGACGCACAAATGCGATGCTCCATCCTTACAATAGGCGCATGAGCCGCATCTATAATTTAAATCGGATATAACTATATCGCCATTCTTAAATTTCCTGCTTGACGCTGAGTTCACCACTTTTGCGACGAATTCATGTCCCAGGCTCATTGGGTAGTCTTTTCGGCGTCCGATATAGCGCGAGTAATCGCCCCCGCAAATTCCGCAAAACAAATAATTTATAGTTATGTAACCGTTTGCAGGCTCTGGGAGTTCTGTATCCGATACTTCAAATGTGTATGGGCTCGTCAGCATCATGACTTTATTATCCATTGTAAGAATTCCTCTGCTTTATTGTATGGATAAAATCCACTGCCTCGGCTTTTAATGATGGGGTATAATCATGTTTATAAGCATTTGAGATCAAGTGCGCTAAATGAGGTATATCGGTTGGTCGCAGACCAGATCTTGTTGCGCCGGAAAGCCCCAATCTCAAGCCGTATCCGATATCGTAGGGTAACAGTCTATAATTGGCGAGGAGGCCTATTCTTTCCAACGTAGTATACAAGTCAAATGCTTTTTGGCGTGACTCCGTCTTTATCCAGCAATGATGGGTAGGAGGCTCCAGCTCCGTTGTATTACGGGATATCATTGGGATCCCTTCCTTTATCAATTCCTGTTCAAGTAACACTGCATTCTGGAGCATATTTCGCGAAAGCTCATTAAGCTCTTCCATATGGTCAAGCATAAAACCTGCCGAGTAAATCGTATAGAAGTGCATATTTGATACATAACAGCTTATCTTGGAGCGAAGTCTGCGCCATATTTCGTCGTCATGCTTTGAGCAAATGAGCGCCCTTTGAGGTCCGGGCAGATTTTTATGTAGTGTTGATATTATCAGATCAAACCCCATATCGAACGGATTATTATAATCTTTGCAGATAATATTTGTCAGATACTGAGATGCGTCAAATATTTTGCAGCAATCACAGCTTTGACCGAGCCATGTGAAATCTTCGTATACGAGTCCCTCGCTGCGATCAACAAAGATAAAATCCGGCTCGAAGGTCTTTATTACGTCTAAGCACTTCTCTTTATCCACCCTGTGTTTAGTAGTGTCATAGGGTATTTCCATAATGTTCAATCCCAGGCGTTCAAGGATAGCTCTTCCAGAAGTATGTCCTCCTGCTTTTTCAGGAAGATATAATACTTTATCGCCGATCTCACTTATCCCCATAAAGAGTACAATATGAGCATGCAGTCCGGATAACAGCCTCATTGAGAGCGCCTCCGCGCCTAACAGCTTTGCCCACATTTCATATATGGTTTTTATATCTTCTGTTATTTGCCCGCGTCCGCTGAATTGTAATTTTGAATCAAACTTCTGCTCGGTTGTACGTATAGTATCTGTATTGTACAAACCATGCATAAAGGATACCGACGGTTCAAGCGAATCCGGAAAAGGTATATTTTCAACCGGATTAAGTATCAGGCTGTCTGCAAACTGCCTTTCCATGTCACTAACTGAATTGTGTAATTCTCTTATCTTATTGTTAAAATTATATTTCATATGTCGTTCCTTTCATTTATTGTGAATAGTTTATTTGCATCTTCTTTCTAGGTTAACAGATGATAATTAAATGTTATCTGCCGTTGTAAAAGACATCCATATGCTTGTGAAACAATAGATAGCGCCCTCTGTGAGTATTGTAAGTGCTCATAGAGGGCGCTCTAACTTCATAAAATGTAAATCTCTCATGCAACTGCCTAAAACAAGAAGTACACTTCAGTTCCTTATATGCACTAAGAATCTAACGTAACTACCGAGAAGGCTATACAAATCCTGTTCATTCAGCAACTATATTCAGCAGCTGAACATGTTTTACTTGATATACCAATTTCTAACTGTACACTGTGTTCTCTAAGTTGGAAGCTATAATTTTAAAATTTGTTTTACCCAATATACCAAACAGCATAATTGGTGCTTTAATATATAATGAAATTCCAATATTTAAACCCAAGGGGTATTGGAAGATAAGCCCAAATGCTCCTTTCGCAAATTATTCCCTTTTGCGATAATAAGACCGTATTCCGCATAATCAAGCGGAATTTTTTGTTTTCCTGACGAGAAAAATGACGGCAAATAATCTTTTAAGCCACCGAGAACAGCTCCGAAACCGACTTCATATACTCGACTTTTCGCTCCATTGACGAATGAACATAGCGATTAAGCGTGATTTGTACGTTGCTATGTCCTAATATTTCAGACAGCGACTTTACGTCAACTCCTATTGCTATGCAGTTCGTGGCGAACAGGTGACGCAAAGAATGAAAAGATACGTCCGACAGGTGAAGTTCAGCAAGGATCCGCTTAAAGCGATACTGCATTACTCTTGGCTCTACAATTCCTTGCGTTCCCGAAAGAAGATAACAGCTGTTACCTGTTCTATGATTACTCAAATAAGGTATAATGAACTCCGGCAGCGGGATTTCCCGAACATACGAGCTGCTCTTGGGCGAAGTCACCACCAGCTTTGTGGCTGTATTTCCGTCAATATTCTTAATTCTCTGAACCGTGTTCCTGACGGTCAGAATTCTTTTTTCAAGGTTGATGTTTTCCCATTTCAGCGCACAAAGCTCACCTATACGGATACCAGTTGCCGCAGATAGTAAAATACCGACATTTGATGATGTCGGGTTAGAAATAAGATAATTGTTAAGCCAAGTCTGCTCCGTTTTATCGAGCAGCTCTTTTTCTTTTGCCTTGCCTTTGGGAGTTGCCATAAATGTTGATTTATCCTCATAACCAAAACGTTTTCTGGCAAAGCGGCACGCTGATTTGATTACCGCTGCAATATCAGCGGTATATTTAGCAGAAAGTCCGCTTGCCAGCTTTGAATGCACAAAGTCATTAAGTTTTTCGACCGTCAGCTTTTCATAAGGTGTTTTTCCAAGCGATGAGCTGATGTGTTTTTCATATTTCATCTGGTAGTTCATATAAGTGGATTCTTTTACTTTTAGCCGAATGTCTGCAAACCAAAACGAAAAAAGATTGTTAACCGTCAGATTTTTCGGAATAGACGAAACATCGGTTTTAGAACGTTTCTCCGATAATTTGCCCTTGACCTCGGCATAGGTTTTCCCGTATATTGAGGAGTATCTTGCTGTTCCGTCAGCCTTGACTCCGCTTTTATAGCGTCCTTCCCAGCGACCGTCTTTTCTTTTGTAGATATTCTCACCGCGTCTAGCCATTGTATAACCCCCGATTCTGACAACATTTTTGACGGTAAATACGGCTGTAAGGTGGATTTTTCTTTTCAGTTCTGCCCATTTTACGGTTCAAATTTGCTGTCTGTAATAGTAATTGAGTGAATTTTGGCTTTAGAATTGCGTTTTTCAGCCGATTTGCCCTTTCGCAAAAGGGAATAATTTGCGAAAGGGCTGTGTATATAGCATTCTCATGCTTGCAGGCGATTATTCTCATTATTTGAGAGGGACATAGCCATTTACCATACCATCGATGACGGCTTTCCCATCAGGCGGAAGATTTCTGTACAGATCCAACAGCTTTTATTCAGAAATGTGAAGATTAACGCCGGAGCCACCGACTGTCCTGTCCGAAAAGCGCAGTATGTAATCAATGGATACGCTATAAAAGTTGGCAAATACCCTCAACACATCGCATGGAATATTCTCGCCGTTCTCATAGGCTGATATCCTCGAAAGAGAAAGGTTAAGCCTATAAGCTACCGCTGTCTGCGTCAGGTTGCGGCTCTTACGCAATTCATAAAGCCTGTTAGCCCTCTCTTTCAAAACATCACCCCCTATGGTTATATTATAGCAGGGTTTAACAGGCTGAGTTCCCGTTTTTCGGGAAAAGGATTTTCGTTATTCGAGAAACCGATTTTAAAGAAAATGCGGCAGCTTTTTAACTGCCGCATTGAATAGCTAGTTTTCAAAGGCATATCAAATAGTGCAACACTTATTATTAATATTTGAACGCGGATAGGAAAACGTAGTTATGCAAAATGAATTATCTTGCATAACATTGTATAATAAACTTGATATGTTATTCACCCTCTTTGAATTATCACTGCACATATCCGCATTGTCTGCATTTCCCAGAACGCCACGTATGGGCAGCTGTAACATAACCATCACACGTGGGGCATGACATTTTATTATATTTAGGATCAACCTTTCCTTCACTGTTTATATATTGATCGCACACACTCATCGTATGAGATGTGTGATAACCTGCAATTACCGCTGCACCTTTTATATCTGACGGTTGTGGTGCTAGGGTAGAATAATTTTCATATCCCATTAAACAGTCGTTGTAAGTGGAATCACTGAAATCTGATGATAAATCTGCTAAACCGATAACATGACCCAGTTCATGTATGAGTGTATATTTTCTATTTTTTACCGTTCTATCATCAAGCTTTGCAAGATTTAATTTTATTCTTATATATTGGATATGTGCGCCGCTGCTCGTTTTACTATAATAGATAGCTTCATCAAACTTAAACATGGTCTCAGCCCAATAACGCGCATCTGCATCTCTTATCGCATATATTTTAACCAATGTTTTTTGATTCTTTATATCATCATTGGTTAAACTATATGTGTCAGCCTTTCGTATCAGTTTCCCTTTGAAAACATTAGAGCCATTAAATGAAGCGCTTGTCCATGCTGAAATTGCAGTATCAACATAATTATTCCATGACGTGGAATAGGAATTGACAGATGTTAAAGAACTGTCACAAATCACATAAATTCCATTTCCACTACTATGCGTTGTTCTTGAATGACCTACTTCGTAAATATCCCATTTATTATTTGCAGCGTCATGTTGTATGTTACTACTGTCAGTATGTGCATATGACGCTACGGAAAAAGCAATAGCCAATGCTATTGCTGTCGTTGCTGAAACAATTCGTTTGATAAACTTCATATAATACCTCTTTCTGCCCAATCACTTTTAATGAATTCTGTTAATTTATTAAGAGTCAGTTCCTGAGAGTACCTAACTGGATTCGCTGTTGTGCTTGTAACGGCAATCTCATTAATATTATTAGAACCATCTATTTTAAGTTTGTCAATTTCATAATTGTTCCTTGACAAAACGTGATAATCACCATCATAAACTTCAATATCATATCTAAGCATAAACCCGCCACAAGAACGCATAATTTCAGAATTGTCATCCGGTTCATATACAGCCACCGTAAACATTTCACCGGGACAATATGTAGGGTCGCTCTCTTGCTGTTCCAGGGGATTACCCATTGAAATTGCCACATACATATTACCAGTTCCTTCGGTGTTTTTGAGCAGGTCACTTACAATTTCAACTTCGTATATTGTTTTGTCTCCAAAATATTCGTGTTCACTCTTAAGATCCGGGTTGTAATCAAGGGCATAACTGGCTTTAAACCACTCATTCCAGCCATTCAACTTTTCACATTCTTCGAGAGTTAATGCCTTAATTGTTTTAACCAGATAAAATGACCTGATCACTCCATTATTTATATCTGATATCATATCCATTGCTTCATCGTAATTCATAACACTTCCTGTTTCGGACTGATTATATACTTCCGGGGAGAAAGCGTCATAATAGCCATGTTGATAGTCTATTGGAGCAATAGTGCTTTCAGCTATGTTGGTCGGTATTTTGGTTTCCTCACTCTTTGACTCTGTTATGGAAGAAACATTATTTGAGGAATACACGGCATTACTACATCCTGAAAAAACATTAGTACATATTAATACCATGCCAATAATCATCTGTTTTGCTCTCATAATAAAACCCTTTCTATTTGCTTTGTGCAAACACGATACAATAATCTAACCCTTCTCATATTTTATGATTTGGGTCATATGCATTGAATATAGATTAAACTATTGCCAATAAAACCCTATTTGCGCCTAAAATGCATACAGTTTATATACAACGTAATCGCATAAAATTAGTTACATGATAGGTGCTTTTAACCACTCTGATATCGCTTTAATCACCACGATAAAGACATTGGACTCACCTCCATTTATAATTATTTAGAAGTTTTTATCCCTCTACTATATACATTATTTTATAACTTATTTAAGGGACAATAAATTATAAAAGATTATAATTTGTCACTATTCGATAACTTACAGTTTCTTTTTTTATAAATAATAACAATTCATATTAGTTGTATATCTGGTGATTTGAAAAGTTGAAAAACCAATAGCCCTCCGCAACTAATGCAGAGGGCTATCGGTTTTGGGTTCACGAATGTAAAATTGTTAATTTAAAGTGATAATATTGGACCATGCACCAAAGTAAGTTTTTCCGTTCACCTTCTTATATGGACGCGCCTTGAACTGTTCGGTGTCGCCGGTAGTGTATCTCACACTGCGACTGAGTTTTCCGGAACTTACTGTTGTAAGCTTCTTAAAATTGCCGCCGTTCTCAGAATAGTATATCTGATAGCCGTCAGCACCCGCGGACTTCTTCCAGCTAAGCGTTGCACGATTCCAGCCGCCAGAGGTCTTGCCGGGCTTGGATGTCAGCGTTGTTTTCGGCGGAACTATCTTGAATTTCAGTGTTTTTGTGCCCCTGTATTCTCCAATGCCGGTGATGGTTATGGCGGCTGTGCCTATGTTCTTATTGTTATTGTAGGTCACTGTGTAGTCCGTACCGTTCACAAGCTTTTTCTTGCCGTCTTTGACAATGACGGTAGGTTTCATAGCTTTTCCAGTGTATGCCTTGCTGGATATCTTACCAAATTTCAGTTTCGCAATATCTGGTTTTAGAAATTTTGTGGTGTACTTTTCATAGCTTCCGTCAATGTACTTTACCTGGTTTTTGATATGATAAAAGATCCTTAGTTCATCAGCGTCCCTGGCGGTTTCAGCCAGATCGTCAGAATTCTCATAACAAGCAGCAATTATGCGGTTTCCATTATCGTCTTTATATTGTTTGACAATTGGCTCATATTCATAGCCAGTATCTTCAACAAGCGCATAAACGGAGCAGCTGTCTTCGTCCCCTGTCAGATCATACAAATACGCAGCAACTGAATATGCTGACATAGGGAGTTCAACATCTTCGTCCCGCTCAGGTGATAAGTCGCCAAAACATACAGTCATTTTCAAATTTATTCTGCTGTCATTATCGGTCTTTACCTGTTTAAATAGTTCTATTTTTTCTGCTGGAATTGAGAAAATTATACTTGTGTAACCATCGATTATATCCGTACTTATTTCTACTGAGGGTTCGGTGAAATCAATGTCCGCAAACACTGATTCTATGGAGTTAGTTTCCACGATATCCGCCGCCGCTGAATAGATGGTTGTTGTGCTGGCGACTATGGCTGCTGCCATTATCGCTGATATTATTTTTTGTAAATTCATAGTGATATGTCCTCCTAACTTTACAATAACATACAATTTCGATTCCTGCTAAAGTTAGAATAGCAGAAATCGAAATTGGTTATAGGTCTAATGATTAAGAAATCTTTGCAGATAAGCTAAACGTATTGCTCGTTGTACTGGTATTGGTGTTGCTTACAGCAACCGTAACTTCCTTAATATTGGTGCTCTTAAAATTCAATACCGAAAACGTATAGGAAGATGACTTGTTTGGATATACACGTAACAGGTTCGCTGTTCCACTGCTGGTGAATTTAGCTAAGGAAATTGCAATATCATTATAATTGCCTTTTACGTTAAGCGTGAAATCAATTCGTTTTGTGGAACTTGTAGACTTAGTATATTTGAAATGCATTGAAGATGTTGGAACTAAGGTTTTTCCAGAAATACTCATCAAATCTGTGCCCTGTACTGTAGCATTGATGTATCTAGAAGTGCCATTTGTGTAATTATTATAATGGCTAGTATCAGCGTTATATGCTTGGAAGCCAGCAAATAACTTCTTAAATGGTACGGTCGAGCTGGAACTACAATGTTCAACAGCAGAATAGATATCACCACTATTGGTAAAGGATTCATATATGCGCTTTATTGCCGCAACATCACCGTAATTCTGGCTTATATACTGAAAGAACAAAAATATACCATATCCGCCCTTTTTGTCATAAGTAGAAAAACTCTTGGTTGTGTCCTTTAGATATGAATTAGCCCTACCAGCTGCTTTATCACGATATTTGTTGTAATATCTAAGTGAAGCCCATGTGGCACTAGATTCGGTAGCCCACTTTAAGTCATTGTTGGTTTTGGTTTTATAATTTTGCTGAATTGCATGGAATATTTCGTGAGCCAGTGTTGTTTCTCTTGCGTCCGCAAGAGAAGACGAAGTCTTGTTGTATTCTATTGTAATGTATGAACCCTTTCCCGAAGGAGCAGAAGCATTTTTTACAGGAAAAGTTGCAGAATCTAATTCACTAGCAAAATAGATATGGCATTTGGTTTCACCGCTCTCATATGCAGGATCTTTAAATCCAAACTCACTAAAATATGCCTTGTCAATATTTTGAACATATGTAATTATTTTAGAGAGATCCGAGAGGCTCATATAATCAGACTCGTTAGCATTTGATTCAAAATGAATAATAAATCTTCCAACCGTTTCAGTTTTCTCATCAACATATGTAATATCATCACGAGTTTTCAAACGGTTTTCAGTTGATAGAAGGTTTTGAGCAATCTGATGGCTCAGTTCCGAATTCGGATTATCGTCACAATATGACGCAAGTTCATCATAAATAGGTGTTGCGCACTCTAATCCACTTAACCCGTTATTAGTGATTGCGGAAAGATACATTGAAACCTCTGTTTCTCTGTCTATCAGTTCCATATTGTAAAGCGCATCTACCTTTTCAATGAAGGTATAATCGGACAAATCGTAGTTTGATTCTAAATCAACTTTGAACTCGTTGGCATCGACTTTCTGCAAAATTTCAATTGAATCTAAGTTCAATAAATCTGCATAATTGATTGTGGAATCTGCATTGTCAACCTCAATATTGGTGAATATTGTATCGCCATCCCCGTTATATACAGCGATAGAATTATCCGAGTCGAGCGCGACATCAGCAATTTGATAAATAGTAAGCGGCTCTATTGTTTCACCCGGATATAGGAAAGAACTCCCAGAACTAATACCTGTTTTTGTAGGTAAAGAATCTAAATCCACCTCAACAAGGCAATAATCTGATGGGCGGTCAAATTCGTATGTGCCATTAGAATCAGTATATACAGACGTATAGTAGTTATTTGAAAAACCAACAACTTCATCATCATACACTTCATCAATGTTTGAGGAGAGAATATTGATTTTTACACCAGCAGCCGGAGAACCATCCTCAAAGAATACCTGACCCTTTATGGTATTGCTTGTTGCATAAGCTTCAACCGGAATTGTTAACGTAGCCATGGAAAGAACAAGTGCACTTGAAATAATGCGTTTTGTTAGGTTCATAAAAAGACCTCCTGTTTTTTGTATATGAACGATTATAGGCATACAACTAAATATGTCACTCGTTCAATATAATGATTTGTGGAATGAATCGAAAAATAAAAAGTCCAATAACACAGTAGCTAAAATGCTATGCTTTCATTTATCATCTCCTTTTAGGCACAATCGTTTCAAATATATTTCGCATCCATCTGTGAGAAATAACACAAAAAAGCAAAATAGTAACGAAAGTTAGACTGTTTTCTCCCGGCTATAAATGGTAATTGTTTCGGTCTTACCATTTTTTGTTGTCAGTGTAAATACAGATTTTAAGCGGTATGTTCCACCTGATAAACCTCTTTTGATTCTATCCACAGAAATATAACTTCCCTTTTCTGTTGTAGACCATATTGCGCCATTCACATTGTTCCAAGCCCACATACCCGCGTGTTTCTGTAAAGTCTGTTCCACAGTGATTTGAATAACATCTTTTGCTCCAGTGCAACTACTAGTGCAACTAGCGGTATTGGAAGAAATGCTTAACATACTTTGAGCATCATCTGAGTATTCATATGCAGGAGCAATATCTTCATATGAAATATTATCAGTTAATTCAGCTGAAGCCACTACATTTACACTTGATAACATCATGAATGCTGACAGTATTAATGCAAAACACTTATTAATCTGCTTAATCCGCATAAAAGTATCCCCCTTTCGTATTATATTTGAAGTGTTTATCCTTCTATATATTACATTACAAAAAGGAACATTTACGGGACATAAAAATAAAAGAAATATTCAAAAGCCGTTTTTTTCGTTACTATTTGCCAATCCGATTAACTTATTTTTAGTAAAACTGCCATGTAGTTTCAATACATAATCCTTATTATTCCAAATAACCATTGCTTCTGTACCTGTGTCTCTATTAAACTCTACGCAAATAGCATCGCATTCATTAACTAATGTTTCCTGTATTGTATACCCCTCGGTATTTATGTGGGAGTCATAAGCCTCCTTGACTGTTTGTTCAAATATAAGTAAATCATTTGTAGAATTCTTATATATAATTGATACCCGGACTTCGGACTCTATCATTTTATACAGTTCATATCCATATGGTATAACCGAAAGTGAATACTCTTTTTCAATGATACTGGGGCAGCTGTCATAATCAAACACCATTAATTGGGTATTGTCATTGTAAACGGTACCGCGAAAGCTCTTTGAAATAAATGCGATGACGAATCCTGTAGCAATTGCCATAAAAACAATTACCATTAACGCAATAATGACTCGTTTCCGTAAACTCATTATTCTTTTTTCGTTTGAGCTTAACATCGATAGTGGTTTTGCCTTTTTCTGATAGAGATTAAAAGTCCTTTTCATTTTTATCCTGTGTTTTATGGAAAACTTAGGAACTGGCTCGACACTTACTATAGAAAATTCTTGATCGTAGTAACCATTGATAAGTTCTTCAATCGTGTAGGAGTTACTCATGATTATCCTCCATAAACTGTTTTATTTTTACTGTTGCTCGTGCAATTCTCTTTTTTACTGCTTCCTCTGATATCTCAAGCTGGCTTGCAATATCAGAGTACTTCATATGGAAATGTATCTTAAGATACAATGCGGTCTTGGTGGTTTCTGAAAGAGTATCAATAAATCTATATATTTCTATGCATGATAATTCACTAGATATTTTTTCGTTTAATGATATACTTTCATCAACAATATTCTCATCCAGTTCAACCTGAGTATCCTCAATTTTAAGTTTTCTGTTCCAGATATTGAACGATATGTTTCTGATCATTACGTTTATGTATGAAACCCTTTTCTCTTGTGGGATAGCAAAAAAGTTATCTGGATTTCTGGCTATTGCCAAAAATGCCTCTTGAATTACATCTTCTGAATCGTGAGCGTTGTGTAATTTAGAAAAGGCAATCGAATAAAAGGATTTAATATTTTTCGTATATATTTCCGACAAGGCATTTCTTTCCTCATCGGTTTTAAGAACCGCTAAAGCAGCAGATATCATTTCTTACCCTCATTTCTTGTAAATATTTGCTTCAAGTATAACACTAATGCTCAAAAAAATCAAGATAAGAATGTATTTTATATTTACTGGAAATACTACATCTGCTATTATAACGCAATATCTTTGTTTTGTCAACGCTTTTATTGTCTTAATTTTTGCGTTGATTTATACTATAATAAATATAGTTTGAAAGGGGTGGGCTTTTTGGATATTTCAAAGAGATTAAAAGAAATAAGAAAGGCAAAAAAATAAGCGTCTATAAGCTCTCCCAGCTTTCCGGAGTATCTGAAACTTATATCAGAGATCTGGAGCGTGGTGACAGGAACCCGTCTATTGATACATTGTCCAGATTGTCCGTTCCGCTTGGTATAACGCTTCCGGAACTTCTCAACGAATCAGATAACATTTCTTATCTCAGCGTTAAGGAACAGGAACTCATTAAGTGTTTTCGTAATTTGACAGATGATAAAGCCGACGCCTTGCTTGCGTTTTTGAAAACCCTATAAACAATACGGTGAGCCGAAGCCCACCGTATTTATTTTTTTCTGAGATTTTTCAGTTCAGTTTCTTTTTGTTCCTTAACCAGATTGTCAATATAGTTCCCCTCAATCACACACTCATAAACGTCCGCAAGACGATTGATTCTTGCCTTGCTTGATTTCGTATCCATGTTCTATCAACTTGCTCAACAGATTTTCCACAGACGTAGAGGAGTAAATCAGCCGGTCTATGTCGAGGGCAATTCTGTCACGGATCGTCCCCATACTCGCAGACTGATAATGAGCAGCTATTACGTTTGCGGTCTTTACTGCATAATCAGGAACGTAGAGCATATGGCTTTCTTGAACACTTTGAGGTTCGGGTTGCGTGCTTCGAATCCACGCATATACTCGTCTAGCATTTGCTTGGCAAGTTCGCCATTTTCGGATCCGACAGAGCAGTCGTTAATATCGCCGAACTGCACAACGATCTCCTCAAAGGTTTTCTCCTGCTTTCCTTTTCTGATATGTTCGTAGTAGTCGGGAATGATCCTGTCACGCCTTTTCATTCTGGAATTGTATTCGGCGAGAGCTTCTCCGAACAGCTCGGAATAAAATTCACGGATATTCTGCTTTTTGTAGGTTATATTGTCCGGTATCCGTTCACGGACTACGTTCTTCGCAATGAAACTGCGGTTATTGTGTTCGATGATACCATCGTCAATTCTGAAAGATACGGATAAGCCGTTGTTTTGCTGTTCATTCATATTTGTAAAACCTCCGATTTCCTGTGAAGATGAGATTTCTGCTTTTTTCAAAATCATCTTCGTATGCCTTCACCAGTTTTGACTTCGCTGTAATAAGTACAATATCATTTTGAGAAATGCTTTCTGATCCCGGCAGCTCACTTTCATTGACGGGAGTTGCTTCAAGCTCCTTATTCAAATTGTTCCAATAAGAGCCAATATCCGCACTTGTGAAATACTTAAAACCGCCTGCTTCTGACTTCAATTCGCCGTTTTTAACTCCATAGCAGGCGTAAATCAAATCGTAGCTTGTTCCATCTGAGAGGTTAAATCTAA
>ENA-OPSJ01001448-OPSJ01001448.1-human-gut-metagenome-genome-assembly--contig:-NODE-1448-length-17800-cov-3.477768_pt1 | contig 17800 bp, 14 predicted proteins | sample MGYA00241801_ERZ501893 | MGnify/ENA primary metagenome ERZ501893 (study PRJEB25962, sample SAMEA2042219) | human gut metagenome | biome: human gut; feature: human-associated habitat; material: faeces...
GGTTTAAATCTTCCCGCTGAATATTCTCAATCAGGGAAATCTCTACAACCTGCTGGTCGTTAAACTCTTTGATAATAACCGGAACTTCTTTCAGGCCAGCCAGCTTGGCAGCTCGCCATCTTCTCTCGCCTGCAATAATCTCATAGTAATCGCCTTTATCCGAAACCAGAAGTGGCTGTAAGATGCCAAACTGCTTAATTGATTCAGATAATTCCAGTAAAGCATCCTCATCAAACTGCTTGCGTGGCTGAGTTCTGTTTGGCTCTACCTTTGAAATCTTCACAAGCATTTCAGATTTCTTCGGTTCTTCAACTACTGCAGCTTGTGCTGTATCTTTTGTTTCTGCAGCACTCTTCACTGCTGAAGCATTCAAAGAACCTTCTTCCTGCTGATGTAAGCTTTCATTTGTGGCAACTGGCTTTTGCTCCGGTTTTTTTTCAGCTGGCTTCACTGACTTCTCCGGGAAAAGAGCATCCAGACCTCTTCCAAGACCTTTCTTTTTAACTGCCATTACTCAACCTCCCTGTTTATCACTTCTTCTGCAAGAAGGCGATAGCTTTCTGCTCCTGTGGATCTCGGATCATAAAGAGTAATCGGCTGTCCGTAACTTGGAGCTTCTGCCAGTCTGACATTTCTCGGAATAATGGTCTTGTAAATATTCTGCTGAAGATTTTCCTTAACATTCTCTACTACCTGCAGTGACAAGTTGGTGCGCGCATCATACATAGTGAATACAACGCCTTCGATTTCCAGGTTGTTGTTCAGTCTGTCTTTGACCAGATCAATTGTATGTATCAACTGTGACAAACCTTCCAATGCATAATACTCACATTGAATAGGTACTATCACCGTATCAGCCGTAGTCATTGCATTAACAGTAAGCGTATTTAATGATGGTGGACAGTCAATTATAATAAAATCATAGTCATCTTTTATTCTTTCAACTTCCTTTTTTAATATAAACTCTCTGTCTACTTTCCCAATAAGTTCAATTTCAGCTCCGGCCAAGCCTCTTTCTGACGGAACTACAAATAACCCATCCATAATTGATTTAGTTATAGCATTTTCTATCTTAGCCTCGCCTAAAAGGACTTCATAACTCGTATCTTCAACTTCATTTTTGTCAATTCCCAACCCACTCGTTGTATTTCCCTGAGGATCCATATCAATGATAAGTACATTTTTCTGGTATTCTGCTAATGAAGCTGCCAGATTGATTGCAGTAGTAGTCTTGCCAACTCCACCCTTCTGATTTGCAACAGCTATAATTCTTCCCATAATATCCTTATCCTCATTTCTGCTAAATAGCATGATTTTATTACAATTCACACGGAACGTGCGTTTTTGCGAATGGGTGTCCTGTGAACTGTAACGTTTTTTGCATCTTTTCTACAGTATAGCACTTCTTTCTTCAAAATGCCATAAAAAAATGTTCCACGTGGAACATTATCTCCCGTGGAACATTTCTTTTGTATTTTTAATTTGCAATTTTCCCTACTGCAGCGGTTCCTTACTTGGCAATCCAGCTTTTCTAGGATATTTTTTTGATGTAGGCTCTTTTTTCTTCACTATAACAAGACTGCGTCCAATATCTGAATCCGGAAGATCAAAGTAGATTGCATTTTCCTTTACTCCACCAAGCAGATGAACTGCTTTCTTTGCCTTATCAATCTCCTCTTCTGCATTACCTGATTTATAAGCTACAAAGCATCCTCCTACTTTTGCATATGGAAGGCAATATTCACACAATGTAGACATGTTGGCAACAGCTCTTGATACAACACAATCAAATTGTTCTCTTAGTTCTGCCTTTCTGGCGCCATCCTCTGCACGATAATGAACAGTGGTGATGTTTTCAAGGCCAAGCTTTTCAATAACCTGATTTAAAAAGTTCAATCTCTTATTCAGAGAATCAAGCAATGTTACCTTTAACTGTGGATACATAATCTTTAATGGAACACCAGGAAATCCTGCTCCAGTTCCAACATCAATCAGAGTCTTCGTATCTTCCTTAATAAAAATCTCTGATTTTAGCACGCTGTCCACAAAATGCTTCTGCAGCACTTCAGGCAATCCAGGGACAGGCAGATGAAAATGGAATGATCTCCGCCGAAAGTCTCAGTGCAGTGATCGGTTCCCTTGCCGGAGCAGATGCAGGAGTGAGCGGAGTATCTGGTATTGATGCAGACGCGTATACTGGTCAGGCACAGCAGATCGCAGCTTCTGCAGCAGAACAGATCGCAGGAGCACAGAGTACGTTAAACAGTACAGCATCGCAGCTGGAGCAGGCAGCTTCCGGTTTGAGCAGTGGAGCAGATACACTTGGAAGCAAAGCCGGTGAAATGAGCAGCGGAGCATCACAGATGCAGGCTGGCGCGAACGAAATGGAAGAAGGCATTTCTTCTATGCCGGAAGTTCCTTCTGATCCGATCAATGCAGTATCAGCTGCGGTGGATCAGCTTTATGCCGGATCACAGAAAGTAAATGCAGGAACAACTTCTGTAGCTTCTGCACTTTCCACTCTGGAAAGCGGAACGAAGGATTTTCCAAAAGCAGCAGCGGGAGTTAAAGCATTAAATGCAGGGTTTGAGACACTGACAGCAAACGACGAGATACTGACATCCGGTGCGGCAAGTCTCAAAGCGGCTGGAAGCAGCGTTACAGGTGGTATCAATCAACTTACAAATGGTGGAAAAACACTTGCAGATGGTGTGAATACGCTGAGTGCGGGACTGAAAACATACACTTCCGGAGTTTCTACTCTGGCAGAAAACAACAGTGCTCTTACAGGTGGAACTTCACAGCTTGCAGAAGGTGCAAAAACTCTTGCAAGTGGAGCCGAACAGCTTGCGAGCGGAACCAAAACACTTCATGATGGAACAAGCAAACTGGTTTCCAATAATAATAAACTGAACAGCGGAGCCGAACAGCTCTCTGATGGCGCAGGCCAGATCCAGGACGGATCCTCACAGCTTTATGATGGTTCCAAAGAACTTGGTGATGGAATGACCAAACTGGAAGATGGTTCTGATACACTGGCAACAAGCCTTGGCGACGGGGCAGCGCAGGTGAAAGAAACAAAGGCAAGTGATGATACGATCAGTATGTTTGCAACACCGATCACAGACGAAGAGACAAAGATCACAACGGTAGAAAACAATGGACATGCAATGGCGCCGTATATGATGTCAGTTGGTCTCTGGGTAGGTTGCCTGGCATTCTGTCTGATGTATCCTCTGACAGAATACAAAGGTAAACTGAAATCCGGATTCGCATGGTGGGCAAGCAAGGCTTCTGTCCTTTATCCGGTGGCAATCCTTCAGGGTGTTCTTCTGATCCTTCTGCTTCGTGTATTTGATGGATTTACACCAGTGGAAATGACAAAGACGATCCTGTTTGCGGCACTGACAGGAGCATGTTTTACATCAATCATGTATTTCTTCAATATTACATTTGGTAAAGTTGGAAGTTTCCTGATGCTGATCTTCATGGTAGTACAGCTTGCCGGTTCAGCGGGAACGTATCCGGTGGAGATTTCTCCAGATTTTGTAGCAAAGATTCATTATTATCTGCCGTTTACATACACAGTAAATGCTTTCCGAAGCACGATCTGTGGCGGTGAGAGCATCCATCAGTCTGTTGTGGTACTGATCGGACTTACGATTATTTTCTCAATATTGACGATCCTTCAGTTCAATCACATGGCACGAAGGAAGAAACAGGGCAAAATGCTTCTTCTTGACTGGCTGGAAGAAAAAGGAGTCGCATAAAATAGAGAGTCACATCATTATTTTTATAGTGAATGTGGCTCTTTTTTTCGGGAAATTGTTGTTTTTATCTGGTTATGGAAAAGATCACAGGTGTCAGTATGACACTGATCGGAAGGCAGTCTGAGCAGGATAAGATACGGATCTGTAAAGCATTGCTTCACTGTCTGAAAAGCCTTCATCATGCAGGAATCGTACATGCAGATATCAAGCTTGATAATGTGATCTTTCGAAAGCTTCCATCAGGCAAGATCACCGGAAAATTGATTGACTTTGACAATAGTTTCTGGGAGTCACAGCCTCCTGCACCGGATGAGGAAATTCTGGGAGATCCTGTTTATATGGCTCCGGAGACTTTTCTTATGATGGAAGAAGAGGAAGGCAGGCTTACGAGTGCAATCGATGTATTTGCACTGGGGCTGGTATTTCACCAGATTTTTACAGGAGAACTTCCTCAGTTTAATCATGAAGAGTATGACTATGCTTTTGAAGCAGTACTGAGTGGTGAGAAACTGATCTACAGCAGAGAGATTCCGGAGTTGTGGAGAAATATGATCATTGCTATGACGGAAGGAGAGGTCAGCAGAAGGATTACACTGGATGATGCGGAGAGAATGTGGAAGGGTCAGACAACAGTTTCTTCGAATGCTGGCAGCGGTCTTTTTGCAGCGGCAGGAGACCTTTTGTAAAACATCAGAGGAGGAAAACAAAATGGCATTAAAGATGACTTATAATGTAGACATGTGCTTCTGTATTGATGCAACAGGAAGCATGGGACCGGTAATAAATACGGTAAAGCAGAATGCGCTGTCTTTTTATAAAGATGTGGTAGCTGTTATGCAGAAAAAACAGAAGATCATCAACGGCATGAGAGTAAAGGTAATTGTATTTCGAGATTATGTAGCAGATGAAGAACCTATGATGATGACCAAATTTTTCAGGCTTCCAGATGAAACTGCACAGTTCGAAGCATGCATCAACAGTATTTATGCTGCCGGTGGCGGCGATGAACCGGAGGATGGTCTGGAAGCACTGGCATATGCGATTCGTTCTGACTGGACAAAAGAAGGAACCAAAAAGAGAAATATCATTGTTGTATGGACAGATGCTTCTACACATGCTATCGGTTATGCGAGAAATGAACCGAAATATCCGAAGGGGATGCCGGCAGATTTTAATGAGCTTACCCGTTGGTGGGGAGACTGCCAGATGGAGCCATACATCAAAAATGCAGCCAAAAGACTGGTACTTTTTGCCCCAAAAGTTCCTTACTGGGAACAGATTTCTTCTACATGGAATAATGTGATCCATTATCCCTCTACAGCAGGAAAAGGACTGGAAGAATTTACATATAAAGAGATTGTGGATGCGATCTGTAACAGTATCTGATGCCGGAATCTGCAGGGAAGCAGAGTGGCAATAATAAGTGGGAGGAATGAGAAATGTTTTGCAGAAAATGTGGAACGGAGTTCCGTGCAGGAGCCAGATTCTGCGGAAAGTGTGGTTCACCGAAACCGGTCATAAAGCCGGCGGCAGCAAAAGCGACCACATTATCAGCGTCAGCACCAAAGAAAGTACCGGAAACATCAAAAAGATCGCCGGAGACACCAAAACCAGAAAAAAAGTCAGTACTGATAAGTTCTATGCCAAAACCGGGAAGTTCCGGTTCCAGTTCGAATGGGCAGTTTGACAACTGGTTTTCTGACCCGGGCGATTTATAAAGAAGGGGGAAAAAGAAATGATTATTTACACAAGGTATAAACATTCAAAACTTGCTACATTGATGAGTGGACTTGGGAGTGTGGCAGTTGTTGGAGGTGTTTATTTAATAGCACAGAGTGTGGGCTTTATGGTAGGCAGTGGAGGTACTGCTGGAAGTCCATCAGACAGTGTTACAGGAAATGTATTCGGAGACATAATAGTAGGTATTATCTGCATGATTGTCGGAGTTGGAATCAGGATACTGGCCCAGAGTGTTGCAGAAAAAAAAGAAGCTAAACTTGCAGTAAAAGCGAGAGTAGCAGAGAAAACAGGAATTGAACCAAAGAAGAAAATGGGTGTGGGCAAAATAATCGGAATCATTTTGTTTGTTGTGCAGGCAGTCGCAGTTATTTTCAGTACAACACAGGAAAATTCCATATGGATGCAGATCAAATACAGTTCAGGTGCATCGGCAGCAGGACTTCTGTTGGGATATTTTCTGCCGGCGATTATAGGAATCATCCTGCTCTGTAAATCATCAAAGAAACAAAAACGGGCAGTAAATACAGATAAGGCTGCGTCAACAGTCAAACCAGATACTACAGCATCAACTGCGTCAACGTTTACATCAACGATTGCTTCAACAGCACCGACAAGACGCTGTTGTCCGAAATGTGGCGCAGAGGCAGAAGCGGGGGATGACTTCTGTATTTATTGTGGAGCTCCTCTCAGGAAATAAGGTAAATGTGGCGTATTTAACAGATTGGTCACATTTTTCCCACAAAGTCAACACAAATACCCCCTATACTTCTAACCATAAAAGAAAAGAAGTAAACAGAGATTCCAAGGAGGGGATTTTGATGACAGATATGAATAATAGATCAATGAATGATAACAATGAAAATAGAAATAACGATCCGAAAGAAAGAATGAGAAAGAAAGTAAAGAAAGCAGCAGGTATTGCATTATGCGCAGTTCTGGCAGGCGGACTTGCAGCAGGTTCTTTTGAGGGTGTGAATGCACTGACCGGATGGAACAGCAGCAGTGTAGAAGCTGCTTCTTCTAACAAAGAAAATACAACTCTTCTTCAGACAAAATCAGACAAGAAGGATAAATCCGACAGCAGTGATGAAAGCGATTCCAGCAAGACAAAAGGAAGCCTGGATGTATCTGATATCGCAGCAGAAGGAATGAAATCCGTAGTAGCGATCACAACGAAATCTGTTCAGGATGTTCAGAATTATCTTGGATATTATGGATTCGGTGGAAGCCAGGGATATACAACACAGCAGGAAGTTGAAGGAAGCGGTTCAGGTATCATCATCGGAAAGAATGATGACAGCCTTCTGATCGCAACAAACTATCATGTAGTAGACGGAGCAGATACCGTATCTGTTACCTGCATTGATGGCGAGACTTATGAGGCAACCGTCAATGGTTATGATGAGGACAAAGACCTTGCAGTTGTTTCTGTAGCACTGTCTGATATTTCTGATGATACAATGGATCAGATCCAGGTAGCAACCATGGGAAGTTCTGATGACCTTAAAGTAGGTGAGCAGGTAGTTGCCATTGGTAACGCTCTTGGATATGGACAGTCTGTAACAACAGGTATTGTAAGTGCAAAGAACCGTAAACTGAACTCTGATGGTTCTGAAGAATCAGAAGATTCAGATGCAGTAAACCTGATTCAGACTGATGCAGCAATTAACCCTGGTAACAGTGGTGGTGCACTTCTGAATATGGATGGTGAAGTAGTCGGAATCAACTCTGCGAAACTTGCATCTACAGAGGTTGAAGGTATGGGATATGCAATTTCTATCTCAGATGTTACGGATACTCTGGAGCAGCTGATGAACGAAACACCAAGAGATAAAGTTGATAATCACGGTGTACTTGGAATCACAGGTATGTCTGTAAGCGAGGAAGCTTCACAGTATTATGGAGTTCCGGAAGGTGTTCTTGTTTCTGAAGTTACAGAAGGCGGAGCAGCAGACAAAGCTGGAATCAAGGCAAAATCTATCATCACAGAATTCGATGGTAAGAGAGTACGCAGCAGTGATGAACTGGTAAGCCGTCTGGAGTACTATGAGCCAGGTGAAGAAGTAGACGTTACCATCGAAGTTGCAAATGGTGATTCCTATAAAGAAAAAACAGTTACCGTAACTCTTGGAGAAAATCCGGATGCTGATAGCCAGGATTCCAAGGATGAGTCCAAAGACGATCAGGATCAGGGAAAACCGGATGATCAGGGTGATGGAAACCAGGATCAGGATGAAGAACAGTTTGGTGACAGTACAGACAGTCTGCTTCAGGATTTCCTCGAAAATGGAACTTCCTATGAACGTTACTACAACGTATGGTAAACCGTAAGTTGACATAAAACAGGCAGTAATAGATTAATTATTATAAATATTATAAGCCACGAAAGGAATCGGTGCAGTTGCATCGGTTCCTTTCTTTTGCTATACTAAATGACAGAGTGCAGAAATACATCAGGTATTTTACGGAAAAGAAAGAAAAGGAAACACGGTATGAACTATATTGTTTTTGATCTGGAATGGAATCAGAGTCCAGGCGGAAAGAAATATTCAAACAGTCGCCTGCCTTTTGAAATCATAGAGATCGGTGCTGTGAAGATGAATGAAAAAAGAGAACCTGTAGATGTTTTTCAGAGGCTGATAAAGCCGCAGGTATATAACTGGATCCATGACAGTATCCATGAGGTGATCCATGTGGATTATAAGGATCTTGCAGACGGACTTCCTTTTCCGGAGGCGGTGAGGGAATTTCTGGACTGGTGTGGAGATGACTTTGCATTTTTTACCTGGGGAAATCAGGATGTCATGGAATTGCAGAGAAATATGAAATATTATGATCTGCTGTTTCTTCTTCCGGGACCGGTGAAGTATTACGATGTGCAAAAAGTTTTTGGTATGTGCTGTAAGGAAGCCGGTGGACGCAGAAGTCTGGAATTCGCGATCGATCAGCTTGATATTCCGAAGGAGCAGACATTCCACAGGGCACTGACAGATGCGCGTTATACGGCGATGGTTCTGAAATGGGTAGATGAGAAGACTCTTTTTACAAACTATTCCATGGACGTATATCAGAACCCGAAAAAAAAGAAAGATGAGCTTTTTTTATCCTATCCGGATCATGACCAATATGTTTCAAGGGAATTCACAGACCGGGACAAGATTATGAGGGACAGGGAAGTGACCAGCACGAAATGCCCGATCTGTCATTTGCCGGCGAAACGTAAGATTCGATGGTTTATGAATAATTCGAAGGCATATGAGAGCATATCACTCTGTCAGAAGCATGGATACGTGAAAGGTAAGATAAGGATCCGTCATACAGAAGAAGACCGTTATTATGTAATTAAGACGCTTAAAAATGTAGGTAATGAAAAAGCGGAAGAAATCCGTGAAAAAAGGGATTCCCTCCGCAAAAAGAGACAGATCAAAAGAAAATCAGAGAAGCAGATCTGAGATCAAGTTTTTTGGATAATATCTGGCAGTTCCAACCTGATGACCGTTGAAAGAATAATTGATGGTCAGAAGGGGACGACCCGCCGGATTTTTTTGTGTAGTGTAATTTTTTTTGATGGAGCTTGTGTCTGTTCCATTTGGAAGAGTCACAGAAGGTGTTCTCATGGAATAAAAAAGAACACAATCTTTATAATCTCTGATCAGATATTTTTCTGCAGGAAGACAGGAAAATGAAATTTCAGATTTTTCTTTCATTGCAGTTCTGGAGAAATTATTAAATCCATAATCAAGCAGAGCCTGTGTGTCGGAGTAGGCACCATTTACTGACTGCATGACTACGGATACCAGATACATATTACCGCGGCGGGCAAAGGTAACAAGTGTGTTTCCCGCTGCTTCTGTGTAACCGGTTTTGCCACCGAGAACGCCATCGTAGGCATATGCCTGCCCGGACATCATCTTATGATGATTTAAGAGATAGCGTGTTTCGTTAAACTTATTAGTTGCCGGGATTTCATAGTAACCGGTGGTACAGTATTTGCGGAAGGTAGGATTAAACCATGCAGCGCGTGCGATCTTTGCCATATCATTAGCTGTAGTGTAATGTGTTTCGTCCGGAAGTCCGTTAGGGTTGTTAAAATGGGTATTGGTACATCCGAGCTGGCGCGCTTTTTGATTCATCAGTTCAACAAATTTCTTGACAGAACCGGAAGTCTGTTCAGCTACGGCGAGAGTCATTTCATTGGCAGACTGGAGCATGACTGCCATCAGTGTCTGTTCTACAGTGAACTGTTCGCCGGTATCTGCATAGATGCTGGAACTCTGGGTATCTGTGATACCATGAGCGGCTGTTTCTGACATGACGAATTTGTCTGTAGGATTTAAGTTTTCACTTCCAAGCAGGGCGGTCATGATCTTGGTAATGCTGGCTGGATACTGCGCCTTATCTGCGTTTTTTGAGTAGAGGACAGTTCCCGTTATCATATCCATCAATACAGCAGATTCTCCCTCGATCTGAGGCCCCTGGACCCATCCTTCAATGGAATCAGTATCAGCGGGCTGATTATAATATTCTGTATGATACACTTCTGCAGGAACGGGTGTTGCAGTTACGATCGGGTCACCGTATTCATCGGTTGCGAAAACGGGGCTTGTCTGGCCAACAATAAGAACTGCACAGAACAGACTGCCCAGAATACGCTTTGTTGCAGTGCATATCGAGGAGGTTCTGGTGGCACGACCTCTGATTTTTTTATTTTCCATGTAATTACCTTTCTTTTCTATATAGAATTTCTATATTATACCATTCTCAACAATTATACTGTAATCATTTTTTTGATACAAGGGTGTATTTCGGCGGGGGAAAACGTAAAACCTTAAAGCGGTTTGGGTAAAATAGCCGTAAATCCCTGAAAATATCGCAAAAAGACCTTGACATAAATAAAAACAGAACCGTATAATGAAACAGCACATATAATGAAATAAAAACTGTGATGGAGACAGTAGATCGATATGAAAACCGCAGAGAGCCGGGATGAGGTGGGAGCCTGGTGTCAGTAATTTCGATGGAAGATCACTCCGGAGTTTCTTTCCTGAAATCTTAAGTAAGGAGAGACGGTGTTTCCGCCGTTAAAGGGAACATGTATCGGCGTTTGATTACTACCAGCCCGTACAATGTAACAGGTGGTGCGAATGTGGAAATTGCTTTCGTCCTTTTACAGGACGGAAGTTTTTTTATTTTCTGAAGAAATTAAAGGAGGAATCTGTTGTGTATCAGAAAGTAGATACGAACCTGAATTTTGTAGACCGTGAAAAACAAGTAGAAAAATTCTGGAAAGAAAACCAGATCTTCGAAAAAAGTATGGAGGACCGCAAAGACGATCCTACTTACATGTTCTATGATGGACCGCCGACAGCAAACGGCAAACCGCACATCGGTCATGTGCTGACACGTGTTATCAAAGATATGATCCCGAGATACCGTACTATGAAAGGTTACATGGTACCTCGTAAAGCTGGATGGGATACCCACGGACTTCCAGTAGAGCTAGAAGTAGAGAAGAAACTTGGTCTGGACGGCAAAGAACAGATCGAAGAATATGGTATGGAACCATTTATCCAGCAGTGTAAAGAAAGTGTCTGGAAATACAAAGGAATGTGGGAAGACTTTTCCTCAACCGTTGGTTTCTGGGCTGATATGGAGAATCCATATGTTACTTACCATGATGACTATATTGAGTCTGAATGGTGGGCACTGAAAGAAATCTGGAACAAGAAACTCCTGTACAAAGGATTCAAGATCGTTCCTTACTGTCCGCGTTGTGGTACACCACTTTCCGCACAGGAAGTTTCACAGGGTTATAAAACAGTCAAAGAACGTTCTGCGATCGTTCGTTTCAAAGTTGTCGGAGAAGATGCATACTTCCTGGCATGGACCACAACACCGTGGACACTGCCATCCAACGTTGCACTCTGCGTAAACCCGACAGAGACTTACTGCAAAGTAAAAGCAGCAGATGGCTATACTTATTATATGGCAGAAGCACTGCTTGACAAAGTCCTCGGCAAACTTGGTTCCGAAGAGACACCGGCATACGAAGTTCTTGAGAAATATGTCGGAAAAGATCTGGAATACAAAGAATATGAGCCGCTCTTCGCATGTGCAGGAGAGGCAGCAGCAAAACAGAAAAAGAAAGCTCATTTTGTTACAGCAGATAACTATGTAACGATGAGTGATGGTACCGGTATCGTTCATATCGCACCGGCATTCGGTGAAGATGACAGCCGTGTAGGACGCGACTATGACCTTCCGTTCGTACAGTTTGTAGACGGCAAAGGTGATATGACAGCAGAAACTCCATATGCAGGCGTTTTTGTTAAGAAAGCTGATCCGCTTGTACTTCAGGATCTGGATAAAGAGGGTAAACTCTTTGATGCTCCGAAATTCGAGCATGATTATCCGCACTGCTGGAGATGCGATACACCACTGATCTACTATGCACGTGAGTCCTGGTTCATCAAGATGACAGCAGTTAAGGATGACCTGATCCGTAACAACAATACAATCAACTGGATTCCGGAGAGCATCGGTAAGGGTCGTTTCGGCGATTGGTTGGAAAACGTTCAGGACTGGGGTATTTCCAGAAACCGTTACTGGGGAACACCACTGAATATCTGGCAGTGTGAATGCGGACATATGCATTCCATCGGAAGCCGTCAGGAACTGTTCGAGATGAGCGGTGATGAAAGAGCTAAGACAGTAGAACTCCATCGTCCATACATCGATGAGATCACACTGAAATGCCCGGAATGTGGTGGAACTATGCATCGTGTACCGGAGGTTATTGACTGCTGGTTCGATTCAGGAGCAATGCCTTTTGCACAGCATCATTATCCATTTGAAAATAAAGAACTTTTTGAAAAACAGTTCCCGGCAGACTTTATCTCTGAGGCTGTTGACCAGACAAGAGGATGGTTTTATTCTCTGCTTGCTGAGTCCACGATCCTGTTTAACCAGGCTCCATATAAGAATGTTATCGTTCTTGGACACGTACAGGATGAAAATGGCCAGAAGATGAGTAAATCCAAAGGAAATGCAGTTGATCCGTTCGATGCACTTGAGAAATACGGTGCAGATGCGATCCGCTGGTACTTCTATATCAACAGTGCTCCGTGGCTGCCGAACCGCTTCCATGGCAAGGCTGTTCAGGAAGGTCAGCGTAAGTTCATGGGTACTCTGTGGAACACTTATGCATTCTTTGTTCTTTATGCAAATATTGACAATTTCGACCCAACAAAATATACTTTAGATTATGACAATCTTCCTGTTATGGATAAATGGCTGTTAAGCAAGCTGAATTCTGTAGTGAAGACTGTCGATGACTGCCTTGCAAACTACAAGATCCCGGAAAGCGCAAGAGCTCTTCAGGAGTTTGTAGATGAGATGAGTAACTGGTATGTAAGAAGAAGCCGTGAGCGTTTCTGGGCTAAGGGCATGGAGCAGGATAAGATCAATGCTTACATGACTCTGTACACTGCTCTGGTAACAATTTCCAAAGCAGCAGCTCCGATGATTCCGTTCATGACAGAAGAAATCTACCAGAACCTTGTAAGAAGCGTTGACAAAGACGCAATTGAGAGTATTCATCTCTGTGACTTCCCGAAAGTCGAAGAAGCATGGATCAACAAAGAGCTGGAAGACGATATGGAAGAACTTCTCAAGATCGTTGTTCTCGGACGTGCAGCAAGAAATACTGCAAACATCAAGAACCGTCAGCCGATCGGAACAATGTATATCAAAGCTGACAAAGAAATGGGTCAGTTCTACACAGATATCATTGCAGACGAGCTGAATGTCAAAGAAGTGAAGTTCGCAAATGATGTAGAGTCCTTCATCTCCTACAGTTTCAAACCGCAGCTCCGTACAGTAGGACCGAAATACGGTAAACTTCTGAACGGTATCCGTACAGCACTTGCTGAGATCAACGGAACAGAAGCGATGAACGAGCTGAGATCCACAGGTCTTCTGACACTGGATATAAACGGAAATAAGGTAGAGCTTTCTGAGGAAGACTTATTGATCGAGACCGCACAGACAGAAGGTTATGTAACAGAAGCAGACGGTGATATTTCTGTAGTTCTTGATACAAATCTGACACCAGAGCTGATCGAAGAAGGATTCGTCCGTGAGATCGTCAGCAAAGTACAGACAATGAGAAAAGAAGCTGGATTTGAAGTTATGGATAAGATCCATATCTATGCAAAAGACAATGACAAGATTCTTGAACTCATGAAGAACCACAAAGAAGAGATCATGTCTGAAGTACTGGCAGAGGATATGACTCTGGGCACAACCGACGGCTATGTAAAAGAATGGAACATTAACAAAGAGCCAGTTGTTCTCGGTGTTGCAAAAATGTAATCAGCTCATGCCCGGTAAATATACCGGGCATGATTTGCAAAAATTGGGGTAATTAAAGATGCACAGCATTGCTGTGCGATTAAGGAGGAAACGCGATGATCGACAAGCAGTTCAAAAAAGAAGCTTTCAAAGAGAGCGTAAAGGAAAACGTTAAATTCCTTTATCGTAAAAAACTCGAAGAAGCTACACAGGAGCAGATTTTCCAGGCTGTATGCTACACTGTAAAAGACGTTATCATTGATAACTGGCTTGAGACACAGAACGCATACAAAGAGCAGGATCCGAAAACTGTTTACTATATGTCAATGGAATTCCTGATGGGTCGTGCACTTGGAAACAACCTGATTAACCTGACTGCATACAAAGAAGTCAAAGAAGCTCTGGATGAGCTCGGACTTGATATCAACGCAATTGAGGATCAGGAGCCGGACCCGGCACTTGGAAACGGTGGTCTGGGACGTCTGGCAGCATGCTTCCTGGATTCTCTTGCAACTCTTAACTACAGCGCATATGGATGTGGTATCCGCTATCGTTATGGTATGTTCAAACAGCAGATCAAAGACGGATATCAGGTAGAAGTACCGGATAACTGGCTGAAGAACGGATATCCATTCGAGCTTCGTCGTCCGGAATATGCAAAAGAAGTTCACTTCGGTGGATACGTTGATGTTGAATATGATCCGGCAACAGGATCCAACAAATTCGTACACAAGGGATATCAGGCAGTAAAAGCTGTTCCGTTTGATATGCCGATCGTAGGATATAACAACAAGATCGTAAACACTTTAAGAATCTGGGATGCAGAGCCGATCGTAGACTTTGAGCTTGATTCCTTTGACAAAGGTGATTACAAAAAAGCAGTTGAGCAGGAAAACCTTGCCCGCAATATCGTAGAAGTTCTTTATCCGAACGACAATCATATGGCAGGTAAAGAGCTGCGTCTGAAACAGCAGTACTTTTTCGTATCTGCAAGTCTCCAGGCTGCTATCGCAAAATACAAAAAGAACCACAAAGATATCATGAAACTGCACGAAAAAGTTACTTTCCAGATGAACGATACTCATCCGACAGTAGCAGTAGCAGAACTTATGCGTATCCTTATGGATGAAGAAGGACTTGGATGGGATGATGCATGGTCTGTAACAACCAAAGCTGTTGCTTATACAAACCATACGATCATGGCAGAGGCTCTTGAGAAATGGCCGGTTGAGCTGTTCTCCAGACTGCTTCCGCGTGTATACCAGATCATCGAAGAGATCAACCGTCGTTTCGTTCTTGAGATTCAGGAAAAATATCCTGGAAACTATGACAAGATCAAGAAGATGGCAATCCTCTATGATGGACAGGTAAAAATGGCTCATCTTGCAATCGTTGCAGGCTATTCTGTAAACGGTGTTGCAAAACTTCATACAGAGATTCTTAAGAAACAGGAACTGAAAGACTTCTACGAAATGATGCCGGAGAAATTCAACAACAAGACAAACGGTATCACTCAGAGACGTTTCCTGCTTCACGGAAACCAGCTTCTTGCAGACTGGGTAACAGATCATATCGGACCGGAATGGATCACAGATCTGGCTCAGATCAGCAAACTGAAAGTTTATGTTGATGATGAAAAAGCACAGCAGGAATTCATGAACATCAAATACCAGAACAAAGTTCGTCTGGCAAAATACATCCTGGAGCACAACGGAGTAGAGGTAAATCCACGTTCTATCTTCGATGTACAGGTTAAGAGACTTCATGAGTACAAACGTCAGCTTCTGAACATCCTGCATGTAATCTATCTGTATGACCAGATTAAGAAACATCCGGAAATGGATTTCTATCCAAGAACATTCATCTTCGGTGCAAAAGCATCTGCAGGTTATGCACGTGCCAAGAAGATCATCAAACTGATCAACTCTGTAGCAGATGTTGTAAACAATGATGCATCTATCGAGGGCAAACTGAAAGTTGTATTCATCGAGAACTATCGTGTATCCAACGCTGAGATGATTTTTGCAGCAGCAGATGTTTCTGAGCAGATCTCTACAGCAAGTAAAGAGGCTTCCGGTACAGGTAACATGAAGTTCATGCTGAACGGTGCACCGACTCTGGGAACTATGGATGGTGCTAACGTTGAGATCGTTGATGAAGTGGGTAAAGAAAACGCATTTATCTTCGGTCTGAGCGCAGATGAAGTTATCAATTACGAAAACAATGGCGGATATGATCCGAGAGTCATCTACAACACAGATGATGAGATCCGTCAGGTACTGACAGAGCTTGTCAATGGAACATTCTCTTCTGATACAGAACTGTTCCGTGACCTGTACAACTCACTCCTCAACCAGAATGGTGGAGAGAGAGCAGACCAGTACTTCATCCTTGCTGACTTCCGCTCCTATGCAGCAGCACAGAAGAAAGTAGAAGAAGCATACAAAGATGAAAAAGGCTGGGCTCGTATGGCTATGCTGAACACAGCATGCGCAGGTAAATTTACATCTGACAGAACAATTGAAGAGTATGTAGATGATATCTGGCATCTGGACAAAGTATTTATTAAATAAATTCCGCAAAGTGGACTTAGCAGTCCCCTCTGCACACCCCTGGCTTAGTCGAAACATGGCTATAGGTTATGATGAGATGAAGTGAGTTAGTGGGGGAATGTATTCCTGGTTTTTGTGTGGGGTAGATTTCCTGTGTGGAGAATGATTGTGGGTAAATAAAAAGGATCTGGCTTAGGTAAGTCAGGTCCTTTTTTTGTGGGAAATGTGGATTAGTTCCAGGTATATCCTGGGCTGGTGTGGATAAATTCAGCCAGATGTGTGCGGATGTCTTCCATCTTCTGGCGGGTGTCCGAGTTGGAGTAAGGGATGCGGTCGATGATCTTGTTGAGGTAGTCGTGTTCTTCGATGATATCGAGGGTTGCACGATAATTGATGTCAAGGAAGTAAGCGACGTAGGAGACCCAGTAATCCATTCTGGTGACGCGGTCAGGGGAGTAGACACACTGGTTTTTGAAAACAGTATCGTAAATGACAGGAGTAATTGCCTGTGCACCGATTTCTTCTTCAGATGCCCCCATGAAGACCAGAAGATCATCCTCTAATTTTACGCGACAGTTGTCCAGTTTGTCTGCATCGCGGATCAGGCGGGCGTGAAGGAGGGTGCGTGGATCGGTGATCCCCTCAAGTTTGAAATCGCTGTGTCTGGCGATAGCAGTGCGGATGATATCGTCCCAGGTAGATTCCGGGACAAACTGGCGGATCAGGCCTTCTTCAAATAAAACCTGCACACCATAAGCTGCGTGATCCATGGTGGTCGGTTCGAAGCTGTCAAAACGTTTCAACTGTTCAAAACGACCAATGTCGTGTAATAGTGCGATGATCCTGGCGAGTTCAGTGTCTTCCTCAGATAACTGCATACGTTTACAGATTTTTGTCATATCATGCACTACGCCGTAGGTATGAATGATCTTGAGACGGACTTTACCATTATCACGGTCATAGCTGTCCAGATATTTTTCAAATTGTTCTTTTGCGTTGTTGTAATTCATGCATGATCCTCCTGTGATATAAGATTTTTGCGATACTCTCTCGGGCTGCAGCCTTTGATCTTGCTGAAGACTTTGGAGTAGTAGTTGGAGTCGGAGAAGCCGGTCTTTCCGGCGATGTTGCTGATGGATTCGTGGGTGCTCAGGTATTCCAGGCTTCGCTCGATCCGGTACTCCTGCAGGAAAGAGAAGAGTGTGGTATTCATATGGCGTTTAAACAGGCGTGTACATTCACTCTCACAGAGATGAATGTGTTCAGCGACTTCTGCCAGTGTGATCGGGTTCATGTAATTTTGTTCTATGTAGGAGAGGATTTTGCGGATCCTTTCATATTCTGTGAGATCAGATGCGGCAGGAAGCGGCTGATGTGGGAGATGTT
>ENA-OPSJ01001456-OPSJ01001456.1-human-gut-metagenome-genome-assembly--contig:-NODE-1456-length-17777-cov-3.363729_pt1 | contig 17777 bp, 14 predicted proteins | sample MGYA00241801_ERZ501893 | MGnify/ENA primary metagenome ERZ501893 (study PRJEB25962, sample SAMEA2042219) | human gut metagenome | biome: human gut; feature: human-associated habitat; material: faeces...
GATACTTCCGGCGACGGCAGAGTAACCCGCAGGGTTATTCGTCCACAGGAATGGGCAGGGGTGAAAGTCCCATGCCAGGGTGCGTACTACCTGGGTCTGCATTGGGAATTAACATATGCAATAGCTGAAGCTATGCCTGGCTGCTTTATAGCTAAGTCAGTCATGGCTTCGGCTAACTATGTGGAGGTTGGTAAAAATAAATCACTATAATTCTACAAACTTTAACTCATGAAAAAGAAAAAACTTACGATTAAACAGGCTTCACAGCTTATTGATGGTCTTACCGAATACAGAATCAGACAAATGTGCATTTCCGGAGAACTACCTTGTTTCATGGCAGGAAAGAAGTATTTGATCAGTGAAGATGTGCTTTACAGAACTGTGTTTACTGATTATCCAACATCGAAAGACTTCTCAAAGACAGCAAATGATACGTCAAATCCTTCAAAAAAAGGCTCATTAACCTATTGACAATTTACCGCTTTAAAGTGTATAATAACATTGTGGTAATGTGTCATAATGGTTAAATTAAGGAGGGATTTAACTTATGGCAACAATTTCAAAGCGAGGGGCAGGCTATAGAATGAAGGTATCCCTTGGCTACGACATGAATGGCAAGCAGATCATCAAATCTACTACATTTTCTCCACCGCTGGGTGTTAGTGAAAAGAAAGCTTGGAAGCTTGCTCAGGAATATGCATTTGATTTTGAAAGGCATTGCAGAGGTTTTACACAGCTGAATGAAAATATGCGGTTTTCTGAACTGGCTGACTGGTATTTCAGCAACTATGCACCGGTTGAGCTAAAAGAGGGTACGGCATACAATTACAAGAATGCGTACAAAAATCACATCATGCCTGTTTTTGGAAATACTAGGGTCAAGGATATCAATACTCCTCGGCTTACAGAATATGTTCAATCGCTGAAACTTGACCCGGAAACGGTTCGCAAAATTTACACCGTGATCCAGAGCATTTTCAGAAGAGGCGTTGAGCAAGGTTTTATCCGAAATACACCATGCATTAATGTGATTCTTCCAAAGAACAGGTATAAAAAGAAAAAATCTGTTTTGGACGAAAAACAGACTCATAGGTTCTTAAAGCTGATTGAAGAAAAAAAGTGCGATCCGTATATCAAGCGGATAATCAAAGTCTTACTGTATACTGGAATGCGTTCCGGCGAATGCTTAGCGCTCTCGTGGGAAAATATTGATTTTGACAACATGACAATATCAATTGAACATAACCTTGCTGACGTTGGCGGCAAACACTGGCTTACTACGCCCAAAACTGAAAGCAGCATTCGAACAATTGGTATGAGCGAAACTCTTGCGCAGATCTTCAGAGAACAGAAACTATATCAGGATCAGTTGATCACAGCCCTCGGGAAAACGTTTGCGCACCCGGAAATGGTGTTCACATCTTCCCGTGGTAATTATCGTGACAGGTCATGCCTGAGCACCTCATTCAAACGCTTCCTTCGGGGAACTGAATTTGAATTTCTTACACTGCACAGCCTGAGGCATTGCAATGCGACACTTTTGCTTAACAGCGGCGTTGACTTGAAAATCGTATCCGATCATCTAGGACACTGTGATATTGGAGTCACTGCAAATATATACGCCGACGTGCTAAAAAGCTCTAAGGAAAAGGTCGCAAACCTTGTTGCGCTGAAGCTGGCGTAAAAGGAAAATCCTCCCCGAATGGCACTCGGAGAGGATTCCAATAAAGACCAAGTAAAGACCAAGTAAAGACCAAGTCTTGAAATAACTTTGATGATCCGCATTGCAATGCGGTATCGCAGAGTCGCTCCTTATCTCTTGGAGAACTGAGGAGCGCGACGTGCAGCCTTGAGACCGTACTTCTTTCTTTCCTTCATTCTCGGGTCACGAGTGAGGAAGCCTGCCTTCTTGAGAACAGGACGGAGCTCGTCAGAGTACTGGAGGAGCGCTCTGGAGAGACCGTGGCGGATTGCACCTGCCTGACCGGTAACGCCGCCGCCTGCAACGGTAGCAACGATATCAAACTTCTCGATGGTGTCTGTGAGGGTCAGGGGCTGACGAACGATCAGCTTGAGGGTCTCCAGACCGAAATAGTCGTCGATGGAACGGCCGTTGATTGTGATCGTGCCGCTTCCGGGATATACTCTTACTCTTGCAACAGAGTGCTTTCTTCTGCCGGTGCCATAGTAATAAGGCTTAGAATCGTACATTGTTCAGACCCTCCTTATATTTTGTATTCAACGGGCTTCTGAGCCGCGTTGTTGTGCTCTGCACCTGCGTAGCAGCGCAGTCTGGTGAGAGCCTTTCTGCCGAGTGTGGTGTTGGGCAGCATGCCGTTTACAGCGATGGTCATTGCCTTCTCGGGGTTCTCCTTCATCAGCTTGTCATAGCCGACTTCCTTGAGGTGGCCGATCCAGCCGGTGTGCCATCTGTAAACCTTCTTCTCCAGCTTCTTGCCGGTGAGGACTGCCTTTGCGCAGTTAATGATGATCACATGATCGCCGCAGTCGCAGTGGGGAGCGAATGTCGGCTTGTGCTTGCCTCTCAGAATGTGAGCGGCTGTTGCAGCTACACGGCCCAGGGGCTTGTCTGCTGCGTCGAGAATATACCAGCTGCGCTCAACTTCGGCAGCCTTAGGCATATAAGTTGACATATTTGTTTCCTCCTTATTTAATGATGATCCTGGCATTTCTACACAAATGCCACATGCAACATTTGATATTATACACGTTTTGTTTCGCTTTGTCAAGACTTTTCAGGCGTATATTTCAAATATATTATATTTTCTTTCGGTTTCTCTGCAAATCTCTCTGCTTTTCTCTGTTTCTCTGAATTCGTTTCACTTTTTATCTTGACAACGAATGCAAGAGAAATAATCAGGATACGCAAGAAATAAAGAGAATATCTAGAATATATTGAATTTGACAAAGCGTACTCGGAAACTCCACTATGGGGCTGTTATTTTGTCCTGACCACATATGAATGTTTTTCGCCAGCAACGCTGAGTATCGGCTGAGTCACAGCAGGCACCTGCCCAGGAGCCTCATTTTCTGAAGCCCTCCCAGTGTTATACTATAAAAATATAATACCAATCAGGACGGTGGAGGAATCGTCTTAAAAATCAACTTTTTTGATACGTTTTGTAAATGCTGCTCAAAATATGACAAACTGTCGATTTATATAACAAGGCGTTCGTAATATTATTATTAAAATATACGCATTGTATATAACTTATTGCGCTTAATACAAGGCGCTTTTCGCCTGCAATTGACAAAAACGCGATATAGGTGTATAATAAATAAGTGTGCGTTCCTTTAACCACACCCGGACGGTAAAAAATCTGTATAAAATTTTACTGAAATGCTGAAACTTTTTTCAAATTAAGCCTGACTTCTATTATGCAGGCAGTTAAGCGAGGTGAGCAACTGCGTGGGAAATCCAGATTTAGACAGCTATTTTGACGCTGTATACGCCGAAACCTTCAATTCCGTTTCAAAATTTGTGGTTAGCCACGCAGCCCGTTTCCAGGATTCTGAGGATATCATTCAGAATGTCTACACGAGATTCTATAAGAGGATCTCCGAAAAGGGCTTCGCTGATATCGAATCAGCGGAGGCTTTCCTTATTAATATAGCCAAGTTCGAGTGCCGGAGCGTGTTCTCCGGTTTCATGCGCCGCAAGGAGCGCGACGTTATCCTCTCGGAGATCGACGAGGAACAGTCCGCCGCCTTTGAGGCTGAGATGTCCCGGGATCAGAAGCTTCTCGAGGACGTCATGGCCGACAAGATCCTTGCGAAGCAGATTTTCGACGATATAATGTCCGGCGACGAGACCGTCGGGAAAATTTTCTACCTGCATTTCGTCTGCGATATGAAGCTTGAGGAGGTTGCGAACCGCCTGGATATGCGGCTTTCCACCGTAAAAACCAAGCTATACCGCACCATTGAAAAGCAAAAGAAGAAATTCGGTATTTAACGCCGTGGAGTATAACCGCCGGTGGATTTTACCGGGAGTTTCGATAAATTTCGGAATGCGTGCAGTTCAAACGGTAATATCCGCGCGGATTATTACGCAGAGTTACAACAAATTCAGCTAAAATCACATATAATATTACATGAGAAAGGAGGTCTGCCCGTATGAACAAGAACGAATTCTACAAGCAGCTTATGAGCGAATATTCGTTCGACGCCGACAAGATACGCGAAAATGCGAAGCGCGGAAAGAATGCGCGGCAGAAGCTCCAGCCCATGTATATCGGCATGACGGCGGCAGCGGCTGCGCTGGTTGTCACGGTGGGTACGCTGGCAGCAGTGAACCTTACGAAGGACAACGGCGTTTCTCTGACCGATTCGGGTCTTGCGACGCTTTCCGCGAACGACCGCGTTATCCACGCGATTGAACAGCTAGAAAAAGAGCGCGGCAGCGAGGAATCCAAGGATTTCCTCGTGAACTTTGCGGCTCCGATGTCCCCAGCTGAGGTTCAGGCGGTTCTGACCGGAGCGGTGGGCGGCTCCATGCCGGTAAAGACGCTATATTTCGCGGACGGCACCAAGACGACTAACACAGACAGCATCGGAAAGGTGTTCACCTCCGGCGCTGCCTGCCAGATAACCGGAGCGGCGGTTTACTGCACAGGCGACACCGCAGCGAAGCTCCAGAGCGACCCCGCAGTATTCCTTGTTGAATCCATGACAGAGAGCGACTACGAGAACGCCGCGCCTGTCAACATCAGCGAGGTAGACACCTCTGAGGTCACACTGCCTGATAATTCCAACGTTGTTGCTCCGCCTGAGAAGCCGGATAACAGCAGCGTTTCCGTAGCGGGAACGTCCGAAGGGCTTGACGGCACGGTAGAGCCGGAGGTCACCGAGGAAATGGACGGCACCAGCGAGTACGGAGAGGACCCCGCCACGGCAGAAGCTGTGACGGAAGAGGAAAGCTCCGAGACGCCGGCGGATACGTCCGTTCCTGAGAATCCTGCGGAGACCGACGTCCCCGGAACCGTAGACGCACCGCCGGCTACAGTTCCCTCTGAGGTTGAAAATGCTCCGTCCGAGCTGCCCGCTGATAATAAGCTCCCCGAGGGAGTTACTCTCACAGCGAACGGTCAGTCGCTCGACAACACGCTTTATATAGACGCTGACACGGCGTTCTTCCTCACGGAGGATACCTTCTTTGTGAAGAGCAGCAGCGGGGTAGCGCTCTATCGCTATGCCGACGGCGCCGAGACGCTGATATGCTCAGAGAACATTAATGACCCGAAGATCGTTTGGGTCGATGAAAACGGCGGTAAGCTGCTTGTAAGCGGCATGAGTGATTACGATACCCGCGGAAGGATTCTGTGCGTGGACGCTCAGGGTGAATATATCGAGGACCTCCGCACTGAGGACATGGTAATGTCCGGCGTAATTCAGAGTGCAAGCTATAATGCAGACAGCAGGCTCCTTGTACTGAATGTCCGCGAGGACGGCAGATACTACGTCATAACTGCTTCCTGGGACAGCGGAAAGGCTGAATATATCGCGACTCCGTATGATTCCGACAATAAACTGACTGTTGCGGCGGCTTACGGCGGCACGGTCTACTTCGCTGAGAATTCCGGCGGCACCACTAAGCTGTATTCCGTTGATCTGAACGGGAATGTATCTCGTGTCAACGACTTCGGGCAGATAGTTTCCGTCAGCAGGAACCTTGCGTTTACACACGCAGTATTCACGCCGGATTCCGGTTCGGCGGCGGGTTCCGTTGAGGTGTTCGACCCTGAATCAGGGAAGCTCATTCAGATCTACGGTTCGGGTAACAGCAGCGTAAGCTTCGGCGCTTCCAGACACAGCTACTCCTGCGCGGGAAGTGTTTACACTATCTCCGGCGGCATGGCGGCAAACTCCGGCGGTCTGAATGTGACCGCGGCCATCGACTACAGAAAGAGCTTTTCAGAGAAGTATGCGGCGTCAACGAATTCTGCCGGATATGTAAGGATCACCGACAGCATCTACACCGCTGCTAACAAGTCTGCGCTGATGACGTTCAGCGATATCACGGAGAATTCATCTGCGGAGCTTCGCAGCGTGGTGAACGGCGCGATCGGCGTCAACAATGTGATAGCTCTCGGCGAGTGTCGTCAGAACGGCATTACAAAGCCGGAAACCCTTGTGGAGTGCATTGAGTACTACTACACAAACAGAGCTGTTTCCGAGCTGATGAAGCGCTGCGGAATAAGCACGCTCGGCGCACTGCATTACTCCGACGGAGGTCTGACCGCTGTAAACACTTCCGATACGGTGCTTGTGATAAGCAGCAATAACGGCGCTTCCGCTTCCGGAATGCTGTATATCCGTGCTGGAAGCTTTGCGGGAAAAAACGCTTACCGCTCCGTGAGCGTAAGTTTCACAAAGTCTGACAGCAGATGGAAGCTCGATTCTGTTATTTAATCAAATAACTCAGAACCGTCCGCGGTAAACGGGCGGTTCTTTTTTACCCCGGAAAGTGAAAATTTTGAAAAAAGTATTAACATTTCATTAGAAATGTGCTATAATATAATGTGTATCCCTGCAAGAGGGTACACTCCGTACAAGACATGGACAAACCGCGCCGCACGGGCAGCGCAGGGGTGACTAAAGGTATGAACAAAAAGAAGATACGATACATCAAAATCAAGGAGGAACAGCCTAAGAAGCGTTCCTCGAAGAAGTCGCGCAGCCGCGCGGCAAAGAATTTCGGACATGCAATGACCATAGTTGGCACGACATTCTCCGCGATGCTGCTGATATTGGTCATTATGGTGTGCATCGTTGCGACGGTGCTTGCCGTGTATGTTCTGGACTTCGCGGATAATTCCTACGACGCGAACCTGAAGGATGTCGAGATGAAGTACACGAGCTTCGTCTACGGCTACGACGAGGATAACGAGCTTGTCGAGATAAAGCGCCTTGCCGCAGAGCAGAACCGCGTCTGGGTCGACTACGAGGACATGCCCAAGTGCCTCATAGACGCTGTCGTAGCTTCCGAGGACAAGCGTTTCTACACGCATAAGGGCGTTGACTGGTACAGAACCGCAGGCGCGTTCTTCTCGAACGGCGACAGCGGCGGCGGTTCTACGATAACCCAGCAGCTTATAAAGAACCTCACCGGCGATAAGGAAGTAAGCTGGGAGCGTAAGCTCCGCGAGATCTTCCGCGCTCTCAGCCTGGAGGAGAAGTACACCAAGATCGATATCCTCGAGAGCTATCTCAATCAGATTTGGTTCAACGGAATGGTCTACGGCGTCGGCGCTGCTTCAGAGTACTACTTCGGCAAGGACGTTTCCGACATCAACATCGGCGAGGCTGCCGTTCTCGCGGGAATGATACGTAACCCCTCCAAGATGTCGCCGTACTATGACCTCGCCCGCAGCAAGCAGCAGCAGAATTACTCGCTGCGCTGCATGTACGAGCAGGGCATGATCACCACGAAGGAATACGAGGATTACCGTCTGAACCGCATTCAGGTACACTTTGCAAAGCCGGTCTACGGCGATGATTACGGCTATATTGACGAGCGCACGCTCACCGACAGCACGGACGACAGCGACCTCGACGCAGAGGTGCAGGATAAGCCTTATCGCGCATACAAGTGGAACGGCGACTACGAAGTCAGCCAGGACTGGTATGTCGACGCGGCGATAGACCAGGTCATCAACGATTTCGCCGACCTCAAGGGAATCACCTACACATCGGCGAAAAACGAGCTGTACAACGGCGGCTACAAAATCTATATCAATGAAAATATGAAGCTCCAGAAGATACTGGAGGAAAAATACCGCGACCCGTACACGGTGCTTTCATACTACAATGAGAATGCGGCGGAGAAGGATCTGATACAGTCGGCGTTCATTGTTATGGACTACACCGGAACAGTTCAGGCTGTTGTCGGAGGCCTCGGAGAGAAGCCGGGCGACGGTGCGTTCAACCGCGCGACCCAAGCAACGAGATCGCCGGGTTCAACGATGAAGCCGATATCCACTTATTCGCTGGCGATGCAGAAGAATCTCATCACATATTCTACGCTGATACCCGACGAGGCGATAAACATCGGCACGCAGGACGAGCCGCAGATATGGCCGCAGAACTACGGCGAGGTATGGGGCGACGGAACGCTCCGCACTGCGTGGTATGGCGTTCAGCACTCATTGAATACGCTGGCGGTAAGGGTCGGCAGAATGAACACCACCAAGGCAATGTACACTCAGCTCACGCAGATGCTCGGGTTTACAACGCTGGTGGAGTCGGATATCGCGCTCTCGCCGCTGTGCCTTGGTGCGCTGACTAACGGCGCGAAGCTGGTGGAGGTCGCCGGAGCTTATCAGATCTTCGGAAACGGCGGCGTTTATTACCGTCCGATGTTCTACAGCAAGGTCGAGGACAGCAAGGGCAACGTCATTATGGAACAGGATTTCTATGGAACTCAGGCGATCGACAGCGATTCCGCGTGGGTTACAAACCGTATGATCTACAAGGTAGTAAACGGCGACAGCGGTACAGGTCCGAAGGCGAAGCTTCCGAATGTGGAGGTAATCGGTAAGACTGGTACGTCCAACGCCGGAACCGACCTGCTGTTCATGGGACTTACGCCTGAGTATATCGGCGGACTGTGGATAGGATACGACGACAGCCGCGTTATCGGCGGCGCTGACGGCTGGAAGGCAGTAGCGCAGATCTGGCATGATGTTATGATCGACATTCAGGACACCTCGCAGGTGCTGAACTTTGTTCCGGATCCCTCGGTTGTGGAGCGTCAGTACTGCACGATGACAGGCCTGCTTGCAACGAATAAGTGCAGCTCTACTAATACGGGCTATTACCGTGCAAGCAACCTTCCGGAGTACTGCAACGGCGATCACGGCACCATCAGAAAGCAGATCAAGGCAAATAATCCGCAGTGATTCTGAATTACTAATCCGTTTCAAAACAAAATAGGTAATAAAAATGGCAAGCTTCGTGCTTGCCATTTTTATTAATCAAGCAGATGCATCAGCCCTGACCGTAATAAGCGTTCGCGCCGTGCTTGCGCAGGTAGTGCTTGTCGAGAAGCTCCTGCTGCATTCTTCCGGCAGTGGGAGCTATCGTCAGCGCGTGGTAGTTCATGAACGCGACTTCCTCCAGGACTACGGAATTGTGGACTGCTTCGTGCGCGTCCTTGCCCCAGGTGAACGGACCGTGGCTCTTTACGAGAACCGCCGGAATGCTCATCGGGTCAACTCCGTTGAACGTTTCAATTATAACCTTGCCGGTCTCCTTTTCGTACTCGCCGCGGATCTCCTCCGGGGTCATAGCCCGGGTGCAGGGGATCTCGCCGTAGAAGTAGTCGCCCTGGGTCGTGCCCATCGGCTGGATTCCTACGCCTGCCTGTGCAAATGAAGTCGCCCAGCGGCTGTGGGTATGGACAACTCCTCCGATAGCCGGGAAAGCGCGGTACAGCTCCAGATGAGTAGGCGTGTCGCTGGAGGGCTTCCATTTGCCATCTGCGACCTTACCCGTCGCAAGCTCGACTACCACCATGTCCTCGGCGGTCATTCCCTCGTAGGGAACGCCGGAGGGCTTTATAACTATCATTCCGCTCTCGCGGTCGATGGCGGAAACATTCCCCCATGTGAACGTTACAAGATTGTATTTCGGAAGCAGAAGATTGGCTTCAAGTACTTCCTGCTTTAATTTCTCTAACATTTACTATCTCTCCTTACTTTGCCGCAGCGTATTCCGCCGCAAGTCCGCGCTTGTAGTTCTCCATGAATTTCCGGAATCCCTCCGCGCCCTTTTCCTCGGGCTGTAAAGTTGTGGATTCCATGCCGCCGAACACCTCGCCGTCGAGGAACTCCGGCAGGGATTTTTCGCCGCCGCATACGGAGTAAGCCGCCAGCAGAGCCATTCCCCAGGCGCCGCCCTCTCCGGCGGTCTTCATGACGGAAACCGCGCAGCCCAGACCGTCCGCAAGGAACTGCTGAGCAACTCCCTTCGTCTTGAACAGACCGCCATGTCCGGTTATTTTGTCAACGGAAACCTGCTCCTTGTCGAACAGGATATCCATGCCGAGTTTCAGCGCCGCCATCGTGGAGTATACCTCCGCGCGGAACAGGTTCGCGAGGTTAAATTTGCCGTCCGGGGTGCGGAAGTACATCGGTCTGCCGTTCTCAGCGCCCGCGACAGGTTCGCCGGAAAGGAAGTTGTACACAACGGTATCGCCGCAGTCCGGGTCGCCGGTCAGCGCGTGGTAATACAGCATGTCGTAAAGCGCAGGCTTTGCGACCGGGTGACCGCTCAGCTCCGCAAATTCACCAAATATTTTCACCCATGCGTCCAGCTCGGAGGAGCAGTTGTTGCAGTGAACCATCGCAACCGGAGCGCCGTCCGGGGTGGTCACTACGTCTATCTCCGGGTAGTAACCCTTCAGCGGCTTGTCAAGGACGAGCATTGCAAATATGGAAGTTCCGGCGGATACGTTGCCCGTGCGCGGGAGTACGCTGTTTGTCGCCGCCATTCCGGTGCCTGCGTCGCCCTCCGGCGGGCAGACGGGAACTCCGGGCAGGAGCGTGCCTGTCGGGTCGAGGAACTTTGCGCCCTCGGCGGTCAGGACTGCTTCCCTTGCGCCTGCGTTGAGCACTCCGGGGAGGACTTCCAGCAGTTTCCCGGAGAATCCCTTATCAGCAAGCAGTTTATCTACCTTCGCGATGTACTCCGCGTTGTACCCGATACCGTCAACCGGGAAAATTCCGGAGGCTTCGCCAACGCCGACCTGGCGCTTTCCGGTCAGCTGGTAGTGGATAAATCCTGCCAGGGTGTTGATGTGCGCGATATCCTTGACGTTCTCCTCGCCGTTGAGCACCGCCTGGTAGAGGTGCGCAATGCTCCAGCGCTGGGGAATGTTGAATCCGAGAAGTTCCGACAGTTCGGAAGCCGCCGGCTCGGTGATGGTATTTCTCCAGGTGCGGAACGGAACCAGCAGGTTGTCGTCCTTATCGAACGCCATGTAGCCGTGCATCATTCCGGATATTCCCATTGCGCCGTAGCCCGTGGGAACCACGCCGTATTTGCTCTTGACGTCCTCCGCAAGGCTTGCGTAGCAGTGCTGTAATCCGGTGGTGATATCATCCAGGGAGTAGGTCCACACGCCGTTTTCGTAGCGGTTCTGCCAGTCGTGGCTTCCGGAAGCGACAGGCGCGAACGTGTCGTCGATGAGAACCGCCTTTATTCTGGTGGAGCCAAATTCTATGCCAAGATAGGTTTTCTTATTCTGTATTTTTTCCTGTATCGTCATACTATCACCTCTTGAGAGCCGCGGCAGCGTCAAGTAATGCAAGCTGCTGCTCAAAGCTGTTTATGTCGGTCTTGTCGTCGATGACCACAAGCTCCGTATTCGTCATCTTTGCAAACAGGCGGATATCATCGACCGTGAGCGCCGTGGAAACTACCGCATGATGAGCGCCGCCGGCGTATATCCACGCAGCCGCTCCGGTTGCGAAATCGGGCTTCAGTTTCCACATCAGCCTTGCAACGGGGAGTTTTGGCATGGGAGCCGGCTGCTTTACAAGCGTGATCTCAGCGCATACAAGGCGGAATCTGTCGCCAAGGTCTATCATGGAAACCGCGATACCCTCGCCGTCAATGCCGTCGAATACAAGGCGCGCCGGGTCGGATTTCCCGCCGATACCAAGCGGATGCACCTGAATTTCAGGCTTGTTTGCAGCGAACACCGGGGATACCTCCAGCATATGCGCCGCAAGCTCCAGCTCCTCCGATAAAAAATGATCGTTATGATTTTGTTTTGGAATATTCAGAACAAATTCCCAACATATTTGCTACAAATTTTATTTTTGTCTGCATTCCTGTTTGCTGTCCTTATTTTAGCACAAAGGCTCAATAAATGCAATACATAAAATATACATTCTTTCAGGAAAGCTTTTGTGCATATATGACAAGTTGTACGTTTTCCTGACAAACAAATATGCCGCCGTACGAAAACGTCTTGACAAATCAAGCACAAAGTTGTATTATATACCCAGGTGGATTTGTATTCTGTCGGAGTTTGGATTTGTACTTTTTTATTTATAGGGGCGATAATATATGACTAAATATGAAGCTGTCGCGCAGGCAATAAAAACTGATATTGAAAACGGCGTATATACCGAGGGTCAGGCGATACCCACCGAGAAGCTGCTCACAGCCCAGTATGACGTCAGCCGCCAGACGATACGCAAGGCGCTGGCGCTCCTGGTGGAAGACGATCTTATAATAAAACGGCAGGGCAGCGGTTCGGTGGTGAGACCGAAGCGGCTGAACCCGAGAACCGGAAAGATAGCGGTAGTTGCAACGTACATCAGCGACTACATTTTTCCGAGCCAGCTGCGGGCTGTGGACGAAGTGCTGTCCGAGAACAAGTACACCGCGGTTCTTTCCGCGACCCGCAACCGCGTCTGCAACGAGCGCGCTATTCTCGAAGAAATACTGAAAAATCCCGTTGACGGCATACTGATAGAGGGTACAAAATCCGCAATGCCGAACCCGAATTTCGATTTGTACGAGAAGCTTATAGGCATGGGTATCCCGGTAGTTTTTTTCAACGGATATTACCCGACCCTCAGCGGCACGTATTCCGTCTGCGCGGACAATCAGGCGGGCGGCGCCGAACTTGTGCGGCATCTTATTGACCGCGGCCACACGAAAATCGCAGGGTATTTCAAGAGCGATGATATCCAGGGTCATCAGCGGTATTCAGGCTTTATTTCGGAGCTGTTCCGCAGCGGACTGATAATCCCCGACGAGAACGTGTTCTGGTACACCACGGAGACAAAGGAAAAACTCTTCGATGATCCGGAGGAAGTACTAAAGCGCCTCGGCGATAACACGGCGGTCGTTTGCTATAACGACGAGGTGGCGTTCGGGCTTGTGAAATGCCTGCTTTCCGCCGGCAGACGCGTTCCGGAGGACGTTGCGGTAGTCAGCTTCGACAACAGCAATCTCAGCTGGATATCCCAGGTGCCGATAACCTCGCTTTCCTATGAGGACAGGAACATTGGCAGGATAGCCGCGCAGAAGCTAGTTGATATTCTGGACGGAAGGGATGTTTCTTCTGAAGTATTGCCGTGGACTTTTATCCAGAAAGAAAGCTCATAAATATTAAAACAGCGCCGGAATTATTCAGCGCTGTTTTTTTATAAATTGACGCAGCTCATGAGCCATTATTGTCCGCGTAGACCGCACAGAATAACAATGAGCCTGGCGGAGGAGATCCGGTCGCTGCAAAGCGGGGTAAAGCGGCTGAACAAGGAAAACAAGCGGCTCCAGGATGAGAGGGATTTCTCGAATGAAGCGGCAGATTATTCGCCGCGAGACGTCGGAATAACGCACAGACCAAAAAGCCGAATGGTATAACGAACGAGCTGTTTTACAGCCACGGCAGAAGAAGTACGGATTACACGACAGAACAGCTGAAAATAATAATATGGCGCTGTTACATGAGCTGTTGGAATAATCGCCGGATATGCTCGCCCATTGCACTGCTGCTCATAATTTTTGAGTGAAATGTGTAAAGCTATATTGACCATATCAGCTTTTTGCGTTTTGCGTTGCAGACTACATCAAGCATTTCGGATAAACTGACGATACAAATGTTAAATTTCTGATATAACGCAAGTTAGGTAAATGATATAATATAGACAACAAAACGGAACACAGTTCCGGGCAACCGTAAATACCTGAAAGGAAGGATAATCATGAAAAAGTTAATCTCCGTTATTCCCGCTGCTGCCGCAGTTGCAGCAATTTCCGCTACCGCAGGCGCTTACTCCATCAACAAGGACCTCGGCTTTGGCTGGAGCACAAGCGCGATCATCGGCGCTGAGGAATTCGCAAACGTTACCCCCGACACAACAGTCACCATCACCTACAACGTAAACGAGAGCCTCGCCGACATGGACGGTCAGAACTACTGGTGCATCAAGCCCATGGTGAACGACGCCGGCTGGCCTTTCATCAGCACACTTAACGGCGCAGTTCTTTCCGAGGGCGGCGACAGCTACGCGCTTGAGATGGACAGCGATTCTATGAGCTTCACTATCCCGGCTGACCAGCTTGAGCTTCTCCAGACTGCGGGCATGGCTGTTATGGGTCACGGCATTGAACTGCTTGAGATGACATTCTCCGATGAGCCTGTTGCAGCTCCCGCAGAAACCGTCGCTCCCTCAGACAGCGCAGATAATGCAGGAACTCCCACCGAGGAGCCCACAGCCGGTGAAACCGTCGCTCCCTCAGACAGCACAGAAAACGTAGAAACTCCCGCAGAAACCGCCGCTCCCACAAAGGGCAATCCCGACACCGGCGTTTCCGGAATCGCAGCAGTAGCAGGCGCAGCGGTTATCGCAGCCGGCGTGCTTTTCACGACCAGAAGAAAGTAATTCCGTTTTCGAAAGGAATGAGCGTAATGAAAAACATCACACGATTCACAGCGGCGGCGCTTGCGATATGCTCCGTTCTCGCGGTTACGGGCTGCGACGAGCAGCAGGAGATGAGCAGCGCTCCTAACTCCTCCAACACTCCGGCGCAGGCGACTACCTCGGCTACCACGGCAACCATGAACAAGGATGACGCGGACAAGATCGCGGAAATCGACATCGGCGCTGAAAAGCTGGAAAACGGCGTTGTAAAGTTCCTCTCGTCATGGGATCTGAACCCTGCAGAGGGACAGCCGGTCGCTCCGGCACTGGAGATGTTCCAGAGCCAGTTCGGCGGCAGGATAGAGTACGTCAACACTCCCTGGGACAGCCGTTACGACAAGCTTGCGGTGCTGGTTCAGGCGGACGATTCCCCGGATATGTTCAGCGCAGGCGACATGGACGTGTTCCCCAAGGGAGCAATCAGCGGAATGTTCGACCCGCTCGATGATTACGTTGATTTCAGCAGCGAGCTGTGGGCGCCCATGAGCGAGGTAAACGAGCAGTTTGCGTTCAACGGAAGGCACTATGTAGGCGCTGTTGACGTAGAGGGCGACTGCGTGATGTTCTACAACAAGAACACTATCCGCGACAATTCCCTTGACGACCCGGCGGAGCTTCTCGCAGAGGGCAAGTGGACATGGGACACATTTTGGGAAATGATGACGAAATTCTGCGATGTTGACGCTGAAAAATACGCTACCGACGGCTGGTGGTTCGAGGGCGGATTTTCTCTGACAACAGGCGTTCCTTATGTCGGCATGAGCGACGGAAAAATCGTGCAGAACCTTGACAACGCACTGATTGAAAAGGCGCAGACATTCATGCTGAACATGAACACGAACAGTCTTCCGCTCCCGAAAGCGCAGTACAACTGGCAGGTTCAGCCGAAGCGCCTTGCAGACGGAAAGACCCTGTTCTATCCGGTAGGGCTGTACGCGATGTACCCCTACAACAACTATATTCAGGATTTCGCCGACAATCAGGAAGATGTAATGTTCGTCCCCATGCCTAAATGCCCCGAAGCCGACGAGTATTATCTACCGGCGAGAGTTTCCGGATTCTCCCTTATAAAGGGCGCAAAAAACCCCAAGGGCGTAGCCGCTTATCTCAACTGTGCAATGGCTACCCGCGACAGCGAGGCGGCTGTTGAAATAGGCAAGCGCCAGGCATTTGAGGAGTACAACTGGACGCAGGAGCAGTGGGATATGTACCGCCTTGTAAACCAGATGACCGCCGAGCACCCGGTAATCGAGATGTACAACGCCGTTAACTCCAACGTAGCCGACCTCATCAACAACCCGATGAAGGAAGGCTACAACAGCGGCGCAAGCTGGACGCAGACCCGTGAAACTATCCGCGCTGCAGTCCAGGCGGAACTTGATTCGGCTAACGAAAAGCTTGCCGAAAAGAGCTGATGATCCATCCATAATAAAAGATGATCCATCCATAATAAAATAGGTTCAGAATGAGTCCGGTTAAATGCCGGGCTCATTCGCCTTTTCTGGGGAAACGCTGAATAAAACAAGGGAATGCCGTTCTTCCGCACATATTTCCACCGCATGGGGAGGAACAATGTTTACAGCCTGGCAAAGTTTCTCTGGAGCATAGATCTCCGACCGATAGCGGATAAGCTGACTAAGGATTAACTGGTCATATACGGCAGCAGGGACGCTATGGCGTGCCATGCTGGACTTGCGTCGTCCTCATTGTACAATCTGACGAAAAATCGAGTTTTGCCAATAAGCGAAGCGTATTATTGGCAAAACTGACTGCGCAATACAGCACGATCTTTGTGCTGTATTGCCCTAAATAACCCCTGACTGATATGGCCATGCGGCGTATATACACTAAAATTTCATTTAAATATAGTCCGGACTGCTTGCATTAGTGCGGAAAATGTGCTATAATGTAAAATGTATATCATTGTGCAAAACCACTATTTTTAAAGGAAATATTATGGATAATCAGGAAACAAATTTGATCTATGGCAAAAACGCCGTAACTGAGACCCTCAATTCGGGCAGGGAAATTGATACGGTCTACATTCAGAAGGGTGCGGCTCTTTCGAAGATAGTCGCCCTCGCCAAGAAAAACAGCGTGGTTATCAAGGAAGTCAGCGATGAGAGGCTCACCGCCATCTGCGGAACCCCAAAGCACGGCGGTACCGCTGCGGAACTCGCCGCCGCTTCCTACTCCACGGTGGAGGATATCCTCGCGAACGCTGAACAGCGCGGGAAGCCTCCGTTTATCATCATCGCCGACGAGATAGAGGATCCACACAACCTCGGCGCGATAATCCGTACCGCCGAGGCAGCCGGCGCTGACGGGCTGATAATCCCCAAGCGCCGCAGCGCCTCCCTGAACGCCACCGTATTCAAGACCTCCGCAGGGGCCGCTGCGTGGCTCAAGGTGGCAAGGGTCGCTAACCTCGTGGACACCATAAAGCGGCTCAAGGAAGCCGGCGTGTGGGTCTACGGCATGGAAGCCGACGGAACTCCCATCGCACAGGCTGACCTTTCCGGCGCAGTGGCTCTGGTGGTCGGAAGCGAGGGCTTCGGGCTGGGCAGGCTGGTTCGTGAGAACTGCGACATGACCCTTTCACTGCCGATGTTCGGAAAGGTCAACTCGCTCAACGCGTCGGTCTCCGCCGGAATAATCATGTATGAGGTCGTAAAGCACCGCGGCTGATACCGCCGGATCACAGGATTTAGGAGAGATATTGATGTCTGATAATTACAGCATTGACGATATTCTTGCAGAAATAGACAGAAAGCGCGGTGGAGGTTCCAAATCCACCGAGAGCGTTACCGAAATAATCTCAGAGACCGAACTCCACAGCGCCATGAACAGCACGTCGCATACGCGCATGCCATCCGCGGAGGAATCGGAGCCAGTTTCCGGGGACGAGGAAGCCCGGGAGCGGGGCAACAACTTCTCGGCGGGCCAGCGCCAGCTGCTCAGCTTTGCCCGCACCATCATCCACAAGCCCAGCGTGATGATCCTGGACGAGGCCACCGCCAACATCGACACCGAGACGGAGCTTCTGATTCAGGATTCGCTGGAAAAGATGCGTACCGTGGGCACCATGCTCATAGTGGCCCACCGGCTGTCCACCATCCAGCACGCGGACAACATCATCGTGCTGTCCCACGGCAAGATTCTTGAGCAGGGCAGCCATCAGGAGCTTTTAGCGAAGCACGGCAGATATTACCAGCTGTACACGCTGCAATATCATAAGGAGCAGCTGGAGGGGTAAGGGCCTAAAGCCTTCCCCTCTTTGGGGGAAGGTGGCCCCGCAGGGCCGGATGAGGG
>ENA-OPSJ01001457-OPSJ01001457.1-human-gut-metagenome-genome-assembly--contig:-NODE-1457-length-17774-cov-2.171229_pt1 | contig 17774 bp, 17 predicted proteins | sample MGYA00241801_ERZ501893 | MGnify/ENA primary metagenome ERZ501893 (study PRJEB25962, sample SAMEA2042219) | human gut metagenome | biome: human gut; feature: human-associated habitat; material: faeces...
AACGGAAAAGTAATGCCTATGGGAGCTGAAGGAACCCAGTATCCTTTAAGCAAATATCCGCAGTATTGCAGCCCGGCATCTACAAACAATATGAACGGTATGTCCTGTACTTATAAGGCTTTAACTGATCCGGATTACTTTAAAAACCTGCCAAAATAAGATTATTTTTCATTGACTCCGTAACCGAACATTGCAAAATCATATTTTGCCGGATCTGCGGAGTCAAACTTTTTCAGATTTTCGGTTAACTCAAGAACAGCCTTAAAGTCATTTGCGTTTCTTGTCAAAAGCCCCATCTCGCGCGAAATTCTTGCAACGTGGACATCAAGCGGAATAAGAAGCTCTGATGCCGGCATAAAATCCCATATACCAAAATCAACAGGACCTTTTCTAACCATCCACCGGAGATACATACACATACGCTTCATTGCGCCGCCCTTTTTCGGATCAGGTATCATAAAGTAAAAACCCTGCCCGGAGTTTTCTTTGGCTCTGGCATAAAAATAATCAGTTACGGGTATAAACATATTTCCCTTCGGTTTTGTTTCATAACCGTATTTAAATAACTCTTCCAAGCCTCCGTCTTTCTCATAAAGAGTTCGCATTATTGAAAAAATTTGCGCAAAGTCATCCGGCTTGCCAAAGCGGTAATTAAAATCACCTAGGATTTGCGGCTCAAAATTCATTATAAAATTCAAAGGTTCATTTTGTGCAAGTTCAAAAAGTGTATTAAGTTTTTTGATAAAAACATCTCTTCTGCCGTATGCAACAAGCGATGCAATAAAACCCGCAATTTCAATATCTTTTTTCTCCGTAAATCTGTTAGGAAACCTCACAGGATCATCTTTGATAAAATCTTCTGTTTCGTATTCTTTTACGAGTCTGTCAAGCTCCGTTTTCGTAATCATCTAAGCTCCTTAAAACATTCTTCCAACAATTTATCACATTCTTCTTCCATAATCCCGCCGTAAACCTTAAGCTTTGAATTGACAAGACCGCGCAAATCAATGGCAGAACCAAGTGCTCCGTAATTTCTATCATAAGAGCCAAAATACACTGATTTCAAACGGGATTGAATTATTGCCCAAGCACACATAGGACATGGTTCGAGCGTAACATACATTTCGCAATCCTCTAAACGCCACCCGCCAAGTTTCTTTGCAGCCTCTCTTATAGCAAGAATTTCAGCATGCGCACTCACATCTTTCATATCTTCTTTTCTGTTACAAGCCGAGGAAATAACTGCTTCATCTTTTACAATTACAGCTCCTACCAAAATTTCGCCTTTTGCATTCTTTGCAGCCTCAATTGCTCTATGCACCTGCCATTACCTCATCTTTTGCCAGTCTGAGGATAACCTCGACACAAAAACCACACTCTTTATCAGAATGAAGTTTTATCTGACCCTGCATAGCCTCTACAAGCCCCTTTACAATAAACAGTCCTAAGCCGGTGCCACGTGTTGTTCTTGTTGTATTATCATCTAGTCTTATAAATTTTTCAAATAACTTTTGAAGCTTGTCCGCAGGAATCACATCGCATTCGTTTCGTACAAAAATCCTGGCACAATCTTCTTCCACAACACCATCAACTATAATCTGTGTATCCGGATAGGCATATTTAACCGCATTTTCAATAAGGTTTACAAACACCTGCTCAAGCCTGTTCTTATCACCAAGAACATTGGCAAAGTCTTCCTTTATATTAATCACAATCTCTTTATTTTCTTTATTTTTTACAAGCAGCCTTGAAGTTTCCATAACTTCCGGCAGCCATACAGATTCTTCATTTGTTCTCAGGCGCATCCCTTCAATATCAGGTATTGTAAGCAAATCTTCAATAAGACGTTTAAGCCTTTCTGATTGTTCTTTAATTATTCTCAAAGACTTATGTCTTGTTTCTTCATCAATTTTTATATCCTGTCTTAACAGCCTTGAGGTATACCCCTGAATACTTGTTAGAGGAGTGCGCAGTTCATGGCTTACTGTATCAATAAGATTTGTACGAAACTCATTAAGCTTTTTCAATTCAACGTTATTTTTCTTTAACTGAAGGTAAGATTTATGAATCTCGCCCGCCATACGGTTAAATTCAAATGCCAGAAACACAATCTCATGAGGTGTAAATGCAGTTGTCAAAAGTCTTATCTGCCGCTCGTAATTCCCTTTGGAAATAGCAATTATACCCTTAAACAGCTGTCTGATATTTATATAAAGATAATAGATATAAAGTGCAGTAACAAAAATAATTACAAATATAGCAAACAAAATTGATAAAATAATCTTTGCTCTGTTTTCGTTAATTGTTCTGTTAGTAACTTTTTCTGTTGTATTTACAATAATTGTAATAGCAGGGTTTTTCTTATGCACATAGACAAGAGGCTGGTTCTTTACATCCCCGAAAATAACCGGCGTATCCACCTTCATCTTTTGTGGAAGCAGAGCAAGCGTTTCTTTAAAAACGCTGTCTGTATAATTATGTGATGCAATCAGTTTGCCGTCATCTGTCATTACATAAATCTGGCGCGCATCATCTTTTAGTGACTGAAAGAGTTCATCCTGCAAGCTTTCCAGAGTATAAGTAGCTACAAGAAAACTTTTGCTATCCAGCGGAATTGAAACTGTTGCTTTATTATATTTAAAATTTTCATTATGAATTGATTCCAGCTCCTGTTTTGATTTTACAATTTCAATTTTTTCACAGTTATCAAAACTTGACGAAATTGTCTTCAAATAGTTTTCTCTCTGACGAAAGCCTGGCAGATACTTTAGAGAAAAAGCAATCTGTTCAAGATTACCGTTAATTGTATTTGAGAAAAAATCAATCTCATCAGATACCATATTAGCTATAAGAACAGCTGATTCTCTAAGTTGATAACGCATTGCATGCTGGTTTACATTATTGATAATAAACCCGCTGACTGTCATCGGAATTAATACAGAAAAAAGAAATACAATTCCTATTTGTTCAACAATCTTCAATCTTTTAAATTTAAAAAATCTCATACTTAACCTTCCGCAAACGGAGTAAGCTTATATCCGACATTAGTTACAGTATGCAAATATCTTGGTTTTTTAGCATCAGGTTCAATCTTATTACGCAAGCCTCCGACATGAACCCTAAGCATTCTAACATCCTCATTGCTGTCATAACCCCATACCTCATCAAGAAGGGTCGCAAGAGTAACAGGATTATTAAAATGCTGCATAAGGCTGTACAAAATCTCAAACTCTGTAGGTGTTAATTTAGTTTTTTTATTTACAACAATGCACTCAAGAGTTTCAGGGAATATTTGAATATCTCCTGCATGAAGAATTTCATCGGAAAGCGACGTTGTATCTTCTTCCATGTTATTTCTTCGCAAAAGCACTTTTATTCTCAAAAGTACCTCCTGAATATCAAAAGGCTTTACCAGATAATCATCAGCACCGCAGTCAAACCCTTCTGTCTTATCATCAATAGTTCCCTTTGCTGTCAGCATTAAAATAGGTATAGCAAGCTTTGCCTGTCTGATATTTTTTGCAACATCAAACCCGTTCATCTTAGGCATCATTACATCAAGCAGAATTAAATCATACGAGTTATTCAAAGCCTTGTTCAGTCCTTCCAGACCGTCACGCGCTGTATCTACAAAGTAACCGCTCTGTGAAACGTCAAATTCAAGCAGTTCTCTTATTTCATCGTCATCGTCAACTATCAAAATTCGTTTTTGAATATTACTCATATGACCTCACTTTTTAAATAATTTTATAAGATTTTATTCTTTTTTTCAAGAAATTATAAAGAAAAACTAAGAAAGAACCGGCAAAATCATTACCGGTTCTTTTTTCAAAACTTTATTATATTATTTAATTTTAAATATATTAAACTTCTGATGCTACCTGGCTGAAGCAGTCTTTGCAATAAACTTCTTTACCTGGTATAGGTTTGAACGGAACTTGTGTTTGAGCGCCGCATTTTGAACAAACAGCGTCATACATTCTTCTTTGTCTTCTGTTGTTCTGTCTGCGTTTTTTTCTGCAATCCGGGCATCTTTTCGGCTTGTTTACAAGTCCTTTTTCTGCATAGAATTCTTGCTCGCCTACTGTGAAGACAAATTCTGCTCCGCAGTCTTCACATACTAGTTTTTCATCTTGGTACATTTTTGCGTTCTCCTGATTTAGTACTTCTAAGGAATCTTAATATCCTTATCAGCTTATTATACTCTATATCGCAAAATTATGCAAGTGGTTATTGTCCAAACGCCTGATATTTCTATATTATAGTCGACAATGAAGGTGCAATTGAAATAAAATGCCGTACCAGATCTCTATCCCAGAGTTTACCGGCTCCGTCTTTTAATATTTCACAGGCTTTATCAATACTCATACCTTTTCTATATGGTCTGTCGCTTATGAGAGCATGGAAGGTATCGGCTACGGCAACAATTCTTGCGGCAAGTGGAATTTCATCGCCTTTAAGTTTTTCTGGATAACCTGAGCCGTCAATATGTTCGTGGTGATATTTTACTATAGGGATTAAATCTCTAAGAGCTTCGTTAGGCATAAGAACCTTTTCAGCACCTATTACAGGGTGCTGCTTCATAATCTCCCATTCTTCGCCTTCAAGCTTGCCGGGTTTTTTCAGAACATTTTCAGGAATACCTATTTTGCCTACATCATGGAGCAGGGCTCCCAGTGTAATTCTCTGGACTTCATCTTCAGGAAGATTAATAGCTCTTGCAAGTGCTTCAGAGTATCTTGAAACAGATGTAGAATGACCTTTAGTGTAAGGGTCTTTTGCATCAATAGCACCCGCAAGCGAATTTGCAAGTTCCATTAAGTGATTTTGCGAGATAATTTGTTCACTATTGAATTTGTGAACAAGTTCTTCTTCAAAGTTTATTCCAAGCTGAGCATGGCGTTTTGCAATAACTTCTGCAAAAGAATTAAGAGCGGCATCGTCCCAGAAATTAAAATCTGAAGAGCTTACTATTGCAGACATGCCTTCTTTGTAGCCTCTTGCTTTTGAAATATAAACAGCCTGTTCTGTTAAAATAAGAAGTTTTTCCTGATCCTGTGTTGATTCCGGATAAGTTGAAATTCCGACCGAAACTTTAACAGGACCCACATCATCAACAAAGCAGCAGGAGAGAGTGTATGTTATATATTCAGCAAGATATTTTGCATCAGCGGTGGTAGTATTAGGAAGAATTATAGCTATCTCATCGCTGCCGTATCTGCCTGCGTTATCAGTTGAACGCATATTCTGTTTAACTTTCTCGGCAAGAAGCTTAATCACTTCATCACCCTTAGCGTGCCCAAGCTCTCTATTGATTTTGGAAATATTATTTATGTCAAACATAACAATGGAAAGGTCCGTTCCGTTCTGGGCAGATTTTTGTATTTCGCCGGCAAGAACTTCCTGAAATCCTCTGTGGTTATATAATCCCGTCAGAGTATCGGTATTGGCATACATATTTGTTTTTTCAAGCAGGTCAATATTATGAATAAACATTGCAGCATAATTTGCAATAAAGGACAAAAATCCCATATTACAATCAAGATTTTCTTTGCCTAAAATCATTACCCCTACAGTCTGGTTGATAGAAACCAGAGGGAGAACAATAGCCGAAGAATCCGGTGTGTATGGAATATTTAAAAATTTATTGTTGTTTTTAAGCACAGCTGCGGATGTCTTGAAGCATTCTACCACAGGATTTTCACTATCAGATAGAAAAATCTTTGATGAGTATGTTCCGCCCATCTTGTTTAAAAGTTTCAAATTTATACATTTAGATTTTTCGTGAAAAACCCCGAACGCTGTAAATATACAGTTCAGCTTCTCTACAAATACATTGTGTAATACAGTAAACAGATCATGCGTTGTATTTTTATTCTGCAAAGATAAATTCAGATACTGTATAAGCTCTGAATAATCAACAACTTTGCCGGCAGAAAGGGAATTTGTTAAATACCCCCCATACAGTTTGTTGGAAGTTTTACTTACAGTAAAGTTATTAATACGGGCTACAATCCCGGAATCTCTTGTCAAAGGATTGCTGATGGCAGGTTTAAGCGCTGAAATTTTTGAAGGTGAGGCAACCGTAGTTTTTTTGCGTCTGGCAGGAACTTTTTTCTTTTCTATTACATCAGGTGCGCTATTCTTTGCAATAGGATTTGAAACCCTGACTGTTTGAGGGTTTTTAGACACTTCATCCATTATTTCTTTATTTTCTTGTTTCAGATTTTTTTCCAATGTTTGACCTGCCTACACCTGTTGTTTTTAAAAACTATAAACATTTTTTATTGTTAAATACAATGTCAAAATTAACATTACTTAAAATAATTTTACTTTATACACAATAAAATACAATACGCCATTTAGATGGCTGTATGCTGATAATGTAATCCTTTCTACCACAAAACAATTCTACTATATTTGTAGTATAGCATTTTTTACTTTATTTTTAAACCCTATTGTAAACATGTTTTACAATTATGTTTATGTTAGTATTGAAAAAACTAAAGATAAATTCAGATAACATGGGGGTAAAAAATGTTAGAAAATTTAGTATCGACGCACGGAATGCTTATTTCCGGCGCAATCTTACTCGTTGCATATATTTTTATTGCAACTGAAAAAATTCAAAAATCCGTTGTAGCACTTGTGGGAGCTTCTCTGACAATGCTTCTCGGGCTGCTTCCTTTTCACGGGCATCTTGACAAGGAAGCCGGTGTTTATATCCGGTCGGTTTTTGAGTATGTATCATTTGAAGTAATCTTTCTTCTTATCGGTATGATGATTATTGTACATATTTCAAGCCGGAGCGGGGTATTTAAATGGATGGCAGTGGAACTTTTAAAGTGTACAAAAGGACATCCGAAATTAGTTTTATTTGTACTTGCAGCATTTACGGCTGTTGCATCGGCATTTTTAGATAACGTTACAACTGTTGTACTTATGATGCCTGTGACTTTTGTTATTGCAAAAGAATTTGACACAGACCCTGTACCGTTTTTGATTACGGAAGTGCTTGCTTCAAATATAGGCGGAACTGCAACTCTTATCGGTGACCCGCCTAATATCATTATCGGGGCAAAAGCAGGTTTGAGTTTTATGGATTTTGTAAATGAACTTACCGGTATTATTGCATTAATCTTTATTGTGGTGGTTGCGGTTCTTACTTTTATGTTCAGAAAAAGCCTGAAAGCAACACCTGAAAAAATGGCGCATATTGCAAACCTGGATAACTCAAAGACAATTACAGACAGAAAACTTATGATAAGATCAATGATTACGCTTGTACTTGTAATACTTGGTTTTGTAACACATGATATTACAGGCATTCCGGCTTATGCATTTGCAGTTGCCGGTGCATCTTTCCTGCTTTTATTTGAAAAGCCGAAAGAAATATACAGAGATGTAGAATGGCTGACAATATTTTTCTTTGTAGGCTTATTCATAATCATAGGCGGATTTGAGGCAAACGGCGGAATAAGCTTTTTAGCAGATAAATTGATTGAACTTACAAACGGAAGCCTGACTGCAGCTACAATGTTCATATTGTGGGGTTCAGGAATTTTGTCCGGTATAATTGACAATATTCCTTATACAGCAACTATGGCACCTCTTATTTCACAGGTTCAGCATACAATACCTTATGCAGGTACAGGTCATCATCCTCTGTGGTGGGCGCTTTCACTCGGAGCATGCCTTGGCGGAAACCTTACAATCATCGGGGCTGCTGCTAACGTAATCGTTAGTGAAACATCAACTGTTAAAGGACATCCTATTTCATTTATGAGATTTATGAAATACGGTGCGCTTGCAACATTTATTTCACTTGCGTTAAGCTCAGTTTACCTGTATGTAAGATATTTACATTAGTAAAAAATATACAAAGTAAAAATAAAGCAGGAACTCAGGTTCCTGCTTTTTCTCTTTTTCATTGTGCTTCCTGTACTATCTTAATAAAGTCCATTATACCTTCATACATTTTGTAGTTTTCTTTAGCAAGTGAAAGTTTTCTTGCATATTCCAAATCCTCAATGGATTTTGCGAACTCTTCCGTAAACAGTCTGGAAAGTCCGCGCAGGAAATATGATTCCATATCTTCATTGTTGAGATCAATAGCAATAGAAAAATCCTGAACAGCGCCTTGGTAATCGCTCAGATTATATTTCACGCAACCGCGGTTGTAATACGCATTTGCATAATGCTTGTTGAAATTTATAACTGCTGTATAATCCTCTTCAGCACCTTTAAAATCTTCAAGCGGCCATTTTGCACCTGCCCTGTTGTAATAGGCATCTATATTGTTAGGATTAATTTTCAGAACTATATTAAAGTCATTGATAGCATCTTCATACTGTCCTAACTCTTTTTTGCACATGCCGCGGTTAAGATAAGCATTTTCATTCTGAGGATTATACATAAGCTCCCTGTTAAAATCTTCAATCGCATTTGTATAATCTTTCATTTCTTTAAGCGCAAGTGCACGCATATAATAAACATTTTCGGCAGCCGGGCTGACATTGAGAACACTGTTAAAATCATCTATAGCACCGGAAAAATCGCCAATCTGGGTTTTTGCAAGACCTCTTGCCCAGTATGCGCTAACGCTGTAATTATCCTGTTCCAGTGATTTTGAAAAATCCGCAATTGCCCCAACATAATCTTTTATACGCGCCTTTGATAACCCGCTTCTGAAATAAACTTCAGATGACATAGTTTCAGTTTGAGAAATTTTACCCGCAGTTTCAATTGAGAGTACCGGGACTGAATAAACGGCTAAATAAAGGGCTGTAATTGCATACATAACAATTATTTTTTTTCTCAATTTGAGTTTCTCCTGATATTGGGGTAAAAATATTCCATAAGTAATTTCTTATGGTCTAAGGGGTAATATCAACATAGATAATTATATCATAAACATATAAATTTGGAAAGTATTTTATATTCATAGGATATACTAAAACCAATCAATTAAAGTCCTGATTTCACCTGCCTCAAGGGCATATTTTTCTGCTAAATCACTATTTAGCCAAGTGGTTATATTTAAATTTTTCTTAACAGGATTCTGCAAGTTAACCATGCCTGTGGATTTGTCAAAAACTTCACAGTAGTTCAACCCGAAATTAGCGCATTCAGGCAGAATAATCCGCCCTCCATTGAGATACGCAAGCCCAAACATGCGGCATGTTAGCCCTCGTCGTGAATAAAGCGAACAGAGATTATTAATAAGAAAAGGACATTTATATAAAAACCTTGCAGACCCAACATCACAGATGCCGCCGGAAGTTTGCCTGCTTTTATTGGAGCCGGCTGCAGAGTTGTAGAAGTTTTCTTTTTGAAGCTTTATCTGCCTTATATTTTCCCTGATGGCATCACGCGTATCTTTTGGCAGACCTTGAAATCCCTGCATCAAATACTCAGCCTCCAGACGGGAAAACGGATATTCTCCCAATGTACAGCAGTCAGCACAGCCCTGACGGCATTTGATGTATTGCTGCTGGTCTTTGAAATACCCGTTAAGCTCCCGCTCAACCTCTTTTAAAAATTCTTCATACCTCTTAAGCATTATTTACTCTTGATTAAAACGTACTTGCGTCCTTCGATTACAACATCATAATCCAGATTTTTTGCATATTGGTCAAGATATTTTTTTCTTATAGAAATATAAGAATCTTTTTTCTCAAGTTCTTCCTCAAGATTATCAGTAGTTGTCTGCTCAATGTAATCAATATGATAGCCTGAGTAGTACAGCAGCGAATATCTTCTTGTATCACCAAAGGAAACCAGTTCAGTTCCTTTACTTCTTGCATATTTTGTAAACTTCATCAAATCGTCCTGTCCGAATTTGTAATCAATTTCAAAGAATAATTTTGTACAAAAAGCAGACACCAGAAGAGTAAAAATGACATATGTAAAAAATCCCCCGCCTCTTTTGTCTTTAAGCGCAAATAATATACTGAAAATTCCTGAAAATAAAACAATAAAGATACATAACCATTTTGCCGGCAGAATATCTGCGTAAAGCTGAGCCGGAAGAAAGTACTGCGTAAACATTGCAGTAATAGCGGCGACAATACAAAAGCCGCCCCAGATGTATACCGAAAGATTTATTGCAGTTTTACGCTCTCCTGCTTTAATGTAGTTGTACCATATAAAGCCTATTATTGGTGCGGCAAATACATATGCCGGCAAAATATAAGTTATGAGCTTTGTCTTTGATGAGGAAAAGAAAAGCATGATAAATAAAAATGCCACCCAGTTTAAAAACAAAAATTTCTCTGGATTTGTAAAGCGGTCAAAGTCAATATTAACTTTTATATCTTTCAGTTTTTTAAAATTAAACTCTCTTAATTTTGCAATAATAACAGCGATAACCGAGAAAATCCAAGGTATCAGCCCCCAGAATAATGTAACAATATAGAACCAGAACGGCTGTGCTCTGTCAATTTCATTAGAATTTAAAAATCTTTCAAGGTGATGCTTAATAATATATTCTTCATAAAACATAGGATCGTGCATCTTAAGCATAATCATATGCCAAGGCAGTACAAATAACAGAAATAAAATAATACCAATGCCGAAATACTGCGGCTTAAAACCTTCTTTTACCTTTTTTGTCAGAAGACATGCAATAAACATGGTTCCGAAAGGAGCGATAAACCCAGGCAGCCCTTTGGCCATAACAGCTAGACCTGAAAAAATGTAAAAAAACCACCAGAAAAATTTTTTATTTTCTTCAGCGCAGAAAAATGTTTTAAATCCGCACATAATAGAAAACCCAACGCAAGCTGCAACCACAATGTCAAGAATAGCAAACTTTGCAAGGATTACATATTCAAAACATGTTGCAAGCACCAATGATGCAACAACTCCGTATTCTCGTGAAACCTGTTTTCTTCCTGCAAAATAAATGAGAAACGAAGTCAGCATCCCGCACATTGCAACAGGAAAACGTGCCGTAAATTCGTTAACCTTATTAAAAAAGGCAAACGACAGGCACTCAACCCAGAAATACAAAGGCGGTTTTTCAAAGAAATACTCTCCGTTCAAATACAAAGTCATAAAGTCCTTAGTATTATACATATCTCTTGCCATAGATACATATCGTGTTTCATCAACATCCATAAGCGCGTAACTGCCAATATTATGGAAAAATATAAAGTAAAAAAGCACGCACAATCCTAATATTGTAAAAAAATCCGCGTGTTTTTTCACATAATCAGTTATTTTATCAAATGTCATTTTACTCTCCCTAATCAATAAGGCTTTAATTATACCATAAAAAAAAAGTTTATTCATTTACAAACATTTTGTGTAGTTTATAATTCAAAACTTGCAGATAAGCTTCTTGTAATCAAAGGCGGAAAACCTGATATGATAAAAATGCCTGCCATTTTGAGAGATTTCTATATGCAAATCATGCTTATAAAAGCCTCTTTGAATTGTATTAAAAAACATTAAGCCAAAACTCTTCACCGAAGAATACCTAAAAAACAAACTTTTTGAGTAGCTCTTTTTTCTGCTTCCTCGTAGAAGTTAAATTGTCCGACTTACTCCTCACGGTTTCAGTTCACTCACGCTAAAACGCATCAGTTTTAAGCGGATTTTTGAATTTAGTAATATTACCCTGGAACAGCAGCTTAACTGTTGCCAGTCCGCCATTTCTGTGTTTTGCAACAATAATCTCGGATTCTCCCTTGTTTGCTGCCTTGATTGCTTCATCTTCTTCGCCGTCAGCTTTTCTGTAGTATTCATCACGATAAATAAACATTACAATATCAGCATCCTGCTCGATTGAACCTGATTCTCGCAAGTCTGAAAGCATCGGTCTTTTATCTGTTCTGCTCTCAACTGCACGCGAAAGCTGAGAAAGGGCTATAACAGGCACATCCAGCTCTTTTGCAAGGATTTTCAGACCTCTTGATATAGCAGAAATCTGCTGCATGCGATCCTCTCTGCCGTTACCTTCCATAAGTTGAAGATAGTCAATTAAGACAAGTCCCAGATTTTTCTCTTCCATTTTTAATCTTCTGCACTTTGCCCTTATATCAGTAATTGTACAACCGCTGGTATCGTCAATATATATCGGCGCCTGTGCAAAAGAATTCATTGCATCAGCAAGCTTTTCCCAATCCTTGCTCTGCATTTTACCTGTTTTCATTCTCTGTGAATCTATTTCAGCTTCCGAACACAACATACGCTGAACAAGCTGCTGTTTTGACATTTCAAGAGAAAATATTGCAACAGGGGTCTTGGCTCTTATCGCAACATTTTGCGCAATATTAAGCGCAAAAGCAGTTTTACCCATCGCAGGACGTGCAGCAAGAATTATCAAGTCTGATTTTTGCAACCCGTTCAGGCAGGCATCTAAATCAAAAAATCCCGTTGGAGTACCCAAAAGCTCATCCTGATGGTTGTATCTGTATTCAATATTTTCATAAGTATTTAAGACAAGGTCTTTAACATGAACAAGCTCTGTAGTTGCCTTGCGGGAAGCTATATCAAAAATAAGCTTTTCAGCACAATCAAGCGATGTATCAATAGGGTTCATATCGTATCCAAAAGATACTATTTCTGAACCTGCGTTAATCAATGCTCTTTTTATAGCTTTTTCCTGAATAATTTTTGAATAATACTCAATATTTGATGTTGTAATTGCGTTATAGCTTAAATCGTTGATAAAAGCTCTCCCGCCTACAGAATCAAGTTTGGAGTTATAACTCAGCACATCAGAAACAGAAATTATATCAATCTTTTCATTCTGGTTAAAAAGCTGAATCATTGCTTCGTAAATATATCTGTGCGCCGGTTTATAAAAACTTTCCGGCCGCAGGGTTTCAACAACCTTTGTAATAACCCGCGGATTTACAAGTATTGCGCCTAATACTGCCTCTTCGGCTTCTATATTCTGGGGCAGAAGATTTGTTTCGTGATTGTTTCTTTTTTCCTTAACAGGTGCCATGCTTAACTCCTCAATTTTAAATATCATGATATAACAACAGAACCCCAAAAGAAAATGACATGTTACAAAATAATTATTAACAAACGTTACAAATATTTAAATTATTGAATTTTTGACGAAAATAAACCGTTATTATTAATAAGAGAGGCAAATTCACATGATTATTATCGATGCTGACATGATTACATTAATGCAAAGACTGAACATTCCTGAAAGCAGGATGATTCAGTACGGTACTATGAGTGTCGAAGAAATTGTTGAAGCTGAAGCTGAAGCAGGTAATTCGCAGGCAGTTGAATTTGCTACAGAATTATTCACAAACGTTGAAAAACTGGTAAAAATATTTAAACTCTCTGATCCAAGCAACAAACTGGAAATTCTCAGCGAAATGACCGCTGATCAGCTGTCAATTTTCCTTCCTGTAATGGAGGAAAGCGATTTGACAGAGGGACTCAAATATTTTACTCAGGATAAACTACTCAAAATGCTTGAATCTGTTCCGCCGGAACAATTAGTTAATACAGTATTTCAGATGTTTTCACAGGAAGAAATTATTGAATACCTGCCGGAAGAACAGTTAAATAAAGTTTTAACCAGTACAGATGTTGAGAAAAATAAGATTCTTGAACAAATGAAAAGCATCCAACCGGCATATATTGCACAGATGTTGGAAAATGTAACCGGCAAACCCGTTCAGGATACAAATCAGATTGCAATGATTGACCAGCTGGATGACCTAAATCCGCTTGACTTCAAAAATGCACTGTTGTCTATGCAGCCGATTGCCAAAAAACAGGTGACACTTGGTTTAACAAAACATGACAAAGACCTTTATCAGGAATTTGATGCACATGCATACACAAATATGATTAACACATATAAGCAGCAGCCGGAAGTTGTAAAAGCCATGGATGTTCTTGAACCTGAAGAAAAAATAAAAATGCTGAAAGAACTTCCTAATGACCTGCTGGGAATTGTAATAACACAGATTGACGCGCGTGATTTTGCGGATTTGCTGATAAACCGCTGCCCTGAAATTCTTGCACAAATCGTAGCAAGATAATTACTTTAAAACCTCAAGCGCAGCATCAATAGCTTTTTGTGTAAACAGAAATTTCATAAGCTTACGCGGAGTTTTCGGATACATTCTAATTTCTTTTAATAGCATTTTATCTTTGTAAAAGGCAGAAACATACATAAGTCCGACAGGTTTTTCCCTGCTTCCGCCGGTAGGACCTGCAATTCCGGTTGTGCAAAGCGCAATATCGCAGCCTGTACGTTTCCTAAGCCCTTTTGCCATTGCCTCGGCACATTGTGAACTAACAGCACCGTAGCTTTCAAGTATTTCATGCGGAACATTAAGAATCTCTTCTTTTGCTTCATTTGCATAGGTTACAAAATTCAGTTTTACAAAATCAGAACTTCCTGAAACATCGGTAAGTCTTGAACTTAAAAGCCCGCCTGTACAAGATTCTGCTGTAGCAATAACAAGTTTATTCTCTTTTAAAATTCTTGCGAGTTTATTTAAATTTCTATCAAACATAACCTCAATTTAGTTTGGTTTAACACATATGTCAATAACCCGGTAAAATAAATTTAAAAAAGTTCTTGATTTTAAAAAATGTTCATGCTACATTAAAAATTGCCGAATGCGGGCTGCTAGCTCAGGTGGTTAGAGCGCACCCCTGATAAGGGTGAGGTCGGTGGTTCGAGTCCACTGCGGCCCACCATTTCGAACAAATAGAACTTTGAGAAATGGTATCAAATGAGCCTTCGGGCTCTTTTTTAATGCTTTTAAGACATTGTGCCTTAGTGTTTTCAATAGTTTCAGAGAATTCATCGTATCCGTATTCAGCAATACCTTGTTTTGCAAGCCTGATTAGTTTTTCAATAGTTGCAAACGGTTCAGCGAAAGTCATTTTGACTTTTTTGTCTTTCAGGGTAACGGTAGAATAGGTTTGACGAACTAACTGAGCAATAGTTTCAGGCGGTAATTCAGAATAAGGCATGCCTGCTTTTTTGCATACATCTAAAATCTTCATGCCTGTAGCTAAATAATCAACATTAGCATTTTGGTGTCTTTGCAGTTCCGCATTCAGCCTGTTCAGCTTGAACTCATACTCATTTTTGAAAGTAATCCACAAATCCATATCTATAACTTTGTTCAACTGGTCAAGATACATCTTTTTGAGCGTTTCTGTGCACTCTTCAATCTCTTTGTTGAGCCTTTTGACTTCTTTTTTGTGGTAGTCTTGCTCATCTCTCAAACTCTCTGCAAGAGAAGTTTTGACGAGTTCGTACAGTTTTTCATCTAAAGCTATTCTCAAAAGATGTCTCGGTTCCATTTCTAGAAAGCCTGTCAGTATAAGCACAAACAAGCACTTTTGCTTTACCGTCTTTCAACATTTGCACCATTTTGTTGAATTTTGGTCTTTTGTTGCATTTCTTGGCACTAATATTCTCAATAAAACCTTCCTCCTTTTAGGCTTGCGGTGTGAAGTTCGCTTTCGGTTGGAACTCCGATTGATTGTAACTGTGCCATTATTTCCGGTTCGTTTGCTATGTATTCATCACCAGTCATTTGAGAGATGGCTTCTCTGGAAAAGATTTTGCCATTACCGCCTACTGGATTCAGGTAGCCGGAGTAATCTACTTCAGGGGTTTCGGATTTTATCAGACCGTCTTTTAATTGTTGCATGATTTCGGGTTCATTTTGCATAAATTCTTCCGATGTCATATCTGCGATTTGGTCAGCAGTAAACACATCTGTTATTGGTGTCGCTCCGCCTGTTAGTGCACTCTGTTTGTAAATCAAGTTTTCAAAAAATCCTTTAAACTTTCTATTATCTGATGGATGCTTAATCAATTCACCGTTTCGCATTTTCATCATAACTTTTGCTGCAATAATTGCATCTTTTTCTTTATCTGAGAGCTTGGCGAAATTTTTTCCATACTCTTTTTTTATTTCTTCCGCAATTTTTCGCCCTTCATTATTATTCCAAGAATCCATGTTCCATTCCCCATAAGGATTGTTTTTTGTTTGTTTTTCATGATAAATCCCACCAATAATACTCCCTAATTGCCCCATATCTAAAGCCATATCAGCACTTCCGAAGGCGTGTTTAAACGCATCTGCTTCATTATTCCAAAACTCATGACCTTGACGCGGGCTTGTTTCAAACCCGAATTTTCTCTGATATTCCCAGGTCTTTCTTACCATTTCTTCGTTGAATTCTTTTCGTTTTGTCTGACTATTGTACATATCAAGAACTTTTTTAATTTCATCGTATAATTTTTTCATTTTGTTTTCCTTCCTTTCAATTTATATTTGTAGTAATATCCGGTTATGAAATTTTTGCAAATCAGAAAATATCTTTTCCTTAATATGGCCGCAGCACTTAGTGTCCTCTTCTGGAGGTCTATTTATATTTACTTTACAATAGACTTTCCTCTGGAACTTGATGATCCGATTATTACAAATAGATTTCCACATTTTGTTAATATATTTCTCTGGGCGTTTGTTGTTTTACTTTCTTATGGATTTGCCATAATTGAAATATTAATAAGAACCTTTGTTATTAATAAATATTTTCATTTTAAATTTAATTTTCCCATCAAACTGCCAAAATTCTTAGATATTCTATATTCAGTTCTTTTCTTTACCGGACTTTTACTATCCATTGGGCCTGCTTTATTTGCTGTTTTATTTATTCTTGAAGCAAATTTTCTCATTTAATTAAAAACAAATTATTGATTTAAACTTAATTTTTCATAGGCATCACAGCCTTTCGTTTTCATTGCAAAATTAAGGTACTTTTGTACCCTTTTGCGTGCTACTTATATTTCAAGATTATGAGCGGTGATAAACTATTATATCATTTGCTTCATGATTTCGTCAATGAAGCTTTTTCCGAATTTAAAAGTATCCGTCCTGATGTCAACAACCATATAAAAAAGAGAATTGAAGTCCAGCCCTCTTTTTATTACAAACTTACCGCTATTCTTCATACAATATTTACTTTTTAGCTAATAATGTGTTCACATTTAATAGTTTTAGAAAAGCATTCATAAAAAGGTGTTAATTAAATTTAACTTAAGGGCTTGACTGATAGCTGCTCTCAGGTTGTAAAATATAAATGTTATCTTGAAAACAACAGAAAAGGAGATTAATTAAGTATGATTTTAGACAAAATTAACACCCCTGACGATTTAAAAAAAGTTCCTGTTAAAGAGTTAGATATGCTTGCAGACAAGATGAGGGAACTTATTATAAAAAAAGTTAACACCACAGGCGGGCACATGGGACCTAACCTTGGGATTATTGAAGCTACGATTGCACTGCACTATGTTTTCAATTCACCGAAAGATAAAATTGTATATGATGTATCACATCAGAGTTACGTACATAAGATGCTGACCGGACGTAAAGATGCTTTTCTCCATCCTGCTGAATATGACCATGTATCCGGCTACTCAGAACCACAGGAAAGTGAACATGATTTCTTTAAAATAGGACATACATCAACATCTGTTAGTTTAGCATCAGGATTAGCAAAAGCAAGAGACTTAAAAAACGAAAACTATAATGTATATAAATATTATTCAAGTAAAGATTTATTAAAAAACATAGATAAACTAGAAATAGATTTAGCAATATTAGATGTTATGATGCCTGATATAGATGGCTTTGAATTATGTAATATAATCAGAAAAAGATATAATTTTCCTATAATTTTTGCAACAGCTAAAGTAGAAGATATTGATAAAATCACTGGTCTTAGTATTGGTGCAGATGATTATGTAACATAACCATTTC